>Ga0316209_1000122_pt1 | contig 153361 bp, 145 predicted proteins | sample 6monopyrite_MG_FD_204945 | JGI IMG/M metagenome (GOLD analysis project Ga0316209, IMG submission 204945) | Microbial mat bacterial communities from mineral coupon in-situ incubated in ocean water Damariscotta River, Maine, United States -... | ecosystem: Environmental > Aquatic > Marine >... | reverse complement strand
AAATAGACTGCCATTCTTGCTGGCTACGCCGTTTACCTTTCGTCATTATCTGCTCCGCTATTTTTGAATAGCAGGCAGTTTATAAGAGGATGATATTAATAATAGGTGGTGTTTACTGGACGCTTACATTCAACGCCACTGGATTCCTGCCTTCGCAGGAATGACGATAGTATTTTGTTTTTGTAGGGTGGAACAAGCAACGCGGTTCCACCAATCACTGCGACAATGGTGGATCCACTTCGTTTGATCCACCCTACCCGAGAATTAAATTTTGTTTGTAGGAGTTAGCTTTAGCTGACGATTTTCGTTCGGCGGTTCGCGAGCTAAAGCTGCGCTCCTACAGTGACATTGATTATTGAATTACGATTTATTATTTGGACTTGCGACAAACTTCCCTGTGACTTGCCAAAAATTATTTCTCCCTAAGGGCAAAATCACACGGACGTGATTTTGAGTGGCGATAAGCCAGGACGGCGCATCGACACGACCCGGCAACGAATATTTAAACTCACAAGTTAATAAATTTTAAATATTCATTCGCAGAATTTTTGGGAACCCTCATCAGCTGTTTGATGAGGGCAAGGCACCCGGAACGGCGATTTCTTGCTTACTTCTTTGGCGCTGTTGGTAAAGAAGTAAGGCGCCAGCAGGCGAATCTTACAACATCAGTTTGTGACCATGATTACGCCCATAGCAAGCATCTAGCTCAATACCAAATAAAATTAACTAGCCTCACTAAAGCAAAAAGTCCGATCACCTTTATCGCTAGTCCTCATAAAAAACATGAGGGCTCCTGAAAACTGGTTGTAGCCAGACTGGAATTGATTTCTTCGATTTATGAAAAAACTTTTTATCACAGTCTGATATAAATTATGTTTACTGGTGGGACGTTAATTTTTATTTTTGTAGGATGGAACAAGCAGCGCGGTTCCACCAATCGCTGCGATAATGGTGAATCCACTTCGTTTGATCCACCCTACACTTAATGTTTCTATATAAAACATTCACACTATTTCTGAGACTCAGCCCATTTTTGCTGCTGCTCTATTAGCAATTCTTCTTCACGCAGTTTACGCATGGCTTCATCATAACGACGACGCTTTTCGTTTATGTCTTTTTGTTTTTGCTCTTTCTCACTTTGTTTTCGTTGCTCGTCATTACGTTTTTTTAACATTAAAGCATTTTTCTTTTGATCACTTAACTGTTTACGCTTTTGTTCCTCTATCTTCTCTGCTTCCTGTTTTTCTATTTCACGAGAAATCGCATCTATTTCAGAATCAATTTCAGTATGACCCAACGAACTAGCCCGGGATAATAGATCTAATGCTTTCTCCAGATTTTTTGATACACCAATGCCATGACGATGCATTTGTCCGAGTAAAATTAAAGCGTTGGGTTCTGATGTGTCGGCTTGACGAATTAATTCAGCCAGCCATTGCTTATGTTTTTGCGCTACAAATCCACTGGTTCTAACTTCAAGGTAGGTATAACGATTGATGGCAGGCAGATAACCACTCTTCGATGCTAATTGATACCAATAACGGGCCTGTTCAACGTTTGGCTTTACCGATACACCAAATTCATAGAGAGTGCCAAGCTTATATTGTGCCCGCACATTACCTTTTTTTGCCAGTTTCTCCTGAAACATGAAAATGCGCTCTCCAAACGAGCCCAGCCCCTCTCCCTTTATTCCCTGAGAGCTTAATATCAAGCCTGACAAAGTCATAACAGCTAACATTTTTCTGACGTAAAACAATATATTTCACCTACTGATAAATAATTAATCCAAGCATCGACTACAAAGTATAGCGCACAGATTTGACGACAACCGATGATAATTAATATATCCATCGAAACACCTATCATCCGAAGCTTAAACCTTCATCCAGTGACTACTGTGCGCCCGTAATAAACACCCGGCTCCTCCTAATCAGTCTTGAAACAACAATTAACTAATCGGCTTACGACACCCTCCCTGTGCCTTCACTACAATCACTAAACCATAAAAACGGATAAATACACCTGTGAGCAGGCATTCATGGTAGTCACTAATCTGCCATTTTTTGATACCATCAATAGAATCTACATTCAGATGATACAAAACAACTAAATTCGTTCAGTTTTAGCTAAAATTTTATGTTATCGATTACGCCTAAATAAGAGGACACATCATGGCAAACATTAAAACCTATACGGTTTGGGATGCGAGTGTACGCTGGTTTCACTGGATCAATGTGTTGTGTGTTATCGGACTAATTGCTGTTGGTGTAGTCATCCTCAACGCCAAGACACTTGGCGTATCTACTGAAGGTAAAATTTTACTGAAGACGGTGCATGTCTGGATTGGATATGTATTTTCATTAAATTTGTCATGGCGGATAGTCTGGGCTTTTATTGGCGGACACTACTCTCGCTGGCATGCAATACTACCCAAAGGCCCGGGCTTTATAAAGGAAACCGGTGAATACATTACTGCTTTTAAAAACAAACAGCCAAAACAATACTTGGGGCATAATCCGCCTGGGCGTATCGCTATAAGCCTGCTACTTTTTTTGCTACTGGTGCAGGCAATCACAGGCTTAGTATTAGCGGGTACAGACCTATACTATCCTCCCATTGGTTCCTGGATATCTAACTGGATAGCCGCTGCAGATGTTGATCCGGCAACGCTCGTACCCTACGCTAAGCAGATGTATGACGAAGAGTCATACCAGGCTATGCGAATATTCCGCAAGCCGTTTATTACTATTCATTATTATGGCTTCTACACTCTGCTTGCCTTTATTGTGATGCATATTTTGGCCGTAATCATAACCGAATTGCGCGAAGAAGGTAACTTGATTTCTGCCATGTTTACCGGGAAAAAAACATTAAGTAGACCACCCGTGGATGAAAATAATAAGAGTTAAAGCACTGCCAATTAATCATCGCAAGGCGGCTTTTTAGTCGCCTTTTTAATTTACTCTAAATTAATACTGAAAATGATCATCGCGCATAACAAGTAGTTGATGGCGGCTGCTCCGTCGAGAATTTATATTATTAAAATGAACGGGCTTTAATATATGTTTGATCATATATATGATTTATCATATATTACGCCTTATGAAGCTTGATCCAAATACCTTGTTTACATCCCTGTCCAATGAAATACGCCTTCGTTGCTTAATGCTGATGCAGGCTGAAGGTGAGTTATGTGTCTGTGAATTAATTCATGCGCTTAATCTTTCACAACCGATGATTTCACGACACCTGGCGTTATTACGCGATAGTCGGCTGGTTAACGATCGTCGCGCCGGGCAGTGGATTTATTACTCTATTAATCCCGAGCTAGACGATTGGGCAAAAAATGTTTTGCAAACCACTTGGCTAGCTAACAGCGATCAGGCTCCATTTTCTGAAGACCTCCACATACTGAAAGAGATGCCTAATCGCCCGGGTGCTGCCTGTTGCGCCTGATGGGCGCTCTGTCTGTAAGCATTTTTAAGAATTAATATTTAAGGAGTTTAATGTGTCAATACGTATCGGCATAAACGGCTTTGGTCGTATGGGTCGCCTCGGTTTCAGAGCTGGCTGGAACAGGCATGAGTTTTCCATTGTGCAGGTTAACGAAATTGCCACTGATGCAATCGGCTCCGCGCATTTACTTAAGTTTGATTCGGTTCATGGCATTTGGAATCATCATACTTCTGCTACAAATGACAGCTTGATGGTTGATAACAGCTCGCTTAGATATTCATCTGAGGTGGATATAGCGGATACCGACTGGTCTGCTTGCGATATTGTGATTGAAGCCACCGGCAAACATCACAAAAAACCCGAAACCCTGAATGCCTATTTTGAGCAAGGCGTAAAGAAAGTCATTGTAGCGGCGCCAACCGAAGGCGCATTAAATATTGTATACGGTATTAACGATGACCAATATGATGCTGGCAAACATCATTTGATTACAGCGGCCTCCTGTACTACGAACTGCCTGGCGCCTGTGGTTAAAGTAATGCATGAGAAGGTTGGCATTAAACACGGCTGCATGACAACGATTCACAATATCACTAACACACAAACTATTGTGGACAAGGGGCACAAAGATTTACGCCGAGCACGCGCCTGTGGCCAATCATTAATTCCAACCTCAACAGGTTCTGCAAAGGCCATTACAAAAATATTTCCTGAACTAACGGGAAAACTAAATGGTCATGCTGTGCGCGTCCCCTTACTCAACGCCTCATTAACTGATTTTGTCTTCGAAGCATCACGCCCTGTGACAGTAGAAGAAATTAATCGCTATTTTAAAGCGGCAGCGGAAGGTGAACTAAACGGTATTCTGGGTTATGAGGAACGTCCTTTGGTTTCAGTTGATTATATAAATGACCCTCGCTCATCCATTATTGATGCGCTATCTACGATGGTAATAAATGACACACAGGTAAAGATCTATGCCTGGTATGACAATGAATGGGGGTATGTAAATCGTATGATGGAACTGGCCGCCAAAGTTTCGCAGAGCCTGTAAATATGCAACAGGGATTACGTAACTATCTTGTGGTTACTGGTGGTTACTGGGCCTTTACCGTTACTGATGGTGCGATTCGCATGCTAGTGGTGCTGTATTTCCACTTACTGGGTTATTCACCATTTGAAGTAGCGATGTTGTTTTTATTTTACGAGTTCTTTGGCATTGTTACTAACCTGGTTGGTGGCTGGCTTGGATCACGTATTGGCTTAAACCTCACCATGCATATAGGCATGGCTTTACAGGTGTTTGCTTTAGTTATGTTAATGGTGCCTGAGGCCTGGTTATCCATTGCTTATGTGATGGCAGCGCAAGCCATTTCGGGTATTGCAAAAGATCTGAACAAGATGTCAGCCAAAGCCAGTGTTAAAACCTTGTTACCTGATCAAGGCAGCGAATCAAAATTATTCAAATGGATTGCACTACTGACGGGTTCAAAGAATGCATTAAAAGGCCTGGGTTTTTTTGTTGGTGCCTTGTTATTACAAATGTTCGAATTTAGAGGTGCCTTAGCCGTGCTGGCTGGCGTATTGTTTATTGTATTGCTAATGACTATGTCTTTACTGCCTAGAGGATTGGGCAAGTCAAAAAACGCAGCTAAGTTCACGCAGATATTTTCAAAAACGCCGGAGATTAACTGGTTATCGGCCGCACGTTTTTTCCTGTTTGGTTCCCGTGATGTCTGGTTTGTTGTAGCACTACCCGTTTATCTTTATTCAATTTTAGAATGGAATTTCACTCAGGTGGGTGGCTTTCTTGCTTTATGGGTGATTGGTTATGGCCTTGTTCAAGCCGTTGTGCCCCGATTCATCCGGCAAAGCCATCACGGTAAGGGGCCCGACGGCAATACCGCTAAAACCTGGGCGTTTATACTCGCTGGTTTTCCCGCAGCCATTGCTATGGCGTTACACCTTGGCTTTCAATCTCAGATGGTATTAGTAACAGGTTTGCTTGCTTTTGGAATTGTATTTGCGATTAATTCTGTCGTTCATTCATACTTGATTGTTGCCTGGTCAGAACATGACAAGGTCGCGATGAATGTGGGCTTTTATTATATGGCCAATGCGGGCGGACGTCTTACAGGCACCGTATTGTCTGGGTTAATTTATCAAACACAGGGCTTAACCGCTTGCCTTTGGTTATCATCTGTATTTATCTTGGCGGCAGGTATTCTTTCTACGCGTTTATCGGTTAATCAAGAATAACTAAATTACATTGGGAAAATTATAAAGCTCAGTGAGAAATAACTCGATAGCACAAAAAATTAATTATCTCAGACGGACATTTTGCTCACAAATTACAGCTTTAAGCGTCACCTGTTAACGAAACTCAAACATCAGCGCAAGACCGAGCATACGCTGATTAAAAAGATTCAAGCCAAATCAGCTGGCTTCACCAAACCAGAAGGATTCGTCCTTATCCAGAAACTCCTGCCATGACATATAATGCGAGCCATCACAGGAAAATGTCAGACTAATTAAGCCGTTGAACACATTAATCGAGGCCGAACGTAAATAAAAGGTTTCATCCGTCAGGCGAAGCTTCTTCAGGGCCCTTAAAATTGACGGAATACGCTCACGCGGAATCAGTGCATTATCCGGATAAGCATGCGATGGATACAGCAGGCAAATATCAGGATCACTCAGCGCTTCTGCATCGAGAATTCGATAGCGGAAGGGGTCACTCATAAACCACGTTGTTGCGCGACTGCTGGAAAAATGGATAACCGCCTGAAACAGACCCCGGTCAATGATCAGCTCTTCTATAATGGCCAGGGCAACATCAATATCCTTGTCCATCGGGCTTTCAATCCGGCATTGCAAAAAAACACTGCTGCGAATAGCAGGATCACCTTTAATTTGCCGCCACTCTTCCGATTCTTCATAGAGTTCAGACGTCACAGGCAAGTCCCTCAGGTCGAAATCTACGCCAAGATAACCTAGCAACTGGTCTCCATGCTTAACAACCTGTAGTGCGGTTATGGAGGGCCGATTAACACGCAAGCTAAGATACGCATCTGACAATAAAAAGCCTCTAGAAGGAACCGCTTCACGCATATAAGGCCTATGTGATCGATCACGGCCATAGTGTTGCGGGACTAAACCATCGATACTCACATTATCTGAAATTTGTAAGCCATTGGTATCGAGTGCGTACATGAACAAGCCATGCGGCACACTAGTAAAACCGTTCAGCAAAACCTTGTTCAGTTCATCTCGATTACCCCATACGGGTTCACAGTTGGCGGCAAGGGTTTCCAGTGGTACAGACAAACGCTCAGCCAGCACATTTCGTTGTCGCAGAACCGCTTCTTTCCAGGTTTCTTTCATAACTATAAATCACACATAAATCATATTTTGGGGGTGCATACATAATGCGATGATGGTATCAAACAAAATTAGCTTTTATCTTCTAGTTTTTGCCTTGTAGAGATGAATCGACGATATAGGAAACAACTCAAAAAATGAAGAACTATTTTTATTGAAGCATTTACTTATTACAGCAGTATTACAAATAATAATTTTCATAGTATAAGTAAATATTTATATTTTTTATCACTATTTCTTAATCTTAAACAACTATCTCGCAGATACTCAAATTACGCGCATAATTTTCAAGTTTAAATACCTCTTAAACATTACGAATTAGCACAATATTGCTAATATGATCCTATAATTATGTTGAGCAAAATAGCTAAAAGCCTTTTATGCCAAACCGACCCAACACCAACTTAAGTTACCAATGCCTCACGGCTGCTTTAGATGATCTCGACGCATTGGTTTATATATCTGATATGGATACGCGTAAAATACTCTATATCAATAAATATGGGCGTGATATTTGGGGAGATGTACAGGGAGAGACTTGCTGGAAAGCCCTACAGAAAGGCCTGGATGGTCCCTGCTCATTTTGCACCAATAACTGTTTACTTGATGAAAATGGTCAACCCACAGATGCATACGTCTGGGAATTTCAAAATATAAATAACCAGCAGTGGTATCAGTGCCATGACCAGGCGATTATCTGGTTTGATGGACGCATCGCTTGCATCGAAATTGCGACCAACATTACTGAATTGAAAAATTCAGCCAATGAATTATTAATTGCAAAAAAACACGCTGAAGAGCTAGCTAACAAAGATGAGTTAACTTCTCTAAACAATAGACGTGCATTTTTTGAACAGGGAAACCAGCTATTTAAACAGGCTACACGCTTCCAGCATCCTGTATCCGTAATTATGATAGATATAGATCACTTCAAAAAAATCAATGATAACTATGGGCATTCTATTGGCGACACTGCGCTTAGAATAATTGCAACTGTGCTACAGTCGACTATTAGGGAGGTTGATATTCTGGCGCGTATAGGCGGTGAAGAATTTGCCCTGGTGTTACCAGAAACCGGTATAGACAAGGCGCACAAACTGGCTGAGAGAATTCGCCAAAAAATTTCAGATAAAAAAATTACGCATAAAGACGAAACATTTCATGTTACCGCGAGCCTGGGCATTGCATCATGCACGATTACAAACCAATCGCTAGAGGACATGCTAACAAAAGCGGACGATGCTCTATATATCGCAAAAAAGAAGGGACGTAATCAGGTAAAAACCTTCACTTAAAGCACCATCAATACCTATCAGTTCATCAACTTTATAAATAAACACACACCAATTCATCCGCATAAATGCACTCTATAAAATTCACTAACACCTAACCTAGGGTACCTCTGATCAAGTCTATAATGCTTCTGCGTGACCTGAAGCGTGCAATTGTCAGGCGCAAAGTGAAGTTAATGGCCGAGTCCTTAACAAGCTTTGCAACACCGCAAGTGTGCGCTTCAGGCCGTGCCCGAAGGGGCTTGCAGGCTTGCCCGTGCTCTGCGTTATCATTTTTCACCAGGTACCCACATGCTTTCAAAATAATGCCTTGATCACGAACAAGCCTGTAAGCCAGAAGTATCATAGACTTGATCAGAGGTGCCCTGGCCTCCTTGCCTGTATAATACCCAAAGCGCATAAATTATTTGTATTGAGAGAGTAAATGATAGAGATTGGCCAGTATTACGATCTAGATGTAGTAAAAAAGCTAGACTTTGGTTTTTACCTCGATGCCAATGAACTTGGAAATATATTATTACCTATCAAATATGCACCGCAAGACCTTAAAATAGGTGACAACCTTGAGGTCTTTCTCTACCTCGACTCAGAAGGCATCCCTATAGCAACCACGCAAGAGCCCTGGGCTACAGTCGGCGAGTTTGCCTATTTAAACGTTATTGACACAACACCCATTGGTGCATTTTTAGACTGGGGATTAGATAAAGACATATTAGTGCCGTTTGCAGAACAACACAGAGCAATGGAAATTGGCCACTCATATTTAGTGTATATATTTATTAATAATGCAGATGGTCGAATTATTGCATCATCTAAAATTGATAAATTTCTAAATGATGACGAGTCTCATCAATACACCCAACAACAAGCCGTTGATCTCATTATCGCCAACAGCACCGACCTCGGCTACAAAGCCATTATTAACCACAGCCACTGGGGTGTATTGTATAAAAACGAGGTGTTTCAGCGTTTAAGTTTTGGGCAAAGCATAAAAGGCTATATTAAAACTATTCGCACAGATAGAAAAATTGATTTAAGCCTACACGGTGGAAAAGAAACACGCGAAAAAAATGCGCATATTATTTTAGATTATCTAAAATACAAAAATGGTTTCGCCGCACTAACCGACAGAACTGATCCAGAAACAATTCTGGACCTTTTCGGCATGAGCAAGGCGGCCTTTAAAAAAGCCATTGGCGGTTTATATAAACAGCGAATTATTCTCATTAAAGAAAACGGTATTTATTTAAACAAATAAAACCCATATAAAATAATACGCTTATACACGAGATGAAACACCATGACTGAACAAGAGAAAATGACCAAACAACAGGCGATCGATGAACTTAGAAAAGAAGCACAGGAAATAGAAGATCGGCCAAGCTCCATTAAAGAATATGCAAGCATTGCCCATAAAGTAAAAATACGCCGCGAGCTTGCAGATAAACTTGAGCAGGAATTAGCCGAGAAAAGCAATAAGAAAAAGTAAGCGTATCATAAAATAAATGTTATTTTTTCTAACCATTTAATAAAGATGACTACACCCCGATACTCAGCAACCGATACAGGCAAAAATTAAACCACAAACAAATTCATCATCTCCAGTTTAAAACCCTGTCACCTGAACATTCCAAATTGACCTGTATCAACGCTAATTCAAAATACTACTGATAGACTCAGCCCCCCATATTATGTATATGGAAAAACACACAACGTAAACGCAGAATAAATAGTGAGATAATAATGAGACTTTCTGATTACGTTAATACTTTCGGTCAGACAATGTTAAAAAAATACGGTGAGCGAGTACATAAAATATCACTAAATGCGAACCTTACTTGCCCTAATAGAGATGGCACCAAAGGCATCGGCGGCTGCACCTTTTGTAATAATGTTTCTTTTAGCCCAAATGCTCGCAAGCCATCCAATATTATCCAGCAACTTGCCGAAGGCCGCCACATTATACGCAAGCGCACTGGAGCTAATAAATATTTAGCTTATTTCCAGGCATATACTAATACCTATGGCGACATAAAACAGTTAAAACAGCTATATGACCAGGCTCTTTCCGAGCCTGATATTATCGGTTTATCTATAGGTACCAGGCCTGATTGCGTGCCGGATGCCGTACTTGATTTATTGGCCGATTATCAAAATAAAGGTTATGAAATTTGGTTAGAACTTGGTTTACAGTCCGCCTTTGATTCAACCTTAAAAAATGTAAACAGGGGCCATGGCTTTGCCGAATATTACCGGGCCATTCATCAAGCACATGCACGCGAATTAAATGTTTGTACACATTTAATCATCGGCTTACCGGGTGAAAATGAAACGCATTATAAAACCAGCTTACTACGCGTTTTAGATGAAGGCGTTGAAGGCCTAAAATTACACCCATTACACATTGTTAAAGGCACACAATTAGCAAAGCAATGGAAACAACATGAGTACATACCGTTAACATTTGAAGACTATGTAACAAATGCCGCAGATTTAATAGAAATGACACCTAAAGAGGTTATTTATCATCGCGTTACTGGCACCGCCTCTAATGATATTTTATTAGCCCCGGAATGGTGCTCTAAAAAATGGAAAGTCATTAATTCAATTACACAAGAGCTGCACCGCCGATCTTCATTATCCACAGCTCATTTAGTACATTAAAAATACTATGGACCATCGATTATGACATATCATCCAAACACGCCAGAAAGCAATAAAATGGAGCTTGTCTGCCCTGCTGGAAATTTACCCGCACTTAAAATTGCAGTGGATAATGGAGCAGATGCGGTTTATATGGGTTTTAAAAACGACACTAATGCCCGACATTTTGCCGGTTTAAATTTTAATGAACAGCGTTCACGAGAAGGCATTGAGTATGCACACAAACGGGGCTGCAAAGTTTTTATTGCCATTAATACTTACCCACAAACATCCGGCTGGGAAAGATGGAAACAGGCCGTTGATCTGGCTGCCGAATTAAATATAGATGCACTGATTGCAGCCGATATAGGTGTGCTTGATTATGCTGCAAACACCTGGCCTGATTTGCGTTTGCATCTCTCCGTTCAAGCCTCTGCGACCAACCCAGAGGCGATTCGTTTTTATTATGATAATTTTTCAATTCAACGCGTTGTTTTACCTCGCGTGCTGTCATTAAAACAAGTTGAGCAGGTAGCAAAATCCAGCCCTGTTCCTGTAGAAGTGTTTGGTTTTGGGAGTTTATGTGTAATGGTTGAAGGCCGATGCTTTTTATCATCCTATGCAACCGGCCAATCACCGAATACGTTTGGCGCATGTTCACCGGCCAGCGCGGTGCAGTGGCAAGAGACAAATAACGGCCTGCAATCACGGCTAAACAATATATTAATCGATCAGTATGCCGACAATGAACCCGCGGCTTATCCAACTTTATGCAAGGGGCGCTTTAACGTCGAGCAAAATACCTATTACGCGATAGAAGAACCCACGAGTTTAAATACCATTGAACTATTACCTGAGCTACAAGCTATGGGTGTAGCGGCAATAAAACTGGAAGGCCGTCAACGTAGCCCGGCTTATGTTAAACAGGTAACTAAGGTATGGCGTGAAGCTTTAGATAGCTGCCAGAACAATGCGCAGAATTACCGGGCTAAAACCGAATGGCTAGAAACCTTACATTCAGTATCAGAAGGTCGAACCACAACACTCGGCGCCTACCACCGACCATGGCAATAGACAATATGAAATCAAATATTCCAAAACTATCCCTGGGCCCTGTTTTATATTATTGGAGCCGAGATGTAATGTTCGACTTTTATCAACGTATTGCTAGCACTAACATTGATATTGTTTATTTAGGTGAAACAGTCTGCGCAAAAAGAAAAATTCTACGCCGTGACGACTGGTTAAGCATTGCAAAGATGTTGAAAGATTCAGGCAAAGAAGTTGTGCTATCTAGCATGACTCTAATTGAAGCCAGTTCTGATTTGGCTGCTTTAAAAACGCTTTGTCAAAATAATGAATACATGATTGAAGCAAATGATATGGCTGCAGTACAACAGCTGTCAGGACAATCATTTATTACAGGACCGGCAGTCAACATATACAACCCTCGAAGTTTACAGCTTTTATCCAAGCTGGGATTGAAGCGCTGGGTTCTGCCCGTTGAATTATCAAAAGACACGCTTTCCGACATGCAAAATAATAAGCCCGAGAACGTAGAAACCGAAGTACTGGTTTACGGTCGCTTGCCACTTGCCTACTCTGCACGCTGCTTTACAGCACGCGCACATAATTTACCCAAAGATGATTGCCAGTACAAATGTCTAGATTATGCGGACGGTTTGATGTTATCAACTCAAGAAAAAGAACAATTTCTGGTTTTAAATGGCGTACAAACTCAATCTGCAAAAACAAATAATCTCATTGCTGAACTTAATGAATTAATGCAAGTCAATATTGATATATTAAGAATTAGTCCACCTTCACAACATTGTGAAAAAATAATAGATTTGTTTTACCAATGCTTACACCATGATTATTCTGTTAAAGATGCTAGTATCGAATTGCAATCACTGATGCCAACGGGCGGTAGTTGCAATGGGTACTGGCATGGACGCAATGGCATGGATAATTTAAACATTCATCAGGATCCATCATGTCAATAAGAAGGCTTATAAAACAAAACAGTGTTTTTGATCTTAACAATAATCATGCTTATGATAACTGGCGCAATGAAAAACTAGATAATTATCCTGATAAAGCCGAGCAATTAATCGTTGAAATAAATAACCCTGCACAGCTCACTAAAGCAGAGCACCAGGCGATTAATCAACGTTGTAAAAAAACTAATATGGCCGTTTATATTAGTAATACAAAAGACAATCCCGACAAACGTATCGCGTCGACACTCTCAGAACAATTTGACTTACGCACATTAGATAATAATATGGGCGCGGATGATGATGGCATTACATCCTTACAGGTATCACATATCGCGGGACGTGAACGCTACATTCCCTATTCCAACAAAGCCATTCATTGGCATACCGATGGCTATTACAATAAGCCTGAGCAGCAAATTCACGCCTTATGTTTGCACTGCGTTAGGCCGGCGCAGGTAGGTGGTGAAAATGCGCTACTTGATCATGAGATAGCTTATATTAGATTACGTGACGAAAACCCTGATTTCATTCATGCACTTATGTCAAACGATGCGATGACTATACCTGCTAACATCAAAGACGGCACAATGATTCGCCCTGCTCGTAGCGGTCCGGTATTTTCAGTTTTTAATGAGCACCTGCACATGCGCTATACAGAACGTGCTCACAATATTGAATGGAAAGACGATCACATTACACAAGAAGCGGTTTCCGCACTGGAAAATTTACTGCATTCAGCTGACCCGTATATTTATCGACTTATACTGCAATCAGGATGGGGATTAATTAGCAACAATATATTGCATGAGCGCAGCGCGTTTACTGATGACGAAAACTCATCTCGCCTACTCTACCGATTACGTTATTTTGAAGGCCTTAATTTAAATAAATAAAATTGAGTTGAGCTTAACTCAGGCAAATAATCGGCGATAAAGTGGCAAGCTTTTATTTAGTAATGATTCTATCACTGGAAATAAACCAGCAGACTCCATATCTAAGCCATCGAGAAAATTTTTCAGCTCCAGGCCAAGTTCAGTATCACCCTGCATAACGAGTCGACGCTGAAAAACCAGTGTATCAGGGTCTTCTTTTCTAGCGGCAAGCATCAAAAAATCGTACATATTGGCTCTTATCATTAGGTCACTGCTATTGTCTAACGGCATAGTCATTAGCCGTCCGTTTGCAACGCTCACACTGTAACGAATATAAGCATCCCTTACTTCAATGATAAGTTTTTTATTCCGCAGAAAGTCTAAATCACCTGCTTTTAACGATGTAGATAATATACGATTTAAAAATACGACTAATAACTGTGAATGAATTTTAGCAGGCAAGTAGCCAAATGGCTTAGCTAATACTCCTGGCAAATTCGGCGACGTTTGAATATTATTTTTTGTTTGCATATTGAATCTACGAAATAACAGAAATATGAGAAGTCTCTTTACGTAAGTAACATATTACCCATTTTAACATTTCATAAGATTGATAAATATCAACATGCAGGAGTGCATTCATCACTAATTATCTGCAAGTACCTCCTTCACATATTGAATTAAATCTTTCATCTGATAGCGCCCTTTAGTCAATACCTTATCTACACCAGGCATATCCCTAACTAATTCATGCCCGGACAAAACAATTACTACCGGTGGCTCTATGAGCGCCCGTAAATGACGCAATAGCGTTTGGCCTGAACCATCAGGTAAAGTAAAATCAAGTATCACAAGCTTAAACGGTTCGCCCTCTAATAATTGAAGCGCCTTTTCGATGCTACTGGTTTGCACTAGCTCACCCATTGCACCTATAGCACCTTGAAGAAGTAGAAGCGTGCCCACATCATCTTCCACATGTAATATACGTTTATTGCTCATTTTTACATGCCCCTGATCTTGTTCATTTAAGTCATTAAATTATAGTCATATGTAAGTTAAATGCTTGCGTAGAGAGAAATGTTAATCATGACTCTCCTTAAAGGCACTTATTTTCTGATATAACACCTGATTATTAACACCGCCTCAGCTCTGCTACCATCGGAAGCATCATTTATACAAACTGTAAAAACATCGTTTTCACCTTACTCACTGAAAATGTATAATTAAGCTTTAAACAATTCGTATACATAAATAAATGAGTGATTACGACAATCGATTCGGCGGCATAGCACGCCTATATGGACAGCAGGCATTTGATAAACTGCAGCAATCACATGTCTGTGTGATTGGTATCGGTGGTGTTGGCTCATGGGCAGCAGAATCTTTAGCGCGCACAGGCTTAGGTAAAATCACTCTAATTGATCATGATGATATTGCAGAGAGTAACATTAATCGTCAAATACATTCCTTAAGCAGCACACTTGAGCAATCTAAAGTAGAGACGATGGCTGAACGTCTTCAACAAATTAGCCCTGCATGTAAGGTTAATGTTATTGACGACTTTATTAGCACGACCAATTGCAAAAAATATCTGGATAATGATTACGATTATGTAATAGATGCTATCGATAGTATAAAATTTAAATGCGCAATAATTTATTACTGTAAGCGCAACAAAATCCCTATCATTACAACTGGCGGTGCAGGCGGTTTAACCGATCCAACAATGATCACCGTATCTGATTTATCTAAAACCTGGAATGATCCATTAGCCGCCTCAGTACGTTTACAACTACGCCAACAATATGGCTATACACGAAACACGAAACGTAGCTTTGGCATTAAATGCGTATATTCTACTGAACAGCAGCGCTACGCAAAACCTGATGGCAGTGTAAATTACACAAAACCCGGTGTTCATGGTGCTCACTTAGATTGTTCAATGGGCTTTGGATCAGTCACTCACATCACCGCTAGCTTTGGCCTTGTTGCCGCTGCTAAAGTGATTGAAGCTCTCACTGATGCAGCCAAGCTATAGCCTTACTTAACTATCTGCAAAGCAACATAGGATATTAAACAGAACATAAAAATATACATGTTATACAAGCCTAATCCAGCATAGTTAAAAGCATAGAAGGCGGGCTGAGATTAATCAAAAAAAATCTATGTATGTTATACACACAATCCTTAGCTAATAGAAATAGTCCTGAGCAGATAAATAGTCCTGAGCAGATAATGAGTAATGAGTAATTGAGAATTACACTGCATAATAAAATCACTTACTTGTTGAATAGTCGCCTTAGCCACTCCTGCTTAATTGTTTGGGTCAAACCAGTAACAATGTAGTATATTTTCCAACCAGGTTATTAACATTAGTGTACAGACTCATGAGTAAAATAAATTTAATGGCGTTACGCCATTCTGCCTTTTACAGCCCATATTTAATGACGATGGCAGGCGGTCACTTACGCAATGCAGGCTTAGATGCAAACTACATTATTCAAACACCTGATAACTTAGTGAGAGATCGCTTACTCGATGGCGGCTGCCATGTATCACAATCCGCCGTCGCCGCCGGATTTTCATCTCTGGAAAATAATGCGCCAGATGATATTCGCCACTTTGCTCAAATTAACTCCCGCGATGGATTTTTTATTGCTAGCCGCAAACCTTATGAAAACTTTAGCTGGAATGATTTAATAGACCAAACTGTTTTAGTTGATCATTTTTTTCAACCATTAGCGATGCTGAAATATGCCTTATACAAAAAAGATATCAACTTTGACAGCCTTAATGTAATTGATGCGGGTGATGTAAATCATATAGATGACGCATTCAGAAAGGGCACGGGAGATTTTGTACATCAACAAGGCCCAGCTCCACAACAACTAGAAGCGGATGGAATAGCAACAGTCGTCGCTTCAGTCGGTGATGTCATTGGCCCGGTGGCCTTTAGCAGCTTATGCGCAACAAAAGACTGGCTGCATACCGATATGGCCAGCGCATTCTTTAATGCCTACAAATTATCGCTGCAACAATGCAAAAAAGATGATGCAAACAATATCGCTAAGCAATTACATAAATATGGTTTTTTAACCGATATTAATTTTGATGTACTAAAGAACACGATTAAAACATATCAGATATCAGGCTGCTGGGATCATGATGGCTTGATAGGTAAAGTTGAATATCAAACCCTACTTGATGTATTTAAATATAGTCAGTTAATCAGTAAATCACATGCTTTTGAAGAACTGGTAACAACAGTCATCTGACTATTTATACACACTCAACGAGTTAAAACATTAATAAGAAGTTGAGGTAAAATTCGCTAATCTCATCAAGCTCAGCATCTATGCCACTGACACCTGTTACTTTAGTTTCTATATTAGAAAATTTTTGTCGATAACCTGCTTCCAGCATAAGATCACTATTTACATAAGCAATCCCTCCAATCTGTGCACCATAAATCAGGCCAAATGATGCATCCGACATGTTTACATCACTGTATTTTTGCATTCCAGCCCCAGCAGACAGGCCTGCAAAAAAGCTTATTTTTTGATTAAGTGGTATCAGGTAATCAGCCGATACACTAAATTCCGCAAGATCAAAAGAGTCATAGCCTACATAACTAAACGCCGAATTGAAGCGATATTTTCTTTTGTAATACTTATCCAGATAAATACCAAAGCCTGTGCCACTATCGCTTACATTAACAGTATTACCTGAAACATTAACTGCCAGGTTAATGTCTTGATTAATAAGCGAAACACCAAAAACAGTGTTATCCAGAATACCTTCAGCCTGCGCGTTGCTAACAGCTAAAACAAAAAGCAGACTATTAAATAGTTTTTTCATTTACACGTTCTTAAATTATTTAGGGCAATTTAACTTCTTTTTCAAAGTGCTTCAATTTAATAGTAAATCACCAATAAAAAAGGGGCCAAAGGCCCCTTTTTTAAGCTATACAGCAGTAAGGACTAAGCTTCGGCTGGGGCTTCACTTACCTCTTTCATACTTAGGCGAATACGACCCTGACGATCGATTTCTAATACTTTAACTTGCACTGCTTCGCCTTCAGAAAGCTTGTCGCTAACCTTTTCAACACGCTCTTCACAAATTTGAGAGATGTGAACCAAACCTTCTTTGTTTGGAAGAATGCGCACGAATGCACCGAAGTCCATTATCTTGATAACAGTACCTTCGTAGGTCTTTCCTACTTCAGCTTCAGCTGTAATTTGCTCGATGCGAATCTTCGCTGCTTCTGCTGCGTCGAAATCACTTGATGCAATCTTCACATTACCGTCATCATCGATATCAATCGTAACGCCGGTTTCTTCAGTGATTGATTTGATCACTGCGCCGCCTTTACCAATTACATCGCGAATTTTCTCTGGATTGATCTTCATGCTTAGGTAACGAGGCGCATAATGAGACATTTGTGTATTAGCCTCAGAAATAACCTTGTTCATCTCACCCAGAATAAACATTCGACCTGCTTTCGCCTGTTCTAATGCCTTTTCCATAATATCTTTAGTAATACCGGTGATCTTGATATCCATTTGCAGTGCGTTAACACCGTTTGCAGTACCGGCTACTTTAAAGTCCATGTCACCCAGATGATCTTCATCACCCAGAATGTCACTCAGTACTGCGTAGTTTTCACCTTCTTTCACAAGGCCCATCGCGATACCGGCGATAGGTGCTTTAAGAGGTACACCGGCATCCATAAGCGCCAGTGAAGTACCACATACTGAAGCCATAGAGCTAGAACCATTAGATTCAGTGATTTCAGATACCACTCGAATTGAGTATGGGAATTCGTCAGTTGTTGGCATACACGCTAAGACACCGCGCTTCGCTAAACGACCATGACCGATTTCACGACGACCTGGTGTACCAACACGGCCCGCTTCACCCACTGAGAATGGAGGAAAGTTATAGTGCAACATGAAGTTGTCTATTTGCTGACCTTCAAGCGCATCAATTTTTTGTGCGTCACGTGATGTACCCAAAGTGGTTACAACAATCGCCTGAGTTTCACCACGTGTAAACAGTGCTGAACCGTGGGTACGTGGCAAAATGCCTGTACGTACGCTAATAGGACGCACATCGTCTACATTACGGCCATCAATACGTTTTTCACCTGAGATGATCCGACCACGAACGATGCTCTTTTCTACTTTATAGAAGGCACCTTTAACGTCATCTTTGCTAAAACCATCATCTGATACCAGCTTTTCAACGACTGCATCACGTACTTTATCAACTGCAGCATACCGCTCCAGCTTTTCAGAAATTTGATAAGCCGTTGTTAAGTCAGCTGTAACAGCATCAGTAACTTGCTTAATTAAATCTTCGTTTGCTACCGGTGGTGTCCACTCCATTGCTGGGGTGCCAACTTCTGCAGCCAGTTCTTTAATCGCGTTAATCACTACCTGGAAAGCATCATGACCAAACATAACGGCATTCAACATAACTTCTTCAGATAATTGATCGGCTTCTGATTCAACCATTAATACGGCTTCATCAGTACCAGCAACTATTAAATCTAACTGGGATTCTTTCAGCTCTGCAAAAGTTGGATTTAAGATGTACTCGCCATCTTTATAACCCACACGGCATGCACCCACAGGGCCCGCAAAAGGCGCACCTGAAATAGCTAGCGCTGCAGATGTACCAATCAGCGCGGCAATATCAGGGTCGATCTCAGCGTTTAGAGACATAACTGTCGCAATAACCTGAACTTCGTTTGTATAGCCTTTAGGGAAAAGAGGACGGATAGGTCGATCGATTAGGCGGCTAGTCAGAGTTTCTTTTTCTGATGGACGACCTTCACGTTTGAAGAAGCTACCTGGAATTTTACCAGCAGCATAAGAACGCTCCTGATAGTTCACAGTCAAAGGAAAGAAATCCCTTGGCTCCCCACTCTTAACAGCTACAGCGGTACACATTACAACAGTACCATCCATATCTACCATAACGGCACCTGAAGCCTGACGAGCAATCTCGCCGGTTTCGATAGTTACGTTATGATTCCCAAATTTAAACGATTTTTTTATTGCAGTCACAGGTATACCCTATTATCTGTTTTTGTTTGTTGTATACGCTTAACGACGTAGACCAAGGCTAGAAATAAGATCTTTATAACGATCTGAATTTTTAGACTTAAGGTAGTCTAGTAACTTACGACGCTGGTTAACCATACGTAATAAACCACGACGTGAATGGTGATCTTGCTTGTGTTCTTTAAAATGCTCTGTTAATTGCACGATACGTGATGTTAACAGTGCTACCTGTACTTCCGGTGAACCAGTGTCACTTTCTGCACGTGCATATTTAGATACGACATCAGCCTTAGCTGTAGCTGTCATTGACATAGTCAAAACTCCTGACTCGAATTGCCTAGAAAAAAGATTGCGGATTTTACCATGTTTTTCTCCCTCTACCAATGCCTTTAGCTCAGCATTTTTAATATATAAATAATCAGCGACTCACTTTTGAGGCTTATTCTTGATTATTTTTAATTGAGAAGACAATAAAAAGGTTTTTTGTATTGATAAACGCTATAAAAAGCGATTATTTATATGCGCTAATATTTAAATATTTCATTATCTATCAATAAGTTAAAACTATTTCCTGTAGACAAACCCGTTTTTCACACGGGCTGACTTTACTAACGAGCCCGCTTAATAAATATATTTTTATTAGCACCAACAGGCATAAGACTAATGAGACTAATAAATATCCAGTATGCATAAAAACACATCGAACGTAAATTTTTAGCCTCAAAGCCACTACCAAGAAATAACGTGCGATTAAAGCACCATCATTCGCTTAGGCGCCACTTTTCCATCATCCTGAATAAAACCCACCCCAATAAAGCCTTCTGGCGCATAAATACGCACCTGACCATCACTCGGCGCACCGGATATCTGCACCGGCTGACCTAATTTAATGTAATACGCACTATCGGCATCAAACTCTACTTTAGGCCAGTCGGCAATGCCACTGTCGATTTCAAGTAATGACGCATCCAGCGCATCCAGCCCCTGATCAGCAAGTGCTTCAAGCGCCTGCATGGTTAACATATTGGCTTGATAAGGCCCCACCGACAGTCGTCGAAGCTCGGTTACATAAGCCACTGTACCCAGCTTTTCACCCAGATCTTCGGCCAATGTACGTACATACGTGCCTTTTGAACAGCGAGCTTGTAACTCTACCTCGCCATTTTCATAGGATAACAATTCATAGGAATAAATGGTGACCGGGCGCGCTTTACGCTCTACTTCAATGCCTTGCCTGGCCAAATCGTATAAACGCTGACCATCTTTTTTAAGCGCCGAATACATCGGCGGCACCTGCATAATATCACCGAGGAATTCAGGCAGCTGCTTTTCTATATCTTCACGCGTTATATGCTCAAACGGTTTACGCTCAATCACTTCGCCTTCAGCATCAGCCGTCGCGGTTTTTTCACCTAGCTTGCATTTAAAACGGTAGGTCTTATCCGCATCCAGTAGAAAAGCGGATATTTTTGTGGCTTCACCCAGGCAAATCGGCAACATGCCTGAGGCAAGTGGATCGAGGCTACCCGTGTGACCGGCCTTTGCCGCATCAAACAAACGCTTAACTTTCTGCAGCGCATGATTAGATGAAATTTTTAATGGCTTATCGAGTAATACAACACCGTGTATATTACGCCCTTTATTTTTTCTGCGACCCATTTGAAAACCTGAGATATAAACCTGAATTGAACTAGAAAACTAAAGAATTATTCTTCTTCGGGGAAATCGGCATCGGCTGATCGAGCCTTAGCAATGAGCGACTCCATAGACGTGCCACGCTCTATACTCTCATCATAAACAAACCTGAGTACAGGCACGATACGCGAACGGATACGTGACGATAATTGATGACGTAAAAAACCCGCCGCATTATTAAGCACGTCTAAAACAGGCTTACGATCTTCATCATTCAGCACGGTAATATAAACAACCGCATTACTGATATCACGGCTTACTTTAACGGCATTAAATGACACCCAGGTAATGCGTGGATCTTTGATTTCATTGCGCACTAGCTCAGCCAGTTCTCGACGAACCTGCTCAGCCATACGCTGTGAACGGGAATATTCTTTTGGCATGATTTAACCTTGATACATAAGCCAGGTTAACAAACTAACCTGGCTTATAAACAGACTTTACAGTGTACGCTCTACTTCAATGCGCTCAAAGACTTCGATTTGATCGCCGACTTTAACATCGTTGTAGTTCTTCACACCGATACCACACTCGGTACCACTCTTAACCTCATCGACAATATCTTTGAAGCGACGTAAAGACTCAAGCTCACCTTCGTAAATAACCACATTATCACGCAATACACGAATAGGCATATCACGCTTAATCGTACCTTCCGTTACGATGCAACCCGCAATCAAACCAAACTTCGGCGATGTAAATACATCTTTAACTTCAGCTAAGCCGCGCATGTCTTCACGGTATTCGGTAGATAGCATACCGGTTAATGCCTTCTTAACCACATCAATCAAATCATAAATAATACTGAAGTAACGCATGTCAACGCCACGCTCAGCCACTGACTTACGCGCCGCCGCATCTGCACGCACGTTAAAACCAAGCACAACCGCATTAGAGGCTGCAGCCAGGCTGATATCTGTTTCGGTAATGCCACCCACACCTGAAGCAATAATGGCAACATCAACCTCATCACTATCTGCCGCTAGCTTCAATAATGAATCTTTTATCGCTTCCAAACTACCTTGCACATCGGCTTTAAGCAGAATATTAAGGTACTTAACCTCACCCTTACCAAGATTGGTAAACAACGAATCAAGCTTGGCCTGCTGCTGTGCAGCAAAGCGAACATCGCGCTCCTTAAAGTTACGACTATCAGCTAGTGCACGCGCACTTCGCTCATCTGACATAACTTGAACAGGGTCGCCCGCACCCGGTGTCCCAGACAAACCTAATACAACAACGGGAATAGATGGGCCGGCTTCTGTTATTTGCTGACCATTTTCATCGAACATCGCACGTACACGACCATATTCCTGGCCGGCAAGTAAAATATCACCTTTTTTCAGTATGCCTCTTTGAACCAGAACCGTAGTTGTAACACCACGCCCCTTATCCAAAGCAGCCTCAACAACAAGGCCCTGCGCAGGGCCTTCTGCCGGTGCTTTAAGCTCCATCACTTCAGCCGTTAAACTGATTGCATCCAATAAGTTATCAATGCCTTCACCGGTTTTAGCCGAAACATTGATGAACATATTATCGCCACCCCATTCTTCTGGAATAACGTCATGACTACCTAGCTCGGTTTTAACACGATCTGGATCGGCCTGCTCTTTATCAACTTTATTAACAGCAACGATTAAAGGCACGCCAGCTGCTTTCGCATGCTGAACCGCTTCGATTGTTTGCGGCATAACACCGTCGTCTGCAGCCACTACCAAAATAACAATGTCGGTTGCCTGAGCACCACGTGCACGCATGGCAGTAAATGCAGCATGGCCTGGTGTATCAAGGAACGTAATAACGCCTTTATCAGTTTCTACGTGGTAGGCACCAATGTGCTGCGTAATACCACCAGCTTCACCTGATGCCACCTTTGATGCACGAATGTAATCTAGCAATGATGTTTTACCGTGGTCAACATGGCCCATAATCGTTACAACAGGTGGCCGTGGTACAGCTTCACCTAATTCTTCACCAGCTGACGCTAGCAAAGTATTTTCATGATCATCCGCTGATGAAGCAATGGCATTATGGCCACATTCTTCAACAATAAGTAGCCCCGTCTCTTGGTCAATCACCTGGTTAATGGTCGCCATCACGCCCATCCTCATCATGATTTTGATCAGCTCAGCCGACTTCATCGACATCTTCACGGCAAGATCAGATACCTTAATCGTTTCAGGTACTTCAATATCATAAACCATCTTCGCAACTGGCTTTTCAAATGCGTGCTTAGCCGCAGCATTACTCGTAGCGTGTGCTTTACGATGTGGTTTTTTAGAGCGCCCACCACCCTTACCTGAAGCTACGTGTAATTCTTTTCTACCGTAACGGGTATCGCCGCCTTTCTTGTCAGCAGATGGCTCAGATTTACGTGCTTTCTTTTTATTTTTACCTTTAGCATCTGCGGGAGCTTCTTCTACTGCAACTACTGGTGCTACTGCATGTGGCATTTCTTCTGGTGCCGCACGTGATTTATCTTCAGCAGCCATGCGTGATTGCTCAGCGGCTTCTTGCTGCGCTCGCTCATCATCTTCACGCTGTTTTGCTGCATCTTTAGACTTTTGAATCGCTTCATCTTCAGCCTTTTGACGGCCTGCTTCACGCGCTTCTTTTTCTGCAACTAAACGTAAAATCTCAGCCTTTTCTTTTTCTTTGGCTTCGTCTTCTAATGAAATGGTAGCGCCTTTGGTAAAGGTACGCTTTTTGCGCACTTCAACATTAACTGTTTTGCTACCACCTGATCTAAGCTCAGAGGTTGTTTTACGTTTAAGTGTAATTTTACTTTTGCCAGCTGCTTTAGCATCGGTTTTACCGTGGCTATTACGCAAGTGGTCAAGTAGCTTAACTTTTTGTTCATCCGTAATTTCTGTATCTGCACTAGCTGCTTCGATACCCGCTTCTTTAAGCTGTTCAAGCAATCTTTCGACAGGTGCCCCAACCACTTCAGAGAGCTGTTTAACTGTAACTTTTGACATATTCTTCGCCTCCTCCAGTGTTTACTACTGGTTTGCCTCTTCTTCATTTTCAAACCAGGGAGCGCGTGCCGTCATAATAAGTGTACTGGCACGTTCTTCTGTCATTTCTTGTATTTCGGTCAATTCATCAATTGCAAGTTCAGCCAAATCATCCATGGAGCAAACACCTTTCGATGCCAGCTTATGTGCAAGCGCATTATCCATGCCTTCCATTTCAAGCAAGTCCTGCTTTGGCTCGCCCTCATTTTCTTCTTGAGAAATTGCCTTCATCAATAAGGCATCACGTGCACGTCCACGTAATTCTTCAACAATTTCTTCGTCAAATTCTTCAATACTTAAGAATTCGCTTTCTGGCACATAAGCCACTTCCTCTATGCTAGAGAAACCTTCTGCTGCGAGAACCACCGCGACTTCTTCATCTACATCCAGCTGCTTCATAAACAACTCAACCAGAACCCGGCCTTCGTTTTCTGCTTTGTTCTCCATGTCAGCTGTCGACATGATATTCAAATCCCAACCGGTTAGCTGGCTGGCCATACGAATATTTTGACCACCTTTACCAATGGCCTGAGATAGCTTCTCATCATCTACAGCAACGTCCATTGAATGGGCGTCTTCATCAACAACAATTGATTCTACTTCTGCCGGTGACATCGCGTTAATAACAAACTGCGCCGGGTTATCATCCCAAAGAATAATATCAACTCGCTCACCTGCCAGCTCATTCGATACAGCCTGCACACGTGAACCACGCATACCCACACAAGCACCCACAGGATCCATGCGGTTGTCATTCGATTTTACTGCAATTTTTGCGCGTGAACCTGGGTCGCGTGCACCGGCAATAATTTCAATTAAGTCCTGGCCCACTTCAGGTACTTCAAGCTTAAATAACTCAACCAAAAACTCGGGCGCAGTACGACTCACAAATAACTGTGGACCACGTGCTTCTGCACGTACTTCTTTTAAATAGCCACGTAAGCGATCACCCGGGCGAATGGCTTCGCGCGGAATCACATCTTCACGCGGGATAAAGGCTTCAATATTTTCACCTAAATCCAGGTACACGTTACCGCGTTCAACACGCTTAACCGTACCCATAATAAGTTCGCCAACTTTGTCCTGGAAAGCTTCAACTACACGCGCTCGTTCCGCCTCGCGTACCTTCTGCACAATAACCTGCTTAGCAGTTTGTGCTGCAATGCGACCAAACTCAACTGAGTCAATTTCATCTTCAACATAATCGCCTAACTGAATATCAGGCTCATCGATTTGCGCTGCTTCTATGGTGATTTGCTTTAATGGAAACTCAAGGCCCCCTTCTTCTAACTCTTCACTCACTTGCCAGCGGCGGAACGTGTCGTAGTCGCCTGTTTCGCGATCAATTTTCACGCGCACTTCGATGTCTTTGCCCTGCTTTTTACGGCTAGCCGTTGCAAGTGCGGCTTCAATGGCTTCGAAGATAACTTCCTGATCAACCGCTTTCTCGTTTGAAACAGCATCAACCACATATAGAATTTCTTTATTCATGTCTGGCTCCATAAACCATAATCAGAATTGCGGCACTATGTGCGCTTTATCAATTGAATCTAATGGAAAATTATGAGTTTCACCGTCCGCGAGCAGAATGACTTCTTCATTCTGCATTCCCATTAATTTACCGGTAAAATTTCTCTGCCCTTCCAAGGTCGGCACAGATAATTTAATTTTGATTTTTTCACCCGCGAAGCGTACAAAATCCTGCTGCTTACGCAGGGGTCGATCTAAACCCGGCGATGAAACCTCAAGATTAAACTGCCCTGGAATCGGATCTTCTACATCAAGTACACTACTCACTTGCTTACTCACCGCTTCACAGTCTTCTAACTGTATACCACCGGACTTATCAATAAAAATGCGCAACAATCCATCGGTTGAGTGAGGTCTAAAGTCAATATCGACAACCTCATAACCCATGCCTTCAACTACCGGCTCTATCAATGACCAAATATCGCTCACTATTTAATTAAGTCCTTAGGTTTTAGATGTATGAATGGCCAATAATGGCGACATTTTGCGGCCCCATAGGCCTCTGCACGTCTGCTCATTTTTAACCATAAAAAAGGCCCCGATCTAGCGGGGCCTTTCTTATAATTTTGGTAGCGGGGGCAGGATTTGAACCTACGACCTTCGGGTTATGAGCCCGACGAGCTGCCAGACTGCTCCACCCCGCATCAACTTGGGGCAGATAGTACAGAGTCCCTTAATTGATTGCAAGTCGTTATCGCAAATTAGCTAAAAGTTTCTGTTTTTGCTCACTTTATAAGCAATAGTTTACGCAAAAGCAGCGATACAAACGGTCATCAGTGCAGCAGGATAAATCCCCAGAAGCAATATAGATAAACCGTTAGCACTCAACGCTATTTGCATATCTGTGCTGCAACTGATATCGGCTTTATCCTCGGCATCATCAAAGTACATTAACTTAATAACCCGTAGGTAATAATAAACCCCAATGATAGAGAAGAATACTGCCACTAGCGCCAGCCATAACATATCAATGTTAACCACCGCTTTAAGCACCGCTAGTTTTGCCCAGAAACCCACAGTAGGTGGAACGCCCGCCATGGAGAAAATAAGAATCAGCATCATAAAGGCAAACCAGGGGCTGCGTTGATTCAAACCTTTTAAGTCGTTCAGCTCATCCGCCTCAAAGCCTTTACGCGCCAATAAAATAATTACCCCAAAGCTACCCAGCGACATTAATGCATACACAATGGTGTAAAACATCGCTGCTGCATAACCTTCCTGACTGCCTGCCAGTAAGCCCAACATGATAAAACCGACATGAGATATGGTTGAATAAGCCAGCATGCGTTTTAAGTTGGTTTGTGCAATAGCAACAACATTACCCAGCACCATGGAAAGCACTGCCATAATAACCAGCATACCTTGCCAGTCCGCCTGCATCCCACCCATGCCTTCTGCCAGTAAGCGAATGATCATTGCAAAACCAGCTACTTTTGGTGCAGAGGCAATATAACTAGTCACCGTACTGGGTGAACCGTGATAAACATCGGGCAGCCACATATGAAATGGCACAGCCCCCATCTTAAAGGCCAGGCCAATAACCATAAATACCAAACCAAAGATCAGCACGATATTGCTCTCTTTCATCTGCTCTATCGACATAGCCACTTCGACGATATTCAGCGAGCCTGTCATGCCATACACCATCGACATGCCATACAACAACATACCGGAGGCAATGGCACCTAATACAAAATACTTCATTGCCGCTTCAGCGGCATTGGGATTATCTCTATCGAAAGCCACCATTGCATATAGCGATAAAGACAAAAGCTCCAGGCCTAAATAAATAGATAGGAAATGATTCGCAGAAATCATCACCATCATACCCAGCAAGCCAAACAGGCCTAGCACGTAGAATTCACCTTTGAATATACCGCGATCTTTCAGATAATTACGGGAATATACAAAGACCAGGGCAACTAGAATAACCACGACATATTTCAACGCCGTTGACAGTGCGTCGCTCACAAATAAACCATTGAAGGCCTGGTCACGTGATTCAGGGCTCTGCTGCGCAATAAGTAACAGGGTAATAATCAAACCCACTTGAGACAATATATAGGTTACGTTGCGACGCTCGTCTTTTAGATAAACATCAACCACTAAAACAGTACACACCAGCGCAAGCAAAAACATCTCTGGTATGGCGATTGATAAATTGAGCATTTCTAATGTCATTATTTATTCTCTATATACATCTTAAGCAAAGCCTAACGTTATTTCTTTAACGCTATTTATAGCAATTTAGATTGAGCTATATGCTGCAGTAAATTTTCTACGGATACATGCATTACATCAATCAGGGGCGCCGGGTATAAACCTAAAGCCATAACAGCAATCGCCAAAATAGTCATAATAAGCAGCTCACGCTGATTTAAATCTTCTAATGCTTTTACGCCGTCGTTTTTCACTTCACCGTAAAATACGCGTTTAACCATCCATAAGGTATAAGCCGCACCAATAATTAAAGTGGTTGCCGCAAGGAAGGCTATCCAGAAACTGGCTTTAAACGCAGCCAATATCACCATGAACTCACCAACGAAACCCGATGTGCCCGGTAAGCCCGCATTAGCCATCGCGAAGAACACTGCAAAGGCGGCAAAGATGGGCATGGTATTTACGACCCCACCGTAATCTGCAATTTCGCGACTGTGCATACGGTCATATAACACGCCAATCATTAAGAACATCGCACCGGAAATAAAACCATGTGAGATCATCTGTACCATCGCGCCTTCAACCGCTAACACCGCACCACCTGTATCAGCATCGGCAATTCTAAATACAATAAACAAGCCTAGTGTTACAAAACCCATATGTGCAATAGATGAATACGCCACGAGTTTTTTCATATCGGATTGCACCAGCGCCACAAAACCAATGTACACCACGGCCACCAGTGACATGGCAATAATCAACCAGTCAAGGGAAGCGCTGGCATCCGGCGTAATCGGCAGGGTAAACCGCAAGAAACCATAGCCACCAATTTTTAGCATAATCGCCGCTAATATAACCGAGCCACCGGTAGGTGCTTCAACGTGCGCATCCGGCAGCCAGGTATGTACCGGCCACATCGGCACCTTCACGGCAAAGGCCGCGAGGAAGGCAAAAAAGATCAGCGTTTGCTCTGTCATATTTAGCGGCAGCTTATGCATATCCAGAATGGCAAAACTACCTGACTGGTAATACATATAGATCAGCGCTACCAGCATAAACACCGAGCCGAAGAAGGTATAAATAAAGAACTTAATAGTCGCGTAAACACGACGTGGCCCACCCCAAACACCAATGATAATAAACATCGGTATTAGCATGGCTTCCCAGAACACATAAAAGAACATGGAATCAAGTGCGGAAAACACGCCATTCATTAGGCCTTCCATAATTAAAAAGGCCGCCAGATATTGCGAGGCCTGCTTTTTAATCACCTCCCATCCCGCGAGCACCACAAGAATAGTGGTAAAGGTAGTCAGGATAATCAACGGCATAGACAGGCCGTCGACGCCCAGGTGATAATAAATATTGAAATCACCTATCCATGCATAACGCTCTTCAAACTGCATTGCAGATGTAGTGACATCAAAGCTGGTATATAAACCCAGGCTTAAAACAAATGTTGCAATGGATACAATTAAAGCAAGTCGACGTGAGCCTTCTGAACCGCCGTTGTCACCCGACAACAAAACGATCATGCCACCGATTATTGGCAACCAGATAATCAGACTTAGTAGAGGCCAATCTGCAAACATTATGATTTAATCCTGATGTTATTTTTCATTATTTTTATTAATTAATATTTAACTACTGCGGCGTTATGCAGCAGGTACAAATAAGTACAGCAACCCAACCAGCCCAAGGATCATTGCAAATGCATAGTGATACAGCATACCCGTTTGTAAATGGCGAGCCACGCCAGCCACCCAGGAAACTATTTTTGCTGAACCATTAATAATGATTCCATCGATAAGCCCTACATCACCCAGCTTCCAGAATGCCTTACCCAGGCCACGGCTTCCATCACTGAATATTTTTACGTACAACTCATCGATCCAGTATTTTTTATCCAGCATATTGTAAATAAAGCTGAAGTTTTGCTTAGTCCATTCTGCGATTTGTGGATTTTTCAAATAAATATACCACGCTGAAACCACACCCGACATAGCCAACAAGAAGGGTAATGATAAAATACCGTGCTCTACCATCGCCCACTGACTATGATAATTTTCACCAATTCGCGCTACAACATTATGCGCATCTGTAACATATATGGCCTTGGCAAAAAAGTCACCGAACAACATCGGCTCAATGGTCATCCAACCAATAATCACCGATGGTATGGCCAGTGCAACCAATGGAACCCAGACAACCCAGGGCGTTTCGTGTAAATGTTCTTTGGTGTGATCATCCATACGCGCTTTGCCATGAAATACCAAAAAGTACATGCGGAAAGAATAGAAGGCAGTAATAAACACACCGGCCATTATCATCCAGTAAACAACCGATGCGCCGGGCAAGGTCGATTCACCGACCGCCAAAATAATGGAATCTTTGGAAAAGAAACCGGAGAACCCAGGGAAACCAATGAGGGCCAATGAACCCACTAAAGAGGTGATCCAGGTGATCGGCATGTATTTTCTTAGGCCGCCCATTTTGCGCATATCCTGCTCATGGTGCATGGCGATAATCACTGAACCCGCGGCCAGGAATAGTAGCGCTTTAAAAAAGGCATGGGTCATTAAGTGGAACACGGCTGCTGAGTAGGCCGACGCACCCAATGCCACCGTCATATAACCTAGTTGAGATAGAGTTGAATAAGCGACTACGCGTTTAATATCATTTTGTACGATGCCAATTAGCCCCATAAACAAGGCAGTAATCGCACCAATAATCATAATAGTCGCCAGTGCCGTTTCTGATAATTCATACAGTGGCGACATACGTGCCACCATAAAGATACCGGCTGTTACCATGGTTGCCGCGTGTATTAATGCAGAAATCGGTGTAGGACCTTCCATTGAATCCGGTAGCCACACATGCAGTGGAAACTGAGCCGATTTACCCATCGCGCCGACAAATAATAAAAGACATATCACGGTCACTACCGACCAGTCACCAAAACCAATATTCATGGTTTGACTAGCAATTGACGGCGCTGCTGCAAATACTTCATTGTAATCAAGGCTACCGGCATACATTACAACCGCAGCAATACCCAAAATAAAACCAAAGTCACCCACGCGGTTGACTAAAAAGGCTTTTAAGTTGGCGTATATCGCGGTTTCTTTTTTATACCAGAAACCAATCAATAAATAGGAAACCAGGCCAACCGCTTCCCAGCCGAAGAACAACTGCAAAAAGTTATTCGACATGACCAGCATCAGCATGGCAAAGGTGAACAGGGAAATATAACTAAAGAAGCGTTGATAGCCTGGGTCGTCATGCATATAACCAATGGTATAAACGTGCACCATTAATGAAACACCGGTCACTACACACATCATCATCACGGTTAGGTGATCAACTAAAAACCCCACCTCAAACCGCAGGCCATCACTCACCATCCAGGTGTAAACCGTCTGGTTATAAATTTCACCACCCTGTAACACCAGGTGATTAAACGCCATCAAAGATAAAACGAATGATGTGGCGACACCGGCAATCGTCACGATGTGCGCGCCCGAACGACCAATTGATTTACCAAAGAATCCGGCAATAATAGCGCCGAATAATGAAGCGAGTGGAATAGCTAGATAGATTGATTCCAATGTTCTATCCCTTCATTGTATTAAGTTCAGACACATTAATTGTCTGACGATTACGGAACAGCACCACTAATATAGCCAAACCAATAGCGGCTTCGGCGGCAGCAACTGTAAGAATAAAGAACACGAAAACTTGCCCTGCGCTATCCCCAAGAAAATGCGAAAAGGCAATAAAGTTTATATTGACGGCCAGGAGCATTAACTCAACACACATGAGTAAGACAATGACATTTTTACGATTAATAAAAATACCCGCGATACTAATGGCGAACATGATCGCGCCGAGAATAAGGTAGCTAGATAATGGGATCATTGTTTTTCTTCCGACTTCATTTTCACTATGCGCAAACGGTCTTCTTTAAGCACCTGGATTTGCTTACCGGGTTTCTGATACCGCGTATTAGGACGACGTCTCATGGTTAAAGAAATCGCCGCGACTATAGCCACTAATAAAATCACCGAGGCCAGCTCAAACGCATACACATAATCTGTATATAAAATACGCCCCAGTTCTTTTGTATTGCTGTAATCCGCGGCGTGTTTTGCAGGAACGGCAAACGTATCTAAACCAAAGTGCTCAGGCCCTACCACCATAACCATCTGCGCAATGAGCAACATCGCTATGGCAACTCCAAACGGCGTGTAGCGCATAAAGCCTGCGCGCATTTGAGCTATATTGATATCCAGCATCATCACTACGAACAGAAACAGCACCATCACCGCACCGACATACACCAGCACCAGTGTAATGGCCAGAAATTCAGCTTCAAGCAACAACCAGATCGCCGAGGTCGCAAAAAATGTAAGCACCAGAAATAATGCCGAATGCACCGGGTTACGCGCACTAACCACGCCCAACGCAGACACCACCATTAAGGTAGAAAATGCATAAAAGACGATTTCAAAAAAGCTCATGTAGACATTCCAATAAATGGCCAGTTAACAACCGACAAATAATATTTTTATTCAATTTCTATTTACCACATCCAGAGGAAGCAGTTTCAAGCATTAACGATAAGGCGCGTCTGCCGCTCGGTTTGCAGCAATCTGCTCTTCGTACTTATCACCTACGGCTAATAATTTTTCTTTGGTCATAATATTTTCGCCACGATTTTCAAAGTGGTATTCAAATATTTCCGTTTCAACAATCGCATCTACAGGGCAAGCCTCTTCGCAAAAACCGCAATAAATACATTTAAACAGATCAATGTCGTAACGTGATGTACGCCGTGTTCCATCATCGGCTTCTTTCACATCAATGGTGATTGCCAGTGCCGGACAAACTGCCTCGCATAATTTACAGGCGATGCAACGCTCTTCGCCATTGGCGTAACGACGTTGCGCATGCAGGCCTCTAAAGCGAGGTGACAGCGGTGTTTTTTGCTCTGGGTATTGCAGGGTAATTTTTCTTTTAAACAGGTAACTACCTGTCACCATCATGCCCTTAATCAATTCCAGGAACAGAAAGCTTTTTATATAATGCTTTAGTAATCTCATGTCTTTTCTCCTAGCCCCCTACTGCTGCTACAGCTGGTGCTACAGAAACGGCCCATGGCCCAACCTGCATAACCACCATCACCGCTTCAACAAATATCCAGACAATCGTGACAGGAATAAACACTTTCCAACCCAGGCGCATAATCTGGTCATAACGATAACGCGGGAAAGTTGCACGGAACCACAGGAACATATAAATAAAGAACATGGTTTTTAAAATAAACCAATGCAAGCCATTACCTAATAACGCGTGATCAGCTAGCGAACCAAAGGGTGACATCCAGCCACCAAAGAACATTAAAGAAGTTAGCGCTGCAATTAATATAATGTTGGCATATTCCGCCAGGAAAAATACCGCGAATGCCATACCGGAATAATCGACATGGAAACCAGCCACAATTTCTGACTCACCTTCCGCCACGTCAAATGGTGCGCGGTTAGTTTCTGCTACACCGGAAATAAAATATACAGCGAGTAGCGGTAAAAGCGGCAACCAGAACCAGCTCATAAAACCACCTTCTTGCTTGGCAATAATATCACCCAGATTCAAACTGCCCGATGCCATTAACACACCAACCAGGGCAAAGCCCATGGCAATTTCATAGGCGACCACTTGTGCCGCAGAACGTAAACCACCCAGGATGGCGTATTTAGAATTAGATGACCAGCCCGCAATGATAATGCCATAAACACCCATAGAAGTTAAAGCCAGGATATACAGCAAACCGGCATTTACATTGGCCAGCTGCACGCCTTCAAAAAACGGGATAACCGCCCACGCAGCCAGTGCCGGGCCCAGGGTTAAAATAGGTGCAATTAAAAATAGAAACTTATTAGAGTTAGTTGGAATGATGACTTCTTTGAACATTAATTTCAAAGCATCGGCAATCGGTTGCCCCCAGCCTTTTGGCCCTACCCGATTGGGCCCAAGTCGCACCTGCATATAACCGATAATTTTACGCTCTGCATAGGTCACATAAGCCACACACAACATCAGCGGCACCATGACAATCACAATATAAAATAAATTTTCAATCAGTACCTGAAGCCATGACGGCAGCCAGTTCCACAACTCCACCACAAAATCCGGTGCCAGTGATATCAACCATTCCATCAGGCTTTCTCCAACTCGATTGGAGCGAAGGTTTCACTCATGTTCATACCAACAGTTTGCGCTGCGGGCAGCCATACACAATCATCAGCCAGCGCATCATCAATTCTTAAGTCTGCAACATCGCTCGATGATGCCTGTGTAAATTTAACTTTATCACCTGCCTGAAGATTTAACTTCTCCGCCAGCACCGTATTAACAGCAATGAAATTTTGATCCGCATCTTTTGTTTTTTGTAGCTGAGTTGCGCGGCGAACTAATGAGTCCGCCGCGTATAGGGACACTTCACCGACTCGTTGCAAACCATCTGTACTTTGCAAACTAGCCATAGGTGCATCCGCAGATAATGAATTATCTAACTGTACATCTCTACACTGCTCTTTAACTTCATTACGCACATCTTCCGATGACATAAAATCAAAGCCATCAAGGTCAAACATATTGCCTAGCACACGCAGTATTTTCCAACCCGGGCGTGATTCACCCAACGGAGCTGTGGCACCACTAACACTCTGCCAGTAACCTTCCGCATTAACAAAGGTACCCGAGGTCTCTGAAAAACTGGCTAATGGTAAAATAACATCGGCATAATCTTTCATGCTATCTGTTACATATGAGTTAAGCACTACGCAGAAATCTGAATCTTTTGCGGCTTTGGTGGCGGCACCCGGATTGGCAATATCAAATTCCGGCTCAACATTAAATGTAAGCAAGGCCTTTTTAGGCGACTGCAGCATATCAAGCATATTTGCACCACAAGCATCCGCCTTTACACCACCCGCCAATCGATTGGGTAAACTGCCGGCCAAATAGGCGGCCGCGGTATTCGCCGCTTCTGGCAAGTACGCCAAGCTTGCACCCGTCTGCTTAGCAATTGCATGACTGAGTGCCCGCAGCATTGAATACTGTGGGTGCTGCACCGCAAGGTTACCCATAAAGATAGTCGCCGCTTCACTTGCTGTTGTTAGCTCTTCAGCAATCGATTTATGCTCATCACTCACCACTGCATTATTAATAATATCAACCAGGTTTGATTGTTGAATTCCACCTACCGCTTTGGCAACCGCAGCAAGATTGAGCACCATACCTTCTGCTGATGAAACCAGTTCATTGCTGGTTTTAAAACGCCATTTAAATTTGCGTGGGTTAATCGTGGAGATTTTTAACTGATGATGACGGAATGCTTTTCTAAAACGGTGCGCAATGAGTGGCTGATCTTTGCGTACATGTGAACCAATGAGTAATACCGCCTGCAAACGTTCTAGCGATTGAATATCTTTACCCAACCAGGGCATCACGGGTGCAAAATCCTGATCAGAAAAATCCGTTTGTCTTAAACGGTGATCGATGTTATTACTGCCCAATTTACGGCAAAGTTTTTGCGCCAGATAATGCTCTTCCAGCGTCGCATTAGGTGATATCCAGCAAGCCAGTTCATCCGCTGAATTTTCTTTTTGAACTAATTTAATGCCATCAACTGCATACTGTAATGCCGTCGCCCAATCTGTTTCTAACCATTCACCATTCTGCTTAATCATTGGTGATGTGAGGCGATCATTGGCATATACGCCCTGGTAGCTAAAGCGATCACGATCTGCAATCCATACTTCATTAATCGCTTCATTTTCACGTGGCACCACTCGATTTACTTTGCCATCAAGCGTATGAATGAATACATTTGAACCCACACTATCATGCGGAGAAACTGAAGCATGCTGCTGCATCTCCCATGCTCGACCTGTAAATCGTGAAGGCTTGGCAGTTAACGCACCAACCGGGCATATATCAATGATGTTGCCCGACATCTCAGAATCTACACTCTTGGAGATAAACGTACCAATCACCGCACGATCACCGCGGTCAGTCATACCCAGTTCACGCATGCCGGCAATTTCTTCACCAAAACGAACACAGCGTGTACATTGAATGCAGCGCGTCAATTCTGTAGAAATTAATGGGCCAATATCTTTATCAAACACAACACGCTTGATATCGGTATATTGAGAAGTATCGCCACCGAAACCAATGGATAAATCTTGCAGCTCACACTCTCCACCCTGATCACAAATGGGACAGTCCAGCGGGTGATTAATCAGTAAAAACTCCATTACTGATTTTTGCGCCTCTATGGCTTTGGGTGATCTGGTATGCACAACCATGCCTTCCATAATAGGTGTTGCACAGGCAGGCATAGGCTTAGGGGCTTTTTCTACTTCAACCAGACACATGCGGCAATTCGCTGCAACAGATAACTTATCGTGATAACAAAAGCGCGGTATATGAATACCCGCCTTATCCGTTGCCTTGATTAACGTCGAACCCTTCGGTGCCGTTAATTCAATATCATCAACAGTAAATGTAACGATGTCATCAGACATTATGCGTCTTCCACCTTGCTATCAACCATTGAGCATTTGTGCTCAATGTAATATTCAAATTCTTCACGGTAATGTTTTATAAAACTTCTTACCGGCATAGCTGCCGCATCACCCAGCGCGCAAATAGTGCGGCCTTCAATTTTTGATGCCACATCATCTAACTTATCTAAATCTTCTAGCAGGCCTTTACCTTCAACAATGCGCGTTAACATACGATACAACCAACCCGTACCTTCACGACATGGCGTACATTGACCACATGACTCAGAGTAATAAAAGCGCGAAAGACGATGCAATACTTTCACCATGTCAGTGCTTTCATCCATTACAATCAGCGCACCAGAACCTAACATGGAACCTGCTTTGGCAATGGCGTCATAATCCATGGTTAATTCCATCATGGTGTCTGCCGGTACAACCGGTACTGAAGAACCACCAGGGATAACGGCCTTCAGTTTACGCCCATCTTTTACACCGCCAGCCAGTTCAAGCAACTCTTTAAAGGGGATGCCCATATTAACCTCGAAGTTACCTGGCTTATTGACATGACCCGACACGGAAAAACATTTTGTACCGCCGGAATTTTCAACACCAAAGGCTTTAAACCATTCAGCGCCTTGACGAATAATGCTCGGCACAGATGCCAATGATTCCGTATTATTAATGGTGGTAGGTTTACCATATAAACCGACATTCGCTGGGAATGGCGGCTTGAAGCGTGGCTGACCTTTTTTACCCTCTAAGGATTCAAGCAAGGCGGTTTCTTCACCACAAATATAGGCACCGGCACCGAGCGTTGGGTATAAATCGAAATCAACGCCGCTGCCTTGAATATTTTTTCCTAAATAGCCATTGGCATAAGCCTCTTTTACAGCTTGTTCAAAACGCTCATAGGGCTCATCCATAAATTCGCCGCGCATATAGTTGTAACCAACGGTTGCGCCAATGCAATAACCGGCAATCACCATGCCTTCAACCAGGGCATGTGGATTAAAACGTAAAATATCACGATCTTTACAGGTACCTGGCTCAGACTCATCTGAGTTGCAGACAATGTATTTTTGTACCGGTGCATTGCGTGGCATAAAGCTCCACTTCAATCCGGTAGGGAATCCTGCGCCACCACGACCACGTAGGCCAGATGCTTTGACAATTTCGATAACGCCTTCTGGCGATATTTTCTCATGCAGAATTTTATTCCATGCCTGATAACCGCCGACTTTCAGGTAGTTTTCATATGACCATTGCTCGTCATCAAACTGCAGGGTTGCGTAGCAAACTTCGTTAGCCATGCTTATTTCAGCCCGTCAATAATCTCATCAACCTTTTCGGGCGTGAGATCTGTGTAATATTTATGATTAACCTGCATCATTGGGCCACCGGCACATGCTGCAAGACATTCTTCTTCTACTTTTAAATAGATGCGACCATCAGCAGTGCTTTCACCTAACTTGATATCCAGCTTTTTTTGCAGGTGATCAACAATCGTATCCGAACCCATGAGCATGCAACTAACATTGGTGCATACCGCCACGTTATGACGCGCAACGGGCTCTAGCTCATACATCGAATAGAAGCTCGCGACTTCATAGACTTCTATCTTTGCGAGTTCTAAGTATTTCGCGATTTCATCCATCAACGGCACGGTTAAAAAACCGTCGTTCTGGTGTTGTGCTGCACGCAATGCAGCAAGCAAAGCAGATTTCTTTTTATCTGCGGGATAACGTCCTAACCACTCATCTATTTCTGCAATGGTATGGGCGCTTAATAATTTTTCGTCAGTCATTCCCATTACCTGTCTATTTCACCGAACACGATGTCTTGCGTACCAATAACCGCTACAACATCGGATAACATATGGCCTCGTGTCATTTCATCGAGCGCGGACAAATGCGCAAAGCCTGGGGCACGTACTTTTAATCGATACGGTTTATTCGCACCATCGGAAACAATATAAACACCAAACTCGCCCTTAGGGTGCTCAACCGCACCATAGGCCTCACCTTCCGGCAAGCAATAGCCTTCAGTAAATAATTTAAAGTGATGTATCAGTGATTCCATATCACCTTTCATTTCTTCACGCTTGGGTGGTGTGACTTTGTGATCGCTGGACATTACAGGACCAGGATTAACTCTTAGCCAGTCAACGCACTGCTTAATGATACGATTCGATTGACGCATCTCTTCCATACGCACCAGATAACGATCATAGCAATCGCCGTTGGTACCGACAGGAATATCAAAATCTAATTTATCGTAAACCGCGTAAGGCTGTTTTTTACGTAAGTCCCACTCAATACCCGAGCCACGTAACATTGGGCCTGTAAAGCCTAACTGCATTGCCCGCTCTGGCGAGACAACCGCAATATCTACCAGGCGTTGTTTCCAGATACGATTATCTGTTAACAGGGTTTCATACTCATCAACATAACCCGGAAAACGCCTGGTAAAGTCTTCTATAAAATCCAATAACGAACCACTGCGGTTCATATTAAGCCGATCGACTTCTTTTTTACTGTGCCATTTGGTTACTTTGTACTGCGGCATTGAATCCGGTAAATCACGCGCCACACCGCCGGGGCGATAGTAGGTTGCATGTAAACGCGCGCCGGAAACCGCCTCATACACATCCATTAAATCTTCACGTTCACGGAAGGCATACAGGAACATGGTCATCGCACCCACATCTAATCCATGCGCACCAATCCACAACAGGTGATTTAATAAACGCGTAATTTCATCAAACATAACGCGGATGTACTGTGCGCGCTCCGGCACTTCAACGCCGAGCAATTTTTCCAGCGCAATGATGTAACCGTGCTCGTTACACATCATTGATACATAATCAAGGCGATCCATATAACCAATGCTTTGATTATAGGGCTTGGACTCGGCCAGTTTTTCAGTTGCGCGATGCAGCAAACCAATATGTGGATCTGCACGCTGTACCACTTCACCATCCATTTCTAAAATAAGGCGTAACACGCCGTGCGCGGCGGGATGCTGGGGACCAAAATTGAGGGTGTAATTGCGAATATCAGGCATAAGCTTATTCTTCATCCTCCGGTAATGTATACCGGTTATCGTCACGAATAACCTTAGGCACAAGCACGCGGGGCTCGATGCTCACTGGCTCATACACCACGCGTTTTTTCTCTGGGTCATAACGCATTTCAACGTGGCCAGATAATGGAAAGTCTTTTCTAAAGGGGTGACCAACAAAACCATAGTCCGTCAAGATACGACGTAAATCAGGGTGCCCATCAAAATGGATACCGAACAAGTCAAAGGCCTCGCGCTCAAACCAGTTTGCACCATTCCAGATATCAACAACAGAAGGCACAACCGGCATCGCATCATCTTCTGCATACACGCGTACGCGTAGCCGATGATTATTGTTAATCGATAACAAATGAACGACTGCAGCGAAGCGTTTACGCTCACCTGGCATTTCAGGCAGCTCATCACCAAAGCGCAAACGCCCATGAGCTGCCGCATCTACACCCCGACTAAAACCACTGGCCGACGCATTGGTTTCCCATTCATCCTGACCGTATGCAGAGTAATCGACACCGCAAAGATCTATAAGAATTTCGAACGCGAAAGCGTCGTCATCGCGTAGTTTTTTGCACACAGACAAATAGTTTTCAGCGGCCACTTCAATAGTGACTTCACCCTGTTCCAGCCGATTACTCAGCAATTCATATGAGAAGCTTTTGCTTAGCTGTTGAGAAAGGTTTTCAGCATTAGTCATATTTTTGTTTTTTCTTATCGCGCTATCGTACACGTGCGCTTAATTTTGTTTTGCAGCTGGATAATGCCATACAATAATGCCTCTGCTGTTGGCGGACAACCCGGCACATAAATATCGACAGGAACAATGCGATCGCAACCACGCACCACTGAATAGGAATAATGGTAATAACCACCACCATTCGCACATGAGCCCATAGAAATAACCCAGCGCGGCTCAGCCATTTGCTCATATACCTTACGTAAGGCCGGTGCCATTTTGTTCGTCAATGTGCCCGCCACGATCATCACATCCGACTGGCGCGGTGATCCGCGAAATAAAATACCGAAGCGATCCAGGTCATAACGTGAAGCACCCGCCTGCATCATTTCAACCGCACAACAAGCCAAACCAAAGGTCATTGGCCACATGGAACCGGTGCGCGCCCAGTTAACTACGGTATCGACTTGTGTAGTGACAAAGCCTTTTTCTAAAACGCCTTCTATTCCCATTCTAGTGCCCCTTTTTTCCACTCATAGATAAAGCCAACCACTAGAATACCAAGAAATAAGCCCATGGCTAAAATACCAAACAAACCAATATCTTCAAGCACAATGGCCCAGGGGAATAAAAATGCAATTTCTAAATCGAAAATAATGAACAGAATAGCCACAAGGTAAAAACGCACATCAAATTTTAAACGTGCATCTTCAAACGCTGAAAAGCCACATTCATAAGGAGAATTTTTTTCAGGATTAGGTTTTCTTGGCGCCATAACAAAGCCACCCAGCGCAATCATGGCGACGCCCACGAACAAACCTAGACAAATAAAGATTAAAACCGGTATGTAATTTTCGAGCATTTTTGTTTTTTCTCCCAAGCCGTTAATGACCAGGTAAGCTCTTGTAATTATTTATTTCATTGACTCTATTAAAAAAGCCGACCATTGTCATCACATAATATGTGTATTACAGGATAAGCGAGACTTATTAGCGTCAATTATTGAGGCTATTGATATTACGCAAATCGAAAATAAAACCTATATCTATTTTAGAATATTAGTACGTAATAAAATTATTTAATAGATATAAAAACCTGCCAGCAACCTCAATGACACATCAGGGCAAACAAGTTTTCTGAGACGACAGCATGTCGAATAAACATAAAAGCCACTACCTGTTGCGATACTAGCACTTTTAATTTACGTTAAAACCCGCTGAAATTTTGATAAAAATGAAAAATAATGATCGAGACTTATTGTCTTCTTTTTATTGTAAATAGTTTTTTACTACACCATAAATGGTGCCGATGGCCGGAGTCGAACCGGCACAGCTCGCGCCACACGCCCCTCAAGCGTGCGTGTCTACCAATTTCACCACATCGGCTTATACTACACTTTTTTATTTTCACTGGCATTCGGACGCCTGTCCTCACTTCGCTTTAAGCATTGCCAGCATGACATCCTATCAGTATCAATACTTCCTGGAAGTGTCTACCTGTACATCCTTGTGCAGGCATATAAAAATCGCGAACTGAGGAGTTCGTCCTACGGTAGAAGCTACCTGTAAATCGAACAGTACACGATTAGTTTATTTATTCAGAAGCAGGGACATCACTAGCAGGCGTCTCAATTGCCGCCGGGATATCTGTAGGCATTATATCACTTGCAACAGGTACATCAGATGGTGTCTGCAACACAGAACCCTCGGAAATAGAACTCGCTGTTTCAAGATTTGATGACAAATAGGCCAACGTCAAACTAGTCACAAAAAATGCCGCCGCCAGAATAGCCGTTGTGCGACTCAAAAAGTTGGCTGCACCTCGGGCACCGAATACTGTACCAGACGATCCACCACCTAAAGAAGCACCTGCATCAGCGCCTTTTCCACGTTGCAACATGATTAGGCCAATAATCGCTAGAGATAACAGCACATGTATAACAAGAACAATTGAAATCACTCGTTTTAATCCTTAATCGATAATCTGATTTAGCCTGCCGCCTGGCAGATAGCTAAAAAGTCTGCTGGTTTAAGTGATGCACCACCAATTAAACCACCATCAATATCTGGCTGGCCTAATAACTCAGCTGCATTAGCTGCATTCATTGAACCACCATATAGAAGACGCAAGCCATCAGCTACGTCAGCATTCAGCGCTGCTATTTTACCACGAATAAACGCATGCACTTCCTGCGCCTGTTCTGGAGATGCTGTTTTACCCGTACCAATTGCCCAAACTGGCTCATAAGCAATAACGCCATCAGCCAGCGCCTCTACGCCTTCCAGTGCAATAACCGCATCAATTTGACGCGCACATACATCATTAGTTGCGCCAGACTCACGCTCTTCCAGCGTTTCGCCAATGCAAAGAATAGGCTTAACACCATTACGACGCGCTGCTGCGAAACGTTGAGCAACCAATTCATCACTCTCGCCATAAAGTGCACGACGCTCTGAATGACCAACAATCGCATATTCACAGCCGACATCTTTTAGCATCGTACCAGAAATTTCACCGGTGAATGCGCCACTGTCCTGATTACAGATATTCTGTGAACCAATTTTTATATTTGAGCCATCTGCCGCGCCAGAAACACGAGGGATATATACCGCAGGCGGGCATACAACCACTTCTGCGTTATTCACTGAACCCATGCCTTCCTTAATACCGGCCACAAGCTCCTTAACGGAATCACTAGAACCATTCATTTTCCAGTTACCGGCTACCATTGGCTGACGCATTGATAAACTCCAAATTCGTATTTTTAAAGGTCGCACAGTTTATAGGGGCAGCCCGCTGGTTGCAAGGCAAATGCACTAGCAGTGCGCCTTTTCAATGACTATTTATGACTCCACTACACCTCAATAAGCAAGACAGACGCAACCAGCAAAAGAAAAGCCCGTGCAGCCAATATGCCACACGAGCTTTTTTATAAAAACCAAGCTGTAATAGCTCGAACTTAACCTGGCACACAATAAAATAGCTGCGAACTTGATCTGTCATTTAGCTCAAAGATGAATGACTTATCATCCCAAAAGCAGATCTACAAGGTTTTTAGCTTTATGTCTAAGTTCCATCAGAATAAAACCCTTAAGCATTTTTTACTCCAATCCTAAATATAATCGCGTAGGCCGGATCAAGCGAAGCGGATACGGCTTTTTTGAATTGCATCGGTGGATCCGCCTTGCTTGATCCACCCTACTTATTAGAATTAAACTAACCAGGATTAGCGTGCTTAACAGAAGCCGATACGGCATCAGCGATCAGCTGCGCATACTCTGTCACCTGTTTTTCATCTTCCCCTTCAACCATCACACGAATCAGCGGCTCGGTACCAGATGCGCGCAATAACACTCGGCCATTACCATTCAGCTGTTTTTCAACCCCCGCTACCGCTTGCTGCACTTTAGGCTCATTAATTGGATTGGTCTTAACGGGCAACGGAACATTTATCAGCACCTGCGGCATCATGGCCATATCGGATAGCGCTTCAACCAGCGTTTGCTCTGTTTCAGCCAAATATGCCATAACCTGTAGTGCCGAGACGATGCCATCACCGGTTGTTGTTCTATCTAAACAGATAATATGCCCCGAGTTTTCACCGCCTAAGCACCAGCCCTTCTCTTTTAAACACTCAATAACATAACGATCGCCTACATTGGTGCGGGCAAACTCTAGCCCCAGCTTCTTAATTGCTAGTTCTAAACCCATATTACTCATTAGCGTACCGGCAACACCGCCTTTCTTCTCACCGGCAGCAATACGTGCCTTGGTAATAATGTAAAGAATCTCATCACCATCAATGATCCGCCCCTTACTATCAACCATCATCAAACGATCGCCGTCACCATCAAATGCAACGCCTATGTCGGCACGGTTTTGTAAAACAGCTGCTGCCAGTGTATGCGGATGAGTAGAACCACAATTCTCATTAATATTTAAACCATTAGGTTTGTCACCAATGGTGACAATATCTGCCCCTAACTCTGCAAATACGTTTGGTGCAATATGATAAGTAGCGCCATTGGCGCAATCGAGCACAACCTTTAACCCTTTAAAGCTTGTGCCGATGGGAATAGTCGCTTTGCAGGCCTCTATATAGCGCCCCTGTGCATCTTCTACGCGCTCAGCCTTACCCAGCAATGCGGAGTCCACTATTTCCATTTCTGCTTCAAACATGGCTTCTATTTCATCCTCAATATCATCCGGCAGTTTCGTGCCTTCTGCAGAGAAAAATTTAAGCCCGTTATCATAAAAAGGATTGTGCGATGCCGAAATAACAATACCTGCTGAAGCACGTAAAGTACGGGTTAAATAAGCAATACCCGGGGTTGGCATTGGCCCTAAAATTCGCACATCAACACCAGCGGCAGACAGACCCGCCTCTAGTGAGGCTTCAAACATATAACCCGATATGCGTGTATCCTTACCAATCACCACCAGCTTACTGCCATGACTGGCCAACACTTTACCAACCGCCCAGCCCAGTTTCATAATGGCTTGCGGTTTCATGCGTCCTTCGCCGACTCTTCCCCGTATACCATCCGTACCAAAATATTTTTTTGCCATTATTTATTCCAAATCTTTAACTAGCTAATTTTAATTATGTAATGAGTATACTGCATGATTTAAATTATTCGAGATCTTTGCACGATAGAGGCGCGAAAGAAAAACAGGCTAAAATTTTGCTGATTGAGGCAGGAAACGCAGCTAATAGCTGGCTATTGGCAAGTTTTCTAACGAAAAGCAGCGGAATTTGAGTTGTTTTTATTCGTGAATGTATCGTGCAAAGGTCTCTATCCATTAATCAACCACTTGAAGTTTGCACTGCAACACATACCTTAAGCGCATCGACCGTTGGCTTCACATCATGCACTCGAAATATTTTTGCACCTTTTGTCCAGGCCAGTACCGCTGCTGCCACACTTGCATACAAGCGCTGCTCAACCGGTGAGCCCAAGATTAAACCCAGCATGGATTTTCGGGATAAACCCACCAGCACCGGCACACCTAAAGATTCAAACTCATGTAAGCGCTGAAGTAGCTGTAAATTATGCTGCAGGTTTTTACCGAAGCCAAAACCTGGGTCAATAATAATATTTTCTCGCTTAATACCCGCAGCAACACATTCATTAACACGCTGCAGCAGGAACAGCTTAATATCTTCTACCACATCATCATAACGGGGCGTTTCTTGCATTGTGCGCGGTTCTCCTTGCATATGCATCACACACACAGGCACACCGAGTTCTGCACAAACAGCCAAAGCACCTGGCTCACGTAAAGCATTTACATCGTTGACCAAATTTGCACCCGCCTGCACCGCAGCACGCATTACATCCGGTTTACTGGTATCAATAGAAATACATACATTAGACTGCAAGCGTAGTGCTTTTATTATTGGTACAACACGCCTCATCTCTTCTTCAGCTGAAACCGCATCGGCTCCTGGCCGAGTCGATTCACCGCCCACATCAATTATATCAGCCCCATCACGCAACATTTCTAGCGCGTGATTAATCGCCGTTTCACTTGAATTAAATTTCCCACCATCAGAAAATGAATCCGGCGTGGTATTTAAAATTCCCATCACAATTGGCTGATTTTTTTTGAGCAGTTTATTTAATGATAAGGACATTTTGATTCCAGAACGCAAAAACCCCGCGAACTAAGCGGGGTTTTATTTTACATTTAAATAATAAAAATTCTAATGAAGACTTGCTGGCCCACCAATAGAACCATCACCTTTAGCCTCTTTTTCATCCTTCTTCGCACCTGTTGAAGTACCCGAAGCCGATGAATCATCATTGTCATTCCAGTCTTTTGGAGCGCTCACTTCTGCACGCTCCATTAACTGATCAATTTGAGCCGCATCGATTGTTTCGTACTTCATCAAGGCATCAGACATTGAGTGCAATATATCTTCATTTTCTTTGAGAAGTTTTTCAGCACGCTGATAGTTGCGGTCAATAAAATCACGAATTTCTTCGTCAATCACACGCGCTGTATCGTCGGCTACATTTTTATGCTGAGTGACCGATCGACCCAGGAACACTTCACCCTCGTCTTCAGAATATGACAATGGGCCCAGCTTTTCTGATAGCCCCCACTTAGTCACCATATTACGCGCAATATCTGTCGCGCGTTCGATATCGTTAGATGCGCCCGTGGTTACGCTATCCAGACCAAATATGATCTCTTCCGCAATACGCCCACCAAACAAACTCGAAATCTGGCTTTCCAGACGACGCTTGCTGTAACTGTAACGGTCTTCTTCTGGTAAGAACATAGTCACACCTAAGGCACGCCCACGGGGAATAATACTGACTTTATAAACAGGGTCATGATCTGGCACTAAACGCCCAACAATCGCATGGCCTGCTTCGTGATATGCCGTTAACTTCTTCTCGTCATCCGACATCACCATAGACTTACGCTCTGAGCCCATCATGATTTTGTCTTTGGCGCGCTCGAAGTGCTCCATAAAAACTTCTTTGCTGTTTTCACGTGCCGCGAATAAAGCCGCCTCGTTAACCAGATTTGCTAAATCAGCACCCGAGAACCCCGGTGTACCACGTGCAATTAATGTCGCTTTCACATCATCTGCTGCAGGCACCTTACGCATATGCACTTTAAGAATCTGCTCACGACCACGTACATCGGGCAATGGCACAACTACCTGGCGGTCAAAACGACCTGGGCGCATTAATGCAGGATCCAGTACATCGGGACGGTTAGTCGCAGCAATCACGATGACGCCTTCATTACCTTCAAAACCATCCATCTCTACTAACAATTGATTTAATGTTTGCTCACGCTCATCATGGCCACCGCCAACACCCGCGCCACGGTGACGACCGACCGCATCGATTTCATCAATAAAGATGATGCAAGGGGCATGCTTTTTAGCCTGCTCAAACATGTCACGTACACGAGATGCGCCAACACCAACAAACATTTCAACAAAGTCTGAACCGGAAATTGTAAAGAACGGCACTTTCGCTTCACCAGCAATCGCTCGCGCTAACAGGGTTTTACCCGTACCCGGTGAACCTACCATCAAAACACCGCGTGGAATTTGCCCACCCAGTTTTTGAAATTTACCTGGATCACGTAGGAACTCAACCAGCTCACTGACTTCATCTTTGGCTTCTTCAACACCCGCGACATCAGCAAAGGTGACTTTAATCTGGTCTTCACCGAGCATTTTGGCTTTACTCTTACCAAATGACATAGCACCACGGCCACCGCCGCCGCCTTGCATTTGACGCATGAAGAATATCCAGATACCGATTAGCAATAAGAACGGGAACCAGGATATAAAGATACTCATTAATAACGAAGGCTGTTCTGGCGCCTTGGCATTAATACGCACGCTATTCTCAAGCAAATCACCAATCATCGAGCCATTATCAGTTTCTGGGCTGTAAGTGGTGAATGGCTTCAGATCACGGGTTTTACCGGTTATTTCACGTCCCGCAATATCCACTTCTGAAACATTGCCACTTTTAACCTGCGCAATAAAGTCAGAGTATGGAACATCTAAACTCGCACCTGTTCGTTGAGAAAAATTGCTGAATACAGACAATAAAATAAGGGCTATAACGCCCCATAAAATAAGGTTTTTGACCAGGTCGTTCAAGACAACACCTCGGTTAATTAATCACTAATATGAAAGTTACTACACAGATCAGGCAAACACCAGCTAGATATAAGCCTTTAAGCGAATAACTCTATGCATCTTCAGGCTTTAAAGCCCGTCGCTAAGCCATAGGTTTCTTTACTTCTCGCGCGCGAGGCCTTGGGCTTACGCATCGTCACACGACTAAAACTACTTCTCATTTGCTTGATATATTCATCAAAGCCCTCTCCCTGGAACAATTTGACCAGCAAACCACCACCAGGTTTCAACACCTGACGAGATAAATCCAGCGCTAGCTCCGCCATATACATGGTTCGCGGAATATCGACGGCCTGCTGTCCACTCATATTGGGGGCCATATCGCAAATTACAAGGTCTGGACGATCATCACCTAAAGTATTTAATAATTCTGTAAATACATCATCTTCAAGAAAATCGCCGGTAATAATCTCCACACCATCCATTGGCTCCATTGGCAAAATATCCAGGGCGATCAATCGGCCACTGCCTTTTTGCTTGCGCACCACATACTCACACCAACTGCCCGGTGCCGCACCTAAATCAATCACCGTACAACCAGGCTTAATCAGATGATCTTTCTCGTCTATTTCTTTCAGCTTATAAACCGCACGCGAACGATAGCCATCCTTTTGCGACTGCTTCACATACTCATCGTCAAAGTGCTCTCTGAGCCAGTTACCACTGGATTTACTTCTTGCCATTACTCAATAGCACCCTTTTAACTTTTAGTTTATAAAACATTTTTTATTTGAAATGCTACAATACTCGATCAAATTATACAGAGAAAATTAATGTCACTTTCAAGACCTCAAATCAAATATCTGGTTTCACTTGCTCACAGCCTTAAGCCTGTCATTATGATTGGCCAACACGGCATTACCGAGAACATCCTTAAGGAACTAGATATTGCTCTAAATCACCATGAGCTGGTTAAAATTAAAATTGCCGGTGAAGATCGTGACAGCAAAAATGCAATAGTCGATCAGCTATGCAAATCATCTGCCGCTGATAAAGTTCAGGCCATTGGCAAAACACTGACGCTATTCCGTCGCAACAAAGAAAAGCCCAAAATCGAATTACCTAAAAAGTAAAAGCCGACAATAGATGATTGCCGACTTTTACATTAAGCCCCAAAAAGCCGGGACATCGTTTAAATATAATGAACTTCTACGATTTCGAAGCTTCTTGTTCCACCCGGCGTCTGCACTTTAGCAATATCACCTTCTTCTTTACCAATGAGTGCACGCGCAATAGGTGAATTCACGGAAATCATATTCGCTTTAATATCGGCCTCATCTTCACCAACAATTTGATATCTGATTTCATCACCGGTTTCTTCATCACACAAATCAACCGTAGCCCCAAAAATCACTTTGCCATTGGCGTTCATTTTAGTGACATCAATAACCACAGCAACACCTAACTTGCCATCGATCTCTTTAATACGACCTTCACAAAAACTTTGTTGTTCACGCGCTGCGTGATACTCCGCATTTTCTTTTAAATCACCGTGCTCACGTGCTACAGCAATGGCCTCAATAATTCTTGGACGGTCTACCGTTTTTAATCTCTTTAACTCATCCATCAGCATTTGTGAGCCGCGAACGGTCATGGGTACTTTATCATTCACCTGGCGATCTCCTTATGTAAATCCTGTAAGCGATTAACATCATTATCAGATTGAGATTTCAACGCCATGCAGGTTGCATTTGCACCCGCGATAGTGGTTGTATAACTCACTTTATGACGTAGCGCTGCAGCTCGAATAGTATAAGAGTCTGCAATCGCCTGCTTACCTTCAGTTGTGTTAATGATTAAACTGATTTCATCATTTTTAATCATATCCACTATATGTGGACGACCTTCATAGACTTTATTCACTGGCGTACATGCAATGCCATTTTCAATTAATTTTGCAGCGGTACCACGTGTTGAAACCACTTCAAAATTTAATTCCGTTAGCATACGCGCAACTTCAATAACCGCATCTCGATCTCTTTCACGCACACTGACAAACACACGACCAGAAGTTGGCAATACAACACCTGCACCTAACTGCGCTTTGGCAAAGGCCTCGCCAAAGCTTCGGCCTACGCCCATTACTTCACCAGTCGATTTCATTTCTGGACCTAACAATGGATCAACACCTGGGAACTTAACAAAGGGGAAAACCGATTCTTTCACTGAATAGTAATCCGGAACAATTTCTTCTGTAACACCCTGCTCTTTTAACGAGATGCCCGCCATGCAACGTGCCGCAACTTTCGCCAGGGGCACGCCAATCGCTTTAGACACAAAAGGCACGGTACGCGATGCACGTGGGTTTACTTCCAGCATGAAAATTTCTTCGCCATGATCCGTCATCTGAATCGCAAACTGAATATTCATTAAACCGACTACCTTCATTTCGAGTGCGATTTCTTTTGTTTGCGCGCGTAGTCTATCTTGCACTTCCGCAGACAAACTATACGGCGGCAATGAACATGCGGAATCACCAGAGTGAACACCGGCCTGCTCGATATGCTGCATAATGCTGCCGATCAACACATCTGTACCATCACAAATTGCATCAACATCCACTTCAACCGCATCATCCAGAAAACGATCTAGCAATACAGGCGCATCGTTAGATACACTGACCGCCGTTTTCATGTAATGCGCAAGATCGGTTTCGTCATGCACAATTTCCATTGCGCGACCACCCAATACATAAGATGGACGCACCACAATCGGATAACCAATTTCTTCCGCCAAACCTACCGCTTCTTCTGCGGAACGCGCCAGACGATTGGGCGGCTGCTGCTGACCCAACTTTTGAATGAGCTGCTGGAAACGCTCACGATCTTCTGCTAAATCTATTGCGTCTGGGCTAGTACCAATAATCGGTACGCCGGCCGCTTCTAAATCACGCGCCAGTTTTAAAGGTGTTTGACCACCGTACTGAACAATAACGCCCTTGGGTTTTTCTAATTCTAAAACTTCCAGCACATCTTCCAGCGTTAAAGGCTCAAAATATAAACGATCCGATGTATCGAAATCCGTTGAAACCGTTTCTGGATTACAGTTGATCATAATGGTTTCATAACCATCTTCACGCATGGCTAATGCCGCATGTACACAACAGTAATCGAATTCAATACCCTGGCCGATACGGTTTGGGCCACCGCCTAAAACAACAATCTTCTGTTTGTCTGTAGGCTGCGCTTCACATTCTTCTTCATAAGTAGAATACATGTAAGCCGTAGATGTTGAAAATTCTGCCGCACAGGTATCAACACGCTTATACACCGGACGAATATTTAATGACTGACGATATTCACGAAGCGTTTTCTCTGATTCATTCATCAGCACAGCCATGCGCCGATCTGCAAAACCTTTACGTTTTAAGGTAAACATTTCGTCTTTATCGATATCCGTTAAGCTGCGGGTACGCAGGTCTTGCTCAAGGTTAATAATTTCTTCAATCTGCACCAGAAACCAGGGATCTATATGAGTCAGTTCTTGAATACGATCGAAACCCATACCATGGCGGAAGGCATCAGCTAAATACCAGATCCGGTCGGCACCGGGCTGTTGTAGCTCCTGGCGCAGTGTCGTTTTAATTTCTTCTGCAGACATGTCTTCAGTGATAATTTCACTCAGCCCATCAACACCCACTTCTAAACCACGTAATGCCTTTTGCAATGATTCCTGGAAGGTACGACCAATCGCCATGACCTCGCCCACCGATTTCATCTGTGTGGTTAAACGATTTTCAGCTTGTGGGAATTTCTCAAACGTAAAACGTGGAATTTTTGTTACGACGTAATCAATCGAAGGCTCGAATGATGTCGGTGTCGCTCCACCGGTAATATCATTACTTAATTCATCCAGCGTATAGCCTACGGCTAATTTCGCAGCCACTTTAGCAATTGGGAAACCGGTTGCTTTTGATGCCAGTGCAGACGAACGCGAGACACGTGGGTTCATTTCGATAATGGTCATACGACCATCCGCTGGATTCACCGAAAACTGCACGTTAGAGCCGCCGGTTTCTACGCCAATTTTACGCAGCACCGCTAAGGATGCATCACGCATAATCTGGTATTCTTTGTCCGTTAGAGTTTGTGCAGGCGCAACCGTGATGGAGTCACCGGTGTGAATACCCATTGGATCGAAGTTTTCGATGGAACAAATAATGATGCAATTATCATTTTTGTCACGCACCACTTCCATCTCATATTCTTTCCAGCCCAGTATAGATTCTTCAACCAACAACTCTTTGGTTGGTGACATATCCAGGCCGCGCTTACAAATTTCTTCGAACTCTTCCTTGTTATAAGCAATACCGCCACCCGAACCACCCATGGTGAAGGAGGGGCGAATAATGGTTGGAAAGCCCACCATTGCCTGTACCTGATAGGCCTCTTCCATACTGTGCGCAACCGCGGCACGCGGCATATCTAAACCAATTTCTTCCATCGCGATTTTGAATTTTTCGCGATCTTCCGCCATGTCGATGGCTTCTTTAGAAGCACCGATCATTTCAACGCCGAATTTTTCTAACACCCCTTCACGGTCTAAATCGAGCGCGCAGTTCAGTGCCGTTTGCCCACCCATGGTCGGCAACAGGGCATCTGGCCTTTCTTTTTCGATAATGCGTGCAACCGTTTCCCAGTGAATGGGTTCAATATAGGTTGCATCCGCCATGCCCGGATCGGTCATGATGGTGGCAGGATTCGAGTTTACAAGAATGACGCGGAAGCCCTCTTCTCGCAGAGCCTTACAGGCTTGCGCACCTGAATAATCGAATTCACAGGCCTGGCCAATAACAATTGGCCCAGCGCCGATAATGAGTATGCTTTGTATGTCGGTACGTTTAGGCATTACTATTTTCCTTTAACGTCAAAAGAAAAAGAAAACGCAAATTAACGCAAATGGACACAAATAAAAGCGACATTAAATGACCTCAGTTTCATTGTATTGGTGAACAATACGTTGTACACCCAGTTTGGGCGTACCAAAGTTTAATAATAAGCCAACCGATAAACCGGTTGCCTTTAAATAATTCATTACCTGGGCTCTGTGGCTTTGAGCCAATTGAGACACCGTTTTCAGCTCTAATAGCAGTTTATTCTCAACCACTATATCCGCTACAAAGTTACCTACGACCTGCCCTTTGTAAATAACTTTAAGCTGTTTCTGCTGATGAAAACAAATACCTTGTTTTTCTAGCTCGACACACAGGGCATTTTCATACACAGATTCAAGAAACCCCGTTCCTAATTTGTTGCTCACTTCAAAGCCGAAGTTAATCACCTCTTCAGATAATCTTTTTCCTAAACTCATACACACAACTCCATTTGCGTTTATTAGCGTTCATTTGCGTTTTCTTTTGCTTCTAAGCTTTTTATCTTTTCTCAATCAGTTCAATAAAATGATCAAACACAGGTGATACATCATGCGGGCCCGGGCTCGCCTCAGGGTGTCCCTGAAAACCAAACGCGGGTTTATCTGTACGATGTATACCCTGTAACGAACCATCAAATAATGAGCGGTAAGTGGGCTTTAAATTGTCTGGTAGTGATTTTTCGTTGACCGCAAAACCATGGTTCTGGCTGGAGATCATTACCGTTTTGGCATCTAAATCTTGTACCGGATGGTTAGCACCATGGTGGCCAAACTTCATTTTTTCCGTTTGTGCACCACAGGCCAGGGCGAGCAGTTGATGCCCCAGGCAAATACCGAACATGGGAATATCCGTTTCCAGTACGTCTTTAATCGCCTGAATCGCGTAATCACAGGGCTCTGGATCACCTGGGCCATTCGATAAAAATACCCCATCAGGCGACATGGCCAATACGTCTGCTGCCGGTGTTTTTGCAGGAACAACCGTGACTCGACAGCCACGATCAACCAACATATTTAGTATGTTGCGTTTAATACCAAAATCATAGGCAACAACATGATGCGGTAAATCTTTTGCATCAGCCTGCTTATGCGAATTGCTGGCGATTTCCCAGCTACCCTGTGTCCACTCAAATGCTTTCTGCGTGGTCACTTCTTTGGCTAAGTCCATACCCTTAAGGCCTGCAAAGGCCTGTGCTTTTGCAACGGCCGCACCAGCGTCAATATTCTCGCCCGCAACAATACAGGCGTTTTGAGCGCCTTTTTCACGCAGAATTCTTGTGAGGCGACGCGTGTCGATATCGGCAATCGCCACTACCTTATGTTTTTCCAGGTATTCAGCCAATGTCATTTCACTGCGCCAGTTACTCGCCACCAGGGGAAGGTCACGAATAACCAGGCCTGCGGCATGTACCTGATCTGATTCTTCATCGCCAGCACAGGTGCCCGTATTACCTACATGTGGATAGGTAAGGGTTACGATTTGTCTTGCATAGGATGGATCTGTAAGAATTTCTTGATAGCCGGTCATAGCCGTATTGAATACAGCTTCACCGATAGTTTCACCGGAAACACCAATGGAACGCCCCCAGAACAGGCTTCCATCTGCTAACGCCAATAGCGCTTTTTGACTCATTATGCCTCCGCCGAACATACGAAACGGGAGCAGCGATTTGATCGTTGCTCCCGCACAAACCTGTCACCCTGGTGAGGATCACAGCTTAAGAAATAAAGGTGAAAATCCCGGTAATTCTATAGGCAAACGTAAAATTTTGCCATTGAAAATCGGGTGTCTTTACTAGAAGTGAAAAAGCCGGAACTTGAGCAGTTCCGGCTTTAGAATTAGTGGCGTCCCCAAGGGGAGTCGAACCCCTGTTGCCTGGATGAAAACCAGGTGTCCTAGGCCTCTAGACGATGGGGACGCATCAACTAAAACGATTATCCTGCTGGATGTCTCGTAGAAGTGGCGCGAATTATAGGGAGCATTTCACCGCTCGTCAACACTATATTACAATTTTGTTTCACTAAATAAGCAAATGCGAATATAGATAAATCCTTGCCAAACAGATGAAACATACGCTAGGGTTACCAGGCTGTCTTTTCAGGCAGTTCACATCCGCAGTGGAGCGACATGATGTGACTAAAAATAGAAAAAGGAAATTCTCTATGAAGTATAACGACATACTCCTGACTCAACTATTGGGCCCCATATTAACCTGCAGCACACCATCAATAAGCCATGCCGCATCGGTAAGTGATTTGCTTATTAGCGAAATAATGGCAAACCCTTCAGCGGTATCAGATACCAATGGCGAGTGGTTTGAGTTATTTAACCCCACCGACAGTAGCATCAACCTTAGCGGCATAACTCTCTCTGATGCAGGCAGTAATAGCTACGTCATTTCAAGCGGTAGCGACTTATGGATAGACTCGGGCAATTACTTTGTAATGGCCAGAAACGGCAGCCGCTTAAACAATGGCGGTTTCACCGCAGATTACGTGTATTCAAACTTCATCTTGGGCAATAGCAGCGATCAAATTATTTTTTCAGACGGCTTAAATGAATTACTAAGATTCGATTATGAGCCGGGGTTTGTTGCCAATGGTGCGAGCATGGAATTACTCAGTGAGAGCATGCTGGCCGGTAATTATGCAGCATCGATGAGTACATATGGCGCTGGTGATTTTGGTTCTCCAGGAGCAGAGGGGGCATACGCTTTTAGCGTGACGCCCTCACCAGTACCACTACCTGGCGCATTCTGGCTATTTGGCAGTGGGCTACTAGGCCTTACTGGGCTAATGCGTAGGAAATCCGCTTAAAAAAACAAACCTGCTTCAGCACCCAACCACTGCGGGGATGCGGAGCACTCATCACAGAAGCGGTCTTTAAATCGCTTCTGTGACCCAAACTTTAAGCACCTGCCTTTTCCCAGGAGTCCCTCAAGGTAACGGTACGGTTAAACACCAGCTTGTCACTGGTCGCAGAATCCCGACAGAAATAACCTTCGCGCTCAAACTGAAAACGCTCACCTGGCTCAGACTCAGCCAATGCAGGCTCCACCAGACACTTTTCTAAAGTAAGCAATGAATCTGGATTAATGCGCTCTTTATAATCCACACCGTCTTTTCCATCATCCGGTGTTGGGTGATTAAACAGGCGATCATATAAACGTATTTCTGCCTCTACCGCATGAGCTGCAGATACCCAGTGAATAACGCCTTTTACTTTACGGCCTTCTGGATTTTTACCTAACGTTTCAGGGTCATACACGCAGCGTAGCTCGATGATTTCACCCTGCTCATCTTTAATCACTTCATCACAACGAATCACATAAGCAGAGCGCAGGCGAACTTCCTTACCGAGCACCAGACGTTTAAATTTATTATTCGCCTCTTCACGGAAGTCTTCTTTATCGATATACACCTCACGGCTAAAGGCAATTTTACGCTTGCCAAAGCTTTCGTCTTGCGGATGATTAGGTGATTCCAGCTCTTCCATCTGGTCTTCTGGGTAATTTTCAATCACTACCTTAAGCGGATGCAATACACCCATGCGACGTGGCGCATTGGCGTTTAAATCATCACGAATAGTCGCTTCCAACATACCCATCTCAACTGAGTTTTCGACCTTGCTAATACCGATGCGCTGACAAAATTCACGAATAGAACCCGGTGTAAAACCGCGACGGCGCAAGCCAGCAATAGTTGGCAAACGCGGATCATCCCAGCCGGACACATATCCTTCATCCACCAACTGAGTCAACTTACGCTTACTCATTACGGTGTATTGTAAGTTCAGACGTGAGAATTCGATTTGCTGCGGATGACATTCAAGAGAAATATTATCCAGCACCCAATCATATAATGGGCGATGATCTGCAAATTCAAGCGTACACAAGGAATGCGTAATACTTTCTAGCGCATCTGAAATGGGATGCGTAAAGTCATACATGGGATAAATCGACCAGGCATCACCGGTCTGATGATGAATAACACCGTGACGTATACGATAAAGCGTAGGATCACGCATATTCATATTAGGTGACGCCATATCAATTTTGGCGCGCAATACGCGTGCACCATCTGGAAACTCACCCTGCTTCATACGCGCCAGCAAATCTAAATTTTCTTCTACACTGCGCTCACGGTATGGGCTAGCCTTACCGCCTTCCTTTAAAGTGCCACGGTATTCCCGCGTTTTTTCCGCATTCAAATCACACACATACGCCTTGCCTGACTGAACCAGCTCAACCGCATAGTCATATATGTTTTGGAAATAATCAGAGGCATAAAAAAGGCGGTCACCCCAGTCAAAACCCAACCAATGGACATCTTCCTGAATGGCATTTACAAAATCAACATCTTCCTTTTCAGGATTGGTATCATCGAAACGCAGGTTACAGGTGCCATTATAATCTTCTGCAATACCAAAGTTCAGAGCGATAGACTTAGCATGGCCAATATGCAAATAGCCATTCGGCTCCGGCGGAAAGCGCGTCGCTACTTTACCGTTATTTTTATTATTGGATAAATCGTCATCAATGATGTGACGAATGAAATTAGCTGGTTTGGAACCCTCTTCAAGGCTCATAGGGTAAATCCTGTGTGATGATGTAAGCAGGCGGGTATTTTAGCAGAAGTCTTTAGTATTTAGTTAAAAGACGTCGTATGTCGTATGTCGTATGTCGTATGTCGTATGTCAAAATTCTAAATATTTCATTAGGCCTGTCAACATTGATGATATTTCTTTTGTCTCTTTCACCCATTGGCTGCCAACCTCGGCGTGAATATAGCCAATCTCTATACCGATGTATATTTGAGTTCTTAATTCTGCACAGGAACCTTTTGCATAATTTAGAAAATTACGCTTATCTTTATCTGTAGCACGCCCAAAACCCTCGGCAATATTGCCAGGTATAGACAATCCTGAACGCGTTATCTGATCTTTAAACCCAAAGTCTTTCAAATCTGCAAGATGCCGATAAATATTAACAGATAGTCTCGATGATTTTTTCCATACATCCATATCTTCAAACCGCATAACAATTCCTTTGCATTAGCTTTTGACTTAAGACCTACGACATTTGACTTATGACTTCTTTCCCCAAATTGAATATTTTTGCTCCCATTCCCAGGCATGACGAATAATGGCTTCTAAGTCCGTATATTGAGGCGCCCAACCCAGCTCTTTTTGCAGCAATGAAGAGTCTGCAACTAACTTCGCCGGGTCGCCATCACGTCGCTCTGCTAGCTTCACTTCAAAGTCATTACCGGTGACTTTTTTAGCTACATCAATCACTTCTTTAATTGAATAACCCTGACCATTACCCATGTTATAAGCCTTGCTGTTACCACCGGCAACCAGGTGTTCAAGACCCAACAAATGCGCACTACACAAATCATTAATATGAATGTAATCACGCACGCAGGTGCCATCTGGCGTATCGTAATCTGTACCAAAAATAGCAATATTGTCACGACGCCCAGAAGCCGCTTGCAACACCAACGGCACTAGATGTGTTTCAGGGATATGCCGCTCACCCAACTCACCGTCAGGGTCGGCTCCTGCTGCATTAAAGTAACGCAAGCTCACTGACTTCAAACCATAGGCATGATCAAAGTCTGCCAAAATTTGCTCAACCATTAACTTACTATGCCCATATGGGTTAATCGGTTTTTGCAGATGCGCTTCATCAATCGGTATATATTCTGGCTCGCCAAACGTTGCAGCTGTGGATGAAAAAATAAAGTTTTTAATACCATGTTCAAGCATCGCATCTAGTAACACCTGCGTATTGGTAACATTGTTTTTGTAATACATGGAGGGTTTTTCAACCGATTCGCCCACTTGAATATAAGAGGCAAAGTGCATCACACCATCGAAAGCATTATCGGCAAACAACTTATCGAGCAAGCCTGCATCAGCAATATCACCCTCAACAAACTCACCGTATTTAACCGCATCTTTATAACCATTTGAAAGGTTATCTAATGTGACTACATCATGCCCAGCTTTACTGAGCATTTTAACCATGTGCGAGCCGATATAGCCTGCACCGCCTACAACTAATACTTTCATTTCCCTATCCCAAAATAACTTACTAAGCTCTTTTCAAAAGACCTATTAATTAATAAAACGACAATCCCGTCATCCCAGCATGCTTCTGCCTGGAATCTAGTGACTTAACCGAACTCAAAGGCATACTAAAATAATACAGGCAAAAATCATACTATGGATAAGCCACGTAATTTATTAAGCCTTTTTATAAACAACACCACGATGCGCAACTTTTACTACTTGAATAATGAGTTCCGTATCCTGAATTTGATAAACAATACGATAAACGCCTTGCCTCACCCTATATAACTCCTGCCCCGACAGCTTAATACATCCATCTGCTCTTGGATTATCACAAAGAAGCTCAATAGACTTTAATATTCGCTTAACATCATTATTAGGGATATTTCGCAGATCTTTAGCAACTGACTTTTTAAAGACAAGACTATAGTTTGCCATGCGACTTTAAATCTTCTAATAACTCTTCATAACTCAATGTCTCTTCGTTCACCCTATGTGAAAAGGCACTTAAATCCTCCTGGTCTTCACGTAGAGCCATACGCACAGCCTCATTCACCACCTCAGAGACAGATTGGTGGGCAGTAGCCGCTTTGAGCCTAAGCGCCTGATGCACCTCAGCATCAAAGTAAACTGTAGATCTCTTTGATAAGTCACTCATAATATTTAAACCCCATTTGAAATGAATATAACGCTATAACGTTATAACGTCAAACTTATTGAGCAATACTAGATCCTGTCTCATCAAAAAAAACTGGAGAAGAAATCAATGAGCATGATCAGGCAACCATTAAAATAAACGACAAAGAATGTACTGAGAGCTTTGCACGAAAGGCCAGCGTGTAAAAACACACCGACTTCGTCATCCCAGCATGCTTGTGGCTGGGATGACGAAAACACCTTTCGTGCAAAGCTCTCATACAAACATTTGAAGGACAAAACCTCAAATACAAACTTATGACTTATGACTTATGACTAATGACTAATGACTAATGACTAATGAGACTCTACCAAAAGTAATTACCAAACTTTCTGCAATTTACCCCTTTTCAAGTAATCACATAACTGAAGCTGTACTTCATATTATTCGAATATGGATAAAACGAGAGATATCGAGCTTAATACAAAAACTCAAAATACACTGATAAGGGCTCTTGCAAAACTAGCAGACAACTCCGTTAATATGAGATACGCTAATATTTATGAAATTAAACACTCTGGAAACCATTTTTATTGCATTAAATCAAGCGGATGTGCGTTATTTAGTAGCGGGTGGAATCGCTGTTAATATTCATGGTTATCAACGCATGACAGCTGACCTGGATATAGTTATTCAACTTGATACCAAAAATATCAAAAATGCCATGGGCTGCTTAAGCAAATTAAAATATGAACCATTAATACCGGTTAATTCCAACGATTTTGCAGACCCTGCTAAGCGAAAAGACTGGATCGAAACAAAAAACATGCAAGTACTTTCACTTCAGTCACAACAATTTCCAGAAACAACCATTGATATTTTCGTTACAGAACCTTTCGACTTTGATGAAGAATATAAAATAGCGACAATTGCAGACCTAACTCCAGACCTCAGTTTTAAGCTGGTTAACATACCGGCACTTATTAAAATGAAACAAAATACAGGTAGAGCAAAAGACATGGATGACATTGAACACCTGAAAATAATATTAGGTGATGGCAATGACCAATAAAACAGAGCAAAGCTGGGAGAACGCTACCTGGACAGGTAGCCGCCGAGCAATGATCAGGCAATCGTTAAAACTAACAGTACGAGAACGCCTACAAGCACTTGAAGAACTTTGCAAAACAAGCCAGAAATTAGCCTCAATTAAAACCAGAAATAATACACAAAAACCTACCAGCTAATTTAAACTTACGACTTACGACTTAACTTATAACTTCTTTTTGCCCACGTATCCCCGCCATAAAAACAGCCAGATAAAAAACAAAAAATGAAACCGTTCTAGATCTTTCCAGAAAACTCTCAGACAAATTGAAAATGGCAAAGCCAACCACAAACACTAATCCCGCCAACGCTAATCTCCGAACCTCTGCATTATACTCAGCTGATTTGCACGCCTTATAAAAAAATCTAGCCGGTATTAAAAACAACAAAATAACAGCAATAAACCCAACCACTCCGCCACTAGCCAACGCAGATAAGAATTGATTGTGTGGATGGTTAAAATTACCTGGATCTAAATTGCCCTCCAGTAAAACTCTTTTCCCTTGTTCCGCCTGCTCTATAACATTTTCCTGATATTTCCCCCAGCCAACACCTAGCACTGGATGCTCAATAAAAATATTCCAGGATGCCTTCCACATTTCAAACCTGGATGATACTGATGTACCAACAATTACTGATTTGTTATCTGCGTTCATATAAGTACGAATATTATCTACCGTAGTATTAGCTCTATATTCCATACCGGTTTGTGGAACCTGATATGCTACAAAAAACAAACCCATAATCAGCAAAATACCAATAGCCATTTTCATCTTCGATGTATATGCTGATATATACCAGATAAATATCGATATCAAAAATGGAACAGCAATCCAGCCACCACGCGATTGCGAGAGCATACTGGCTAAGACTCCACTACCTAATGCTGCAACAGGCAATACGACTTGCCAATTAGCCTGAGCTTTAAACCAACCCCAACCAGCCAAAGCCATTGCTCCCATAATTAATGCCAAATCACCAAATATTATTGGATGAGTAGCGCCTTTCGCTCGCCCTAAATAACCTGGCTTATATACATCATTAACAACTTCATAAATACCCACTAAGGCAGATGCAATTGAACCAATAACTAAGCCATACCAAATCCAATCAGAACGAACTCTAATTACTCTAAAGTAGTAAAAGACTGGGATTACCATTAGCAGATAAATAAATTTGCCTAGCTTACCCATTCCAACAGCGTTTACCCCTGATACTATGGTGGCCAAAATAGCAACAACCAACATAGCGCCAACAGAAAAACAAAACAGACGCTCATCACGATTAAAACGCTGATGCTCGTTATTTGAAAAAAAATAAAGAAAAACCGAACTAAACACTATAAAAGTGACAATGACACCAGAAATATGGGGAAGCACCGTTGATGAGAGAGGGAATAACAATAAATAGACGACAGCCAATAAACTCATGACTCTGTAACTGAACGAATTATTAGCTAGATCCCGATCATTAGAATTGATATAGACACTGAACAAACTTCACTTCCAACTAAAACAATCAATACGCATTTTTATTAATCAATCCACGTAGAATCGTCATTATTATAATTTTAATATCCAGCCATAACGACCAGTTTTCAATATAATACAAATCGTGCTCTATTCGAGTATGCAAACAGGTATTTCCTCTCCAACCATGTACTTGAGCCCAGCCAGTTAAGCCAGCTTTAACCAAATGTTTTTTCATGTAATGTGGAATTTCTTCCTTGTATTTTTCAACAAACATAGGGCGCTCAGGGCGTGGGCCTATTAGTGACATTTTGCCTTGCAACACATTAAATAACTGAGGCAATTCATCAAGGCTAGTTTTACGTAAAAAAGACCCTAATGGTGTAGCCCGTGTATCGCCCTTACTTGCCCAGACTGGACCTGTATTAGCTTCTGCTTCTACTGGCATTGATCGGAATTTATACATAGTAAACTCCTCTCCATTCCATCCAACTCTTTTTTGTCGAAAAAGAATTGGCCCCTTAGAACTCAATTTAACGCCTATTGCAATCAACAACATCAGAGGACTAGCCATAATTAATATAGCTGCCGAGAAGATATAATCTTCACAGGTTTTAACCAGCTTATTGAGGCCGTCTATTGCAGAATATGAGATATTAACGACAGGAACACCCGCAATTTCAGACAGAGAGTGATGCATAAGCTGGTATTCAAAAACATCAGGCACATAACGAATTTCAGCAGCTGAACCATCCAATGCCGCGATTACATCACGAATAGTCTCTTCTTCACTATGCGGCAGGGAAATCCACACCTGATCGACATCACCCTCATCAATATATCCACGCAGCTCATTAACATTATCGATTAGCCGCTTACCCCTTAACCAATCGGGCAGCTCTTTAGTATTCGCTCCATATAAGGCCGATATTTCTAATCCAAACCATGTCGAACGTCGCAAACGATCAGCGACCACCGCAGCCTGGTGGCCTGTACCTACAATAACAATATGGCGGTGATTAAAACCACTAGAGCGTAACCAGCGCAGCAAAATACGAACTAATACACGTAGCCCAATCAGTGACACCCACACGGAAACAAACCACAAGCCCATCCATGATCTTGAAAAATCGGCACCAGATTTAGTAATAAAGGCTAAAGCGGCCAACAATAAGCCGACCATTAGCCAGGCCATTGAAAGCTGTTTTGCCTCGGATAGTGTTGATATCCCTCGCCAGACGCGATAGATATTAAAAACAGAAAACAAAAAGGCAGTGAAGACTACAGTTATTAAAATTGCATTAAAATAATGAACAGGCAAGCCGTATATGCCTAAAGCAGAATAGGCCTCTAAGGCAGGAGAATAATAATAAGACATAACGCCGCAAGCGGACACAACTAGAAGATCTACTATACGTAGAATAAAATTCAGAACATTGGAATGTGCTTTCAGAAGCCCTTTTTTTATCATATTTAACTATCTATAACCTGCAAAATCAAATGAGTATACATTAACTATATAAATTATTACTTAAAGTAACTCTTATTCATAGCCAAGTTCTTTTTCAACCACAAGGGTAGACCTTTTTCCATAAGCCCCAAGCGAAACCCAACATAACGTAAAATCGCCCTAATTACGCCTTCTGGAATGCGCCACAATGAGTGCTTCAGTAAGTATTTAAGCTCGGAAATAATAAATTTCACACCCTCGCCCTCCGCACCGCCAAACTCTCGCCGTAACCAGGGCTCTCTAGCATGAAAGACACCCATATCAAAATATCGCTTCATCTCTTGCAAAAGAGAATAATCATGAGAGTGATAAACACAAGCATCTGCAGCATAAGCTGTTTTATAATCTGCTTTTAATATTCTTGCCGCTACGTACATATCTTCCCCAAAAATAACATTATCAGGAAAACCTGATATTTCATTTAATGCCGAAACTCGATACGCAGCAAAAGAATTAGACATAAAGGCAGTTTTCAACCCAAATTTGCTAGCGTCTTTTATTGATCGGGTAAAAGATTTTGAAGAGTAATTATAGCGGCGAGCATGTGCTTCTATTAACGTTGCATGCTTTCTGGGGAGCTGCCGCCCGCATACGGCCATGACGGACTTATCTTCGAAAGGAAGCAGTATATTTTGAAGCGCATGTACATCTGCAAGAATTGCATCCTGCGTAAGAAAAATAACAACGTCATGATTATGGCATTGAAGCACAGCCTGTTGTCTTGTACGACCATGATTAAACGTACCAGGTGGTAAAACCTGTACAGTAAAGCCTGCTTCTTCTGACAACTTCACAGTATCATCAGTTGAACAAGAATCAATGATCAAAGTATTGTCAGGGGCACACGATTGTGATTTTATAGCTTCAATCCATAAAGACCATGAGTCACCCGCATTTAAAGTTGGAACTACGACAGAAAATATCATGATTTAAATACGCAAAAACATAGCTATGTTTCGCAACAAACCATACTTAAAAAAACCCATACGAAACATTTCAATACGCCGTGCAAACCAGTTACCGCTATACATCGAAATATATCTTTCAACTATCTCTCTATTTTCATCATTCAAAATATTTACACTTAACAGAGCTTCAGCCTGAGTACGGGTTTTCATTAAACTTTGTATTTGTAAATGCCGACTTTGTCTGATCGCCTTAATTATAAAATGTACACCCCAATGTTTTGCACCTGTATCATTATTATCATGCTGCCTATATTTTACTGTAGCAGCATCCAATTCACACAGCACACCTTCTGAAACAGCGATTAATGCTAGCCACCAATCATGCATTATTACGCCCTTGGGAATAGGCAAAGCCAGCTCGAGCAACGGCCTATTAACCAATACAGTACAACCTGTGACACAGTTTTGAACAAGCTGCCGTTGCAAAGAACACATTTTATCAGGCGCTAAATGCTGATACTGCCAAAATGACTCACTAAGCAAATTCAATTCATCATCTACAACAATAAGATCTGTATGCACCAGAATAGGCATACTACACCCATAGAGTTCTTCCAGCTTTACAATCTTTTCAATTTGAAGTTGCAACTTATTAGGTAACCACACGTCATCCTGATCACAAAATGCAATGTATTGCGCAGAACTAGCTTCAATCAAACTTTCAAATGAACCCACAATTCCTTTTTTTATGAATTGATTATCTAATATAGAAATATTATCAGGATATTTTTGTTTATATTCATTCACTAATGACATAGTGCCATCATTGGAAATATCATCTCTTATTATCAAATGCCAATTTTTATACGTTTGATTCAGCAAAGAGTCTATCTGTTCAGATAGAAACTTTTCACCATTATAGGTTGGAAGTAAAATTTCAATTGTATCTGCCATAACTACATTCCGTAAATATTTCCCTATATAATTTAAGCATTATAAATAAACTGAACCAATTTATTGGATGGCGCGAAAGTAAGTGACTACTCTTAAAACCCCGAGGTACCATGCTAGCTTTATAAGACTTGAAAATATTTACCATTACTTTTAGCGCCAATTAAATTACTAGTGAGGGTATACACTACACTGAATCACCCCGACAATAGATCTCACTTAAGACTCAAGAAAACCTAGTTATTTAATGCGTGTAAATACCCAAAATTTATAACCTAGAAAGTTCAAAATAGAGCTAATCAACCAAAATATAAAAAGCTGAATGATTAATGGAATTGGCAATATTACATATTTATGCGCAGCGGTTGATAAGGCAAGCAGAAAAATACCTACAACAATAAATCTAGGCAATTCTGTTATTAAAGCGTCATTACTCTTAAACGTGAATTTTTTTTGCAGGGCGAACGCAATTGGCGTGGTTGCAACATACGATAGCGTTACAGAAATAGGTATATTGAAACCTACCCAAGCTGAGAGCGCGTACCCCAAAAAAACATAAAATATTCCCACAAAAAAACCTGATATGCTATACCTTATTAATAATGGCATTATGGCAGATGAGTGATTCAATATATTCAAATAGATTAAAAATCTATTTTCTTCTTTGTACTGATTATCAGACATATAAATTTCTAAAAAACCTAATTAATATAGTGCACGTATAAATTTAATAAAATTTCAATTTTTACGCCACTATGTAACTTTTACCTAGGAACTTCATTTGGCTTCTGATTGTAATTGTTCAACCAATAGAGTACCTACTCGATATGCATTTGCCATAATTGTGAAAGTACAATGTTTAGCAGGTAACTCAGGCAGCCATGAACCATCTATAAGATGGACGCCTGTCGCAATATTTAGTTCGCAAGTATTCGAACAACTTAATTCCCCATTGCCACCCATAGGAATTGTCCCTACTAAATGCGCGTCACTACCAGGCGGAGATATAGTTAAGGACCCAGGCACAAGATATGCACCATAGCGTTTTAATATATGCCCTAACCTTTTCCCCACTCTTTTCAACTGCTGTTTTGCATCGTTAGAGATATAGCCATTTAAAACCACTTCAGTATTATCTCCTCTCTTCTCCAAACTAATGCTATTCAAACTATAGCGGCCAGGCAGATAGGCAGTTACGGGTAAAAGCGCAGGTGCAAGCATAGCACTAAGCCGCATAGATAATGGCCTAGAAAAAGGCATTCTGCGTGCAAATACATCTAATGGTAAAGTATCCGCTCCATATACTACCCCAGTTGCATATTCATTTTCTTCTTCCATGTTTAAGCTATAGCTTAGCTGACCAAGGCTAAAACTTTTAGGCTGATACTTGCTGCCAACCAGACCAGGCACAATAAATGCCATACCTGCAACAGGATTACTTAGCATCCGTAACTTCATTCCAAACATCCCTGCATATTCAAGAATCATTGAAGTGGTATTGATAGTGCCCGCTGCCAATAAAAGACGCTTTGATTTGATAGTTACCTTCTCGGCAATCTCTACAATCTGGGTTTCTCCACCTATAGATATAAGTCGCTTCAGAGGCGCATCACTTCTGTAGCTGAAATTAGCATGCTTCTTTAGTTCAGAAAGCTCATACGCGCTATTATAGATACTTTTTCTTACACAACCAAGAAGGCACAATCCACACTGATTACACTCTTTTCTTCCTTTATGCTCTCTTGTTATGACGGCATTTCTCGCTAATCCTAAAGTAAAACCCTTCGTTGCTTTATAAGATAAATATCGTTGTAGAAGATGTGATGCCGGTGCCGTCAGTGGAACAGGTTCTTGCAAAGGTAAATCTGCACCATGAAAATCTGCAAGATGATCATTAGCGCCACTTATGCCAATTCTCAATGCAACAGCCCTATACGCTCGATCCATTTCAGAACTTGAGATTGCGTACGATGCCATGTCAGATGAATCATAGGCGCTACAAAATGCTCCCCATATCGAAGATAAACCTCCGGGTGTGGCCGATTTCATAGCCATGAAATTATTAGATCTAATTTTGGGGGCCATATCAACACCAGCATTAATAACTGCACTCGCCAAAGGTGTTGCAAGCTTTGGCGAGTGATCGCCTTGTAAGAAAAGCCCACCGAGATCTTCACCTAAAGAATATTTCCATCTATCCTTATTATTGCGCAAAAGACCGATGTTAGAGTCTGGAGGCAAGGGTAGTGAACGGTTGTCAGCATCTATCATAACAACATTTATTCCGGCTAAAACTAGCGGCCATGCGGCATTAATGCCAGCCGGCCCACTACCAACTATCAGCACTTCGGTTTCAATCATTTTTAGGTCTTCGACTAAAAAGTAATCTAAATGGCAGGGCAAAGATCTCAATCATTAACGATATACTCAAACGCACCAACTGGATTATTTTCCCAGAGTTTACAGTAGCTAAATATACCTGTGCACCATCAGGTGATTCTTCTGCAAGCACTGTAGCTATTGCTAGGCGCCTTGATAATGGATGGTCCTTATTTAAAGGCTCAATCAACCGAGTTAATAATGGGAACATAATGACAAGTGCCGGCAAACCATAACTTTCACTTTCATGCGTACGCAGCTGAATCGCTTTAACATAACGGACTAACAAGCTACGTGATGGTTTTCTGCCAAGAACATAATTTAATAAAGCACAGCCTTCAACTAGTAATCCTTTTATACCTAATGGACTACAGCCATTCTCGTGAGTCAAAGAAATTATTTTAAGATTTAACTCGTCAACATCATCTTTAGTATAAATAAACTTAGTGCCTACCAGACCAAGAATCCTCTCTTTATCAATAGTTGGAACAAATGGTATATAACTCGTTACGCGACAACCAAGAAGTGCAAGCGAAAGCGGTATAGGCAATATAAACAAACGATGTCCATAATATATACGTGCTAAATAATGCAAGAAAGAACCAAAAGTAATTGGTATTGGACCAGCCAAACCTTTCCACCCTGTCAGTTTTGATTCTGCAAGCAACAACAATCCTGAACAAAGCTCATCCAAATGGATAGGTTGTACTTGTTGCGATGGTGAAACCATAGGTATTACTGGAAGCCGCACTATTTTTAAAAGCAAGCCAAACATTCCCTTTGGAGGGCCACCATACACTAAGCCCACTCTAGCAGATACAGCATCTCCACCATCAACCAATTGCTCTATTTCCCACTTAACTCGTCCATAAGTATTTGCTGCATCAGGCCGTGCAGAAAGAGATGAAACAAAAACAAATCGTGCGACCCCCTGTAATCGGCATGAATCTAGAAGTGTTTTAGTTGCTGATAAATTGATATTAATATCAGCTTGTTGTTGATTAGGAAAAACCACCCAATCATGGGCTAGATGAATTAAAGCAGTAGAATGAGCATTTCCATCCAATGCTTCTAGGGGGAGTTCATCTCCAAGAGACCAATTTACAACATTAACATTAGAGGACTGAACTTTAAAGCCACGCGAGAGCACGGTTACACTTAGACCTGCCGTTATTGCACGCTGAACTAAACGGACACCTATATAACCTGTTCCTCCAGTAATAATCAAATGACGAATATTAGACATTGTAAATTTAAGAGGCCTTTTTGATTATTTCTTAGTTTTTAATTCGCATAATTCAATCAATCAATTAAATTATCGCTGATCTCGTGTAGGCAGAGCTAAAAAGCCCATAATAAGTGAAGCCATCAATGTAACACCACCTAACATAATTAGCATTGTTGATACACTAATAGTTCGTAGCAATACACCCGCATCAAGTGTTCCAAATTCAACCTCACTCCAGGACATCAATGCATCAACACCAAAAAACAATCCACCAAGCATCATGAATACACCTGTTACACTCCCAATTTCAAGAATTGGGGAGGCCCGCATTTTTTCGAACAACGAATGATCCTGCAACAAGCCTTCTCGAATTCCAACCATTCTAATTATAAAGCCTAATGCTACAGCCAAAAATCCTAGTACCAACCCTGTTTCCGCAAAAAACAAAGTATGCACATCAAACGCTACTGAGCCAAATGTAACAGGGCCAGATAGTAATGCCGCATAACTAACGAGGCTAAGCATAAACAAAATAGCACCAGGTATTAAAAAAAGCCAACGTGGACTAAAAAGCAACATAAACCTAAGGTGTCTCCAACCATCACGCCAAGGTTTAAGATGAGGAGCTCTAGTGCGACCATCTACTGAAAGCGTTGTAGCAACTTCTGCAATGCGCATATCAAACAAATTAGCCTTGATCACCATTTCTGAAGCAAACTCCATTCCGGTAGTACGTAAATCCATTTTTAAAAATGCATCTTTCCTGAACCCCCTCAAGCCACAATGAAAATCTTTCGCTGGGCATTTAAAAAGAGTGCGTCCCACCCATGTAAGGACTGGATTGCCGATAAAGCGATTTTTCCATGGCATAGCCCCTGGCGCTATACCACCTAAAAATCTATTACCCATTACAAGATCAAAACCCTCTTGTAACTTCATAACAAAGCTGTCGAGTTTACTAAAGTCATATGAATCATCAGAATCTCCCATAATAACCCATTCACCTTTAGCTGCCATACAACCATGAAACAGTGCAGAACCGTATCCTTTTTGTTCCACAGCAACAACACGTGCACCTAAAGATTCAGCGATTTCTTGCGATCCATCTGTGCTGCCATTGTCAGCTATCAATACTTCAGTAGTTATGCCTGAAGCGGCCGACCACGCATTGGCTTTATTGATGCACAGTGCAAGTGTTTCAGCTTCATCAAGACAAGGCATAAGAATAGTTAACTGAATGTTTGCCATATTTAAATTTTTCCTTAATGTAACTGTTTTACTAAAAATATTTGCTGCAACTGAATCCAAACACATAATATATATTAATGGAGTTTGCTTCACTTCAGCACTAGTTTAAATAAATTAATGTCTAAGTATGCGACTCTGACTTACGGTACATTCTAATCATTGCTCCAATTGACAAAATGGATGAAATAATCGACAACGTATAAATTGGCTGCATATAAGGCACTATAACAGCAGGAAATGATGATATATCAACAAGAGTAAGAATGACTACCCTACTAAATATTGCTATCCAGCACGTAGTTGCGACAACTAGTATTATGGAATAATCGCTCTTTTTAAAAGCCAAATACCAAGATGTAAATAATGCAGATATACCTAGCACAAGTAGTAGTGGCAATAATAGTTCGTAGATATAATATAAAAATGTGCGCACAGACAAGCTAAATTTAACACGAATATTTTCTGTTTGGTTTAAATCATTCTGCATATTTATATAATCAAAGGCTAGAGTAGTGTTACCACTAGATATAAATTTTTGCGAATAATTCACAGGGTAAACAATATCAGAATGCGCCGCAGACGAAATAGTCAATTGACAACCATCACTACACCTAGTATTAATTTTAAAACGCTGCTGATTTGCATATGAATCGCCAAATGTTTCCACTAAATCCTGACTATCTAACCTAAGTAATGTATAGGGCAGGCTATCATTTGAATTATCACTTACTTTCAATTGAAACCAGTCATTACCCTTGCCCTTATGATGATACCATCCTGCCAATTCCACATCAGACGACTTGCCAATCATTGGATAATGTGTAGGATAATTTAAAATCGAGAGTGCCCTATTAAATGTAGATTCAGGCCCCCATATTTTCCATGGTGTTGATTCATACAATACGCCTGGTGAATATATTGAGGCTATCATAGAAGACAGAGTCGACGGTATGCTTCTAATTTGGCTCCATGATATCGGCGGCATATAAGGCATATTACTTGATTCACATATAAATTGCTTATCTCTACATGCGCTTTGAATATCCTCATTAATTTGTTTGAAAAATTTGGATGCTTTTTCTGGTGATGAGTAATAACCTTTAATTGCAGCCGCTTCCCTCATTGCAAAATAAAAAAAACCATTACTGATATCACCACATGATGTAGGCCGAAAAAGACATCCACCAGCCTCCCAAACAGATGGACGCCCTTCTGGATCAATATGTTCTTTAAGTTCCGCAAATCCCGGACTTATTTTATAAATTTGTAGCCTTGTACTGCGAGGCACTGAGACGAAAGGGATTGATTCACCAAGTCGGATACTTTCCATCGACTTATAAGCTGACTGAAAATTCTTCTCTTTAAGATCAACGCCAACAAATTCTCCATAAGCAATCTTATTACCCAAACTAAAAACAAATAATGTGCTAGAAAAAAACAACATAGAAATCAATAGAGGTCTAATTATCTTGGTTTTGTTTGACTGATATCTATTACGAATAAATGCTAAAGAAAATAAAAATATAAGTGAAGGAATTAGCCATATCCCTTCCTCACGAGTCAACCAAAACCAGCCTAGTAGCACACCTGACACAGCTGTCATCTTATCATGGTCTGTTTTGGTATTTACTGAAAGCAATACATAAGCAAAAAAAGATATAACTAAAATCGATTGCCCCGAATATATAGCATCTCTTACAACACGACTTAATTCAAGTACCCGTGGATCCCAGAGAGGTACAACAAACAACAGTGATGCAAGAAAATAAGACCTTGTAACCCTTAAAATAAGTAGAGAGATAGCTACCAACGAAAAGCAATAGAACAATGCATGCGCAATAGTAACTGGCAGACCTAACCAATAATTTATGGCTAAAAAAACTGGGTAACCTGGACCTTTTACTAAGGTAAGTTCACTAAACTTCCCCAACCATCGTCCTTCAGCAAGACTTTGTGCATGATTAATAAATAACATATCATCATACGCCTGCCAAACCATAACTGATATGGGAGTATGCATAGATACAATTAGATAAAATAAAGTTACAACACCAATAAATGACCAGTATATTTTATTTTGACTCGCATCAGTGATTTTTATTTTAAGTATACGATTTATCATATTATATTTTTTAACGAATAAGTTATTTAGTAGAAACTAGCGCAAAATGATTGTGCGGCCATTGTCACAAATATATACATCATCAGCAAGCTTCATTATTAGTGTCAAAGCATATTCACCCTCAGGTAATGTGCTCAAATTGATATTAGTTTCATAACCAGATGACACCAAATGCTCTTCTGTAGAAAAATATTCCATAACATCAGGTCGCTCCATACCATATTCAGAAAATGCGTAAAAGTTAGTATTTTCTTTCCCAGAAAAGCTGATGACTACAACTTCAGGAAGTCTCGAATTTTCATAGTCCATTGCCCAACCTTTAAGCCGCAACGGCGCACTCTTTTTCACGACAGATGTTGATGTCATAAATTCATCATTAACATATTCAATATTGCATTTCCCACCAATAACCCAGAGATCTCGCGCTAACCCGATAAGTAAAGGATCATTAAAAACATGATTAATTTCTATTATGGTTTTTTTGGGGGTAGGTGATAGCTTTTTTTTGACTGGATTATTTGAAAACCAAGCACTTAGTACAATAATCAATACAAACCAATACACATATTTAGTATTCATTAGCCAATCTCTTTCCGTATTTCATACCTGGCAATTCAATAACTCGAAAAGTGACTTGTGCTAATAGACTAATACAGGTGAGCGTTATCACAGCGCAAACTAGAAAACCCCATAAGCCGGCACCTAATTGTTGCCCTATCTTTACGTAAACATCTAACAATAAAATTATAACTAATGGATGAAGCAAATAAAGGCTAAAACTAATTCTTCCCATTCCTGTAGTTACACGATTAACGAATATTTTACTTGGCCATATGCACACGGAAAGAATAAGAGACATGAACATAATACTCCAAATATAAAGATCTAAGCGAACCCCCTTTACAGAAACAAGCAATGTGTAGGCAATCGGTTCATACACCACCGTAATAATTGCAACAACAGTTACCGCAAATAGTGTTGCACCTATTCTAATATCTTGTATGAAACCAGTATTCTTCCAGATAAAATATGCAAGTATTCCGGATAGAAAGGTTGGTAAATGAGTAACTATATTTAAATATGCATAGGAACCAACATTCATATCACTCGCAGCTGTAAAAAATGATGATGACACTAAAATTGCGAGTGATAGAGCTAGAATCCCTGCGCGTAAGTTATTTACAAGCGCAACTATAACTGGAAAAAGTATATAAAAGAGTACCTCAACACCAATTGACCAACCTGCCCACACAATGCTCTCGTGCTTACCTGGCACAAGACCGAAAAGTAAAGACGCATTAATAATCACATCGTGAAAAGATGCTGGGAAAGCTCCCCATTTTAATTTGGATGCGACCATCCATACAACTATCATGACATAGAACAATGGAGCTATTCTGAAGTAACGCTTAATATAGAAACGAATTACCTGTGAGCGATCATTCAATTTATCCAAATAACCATACGCCAAAACAAACCCACTAAGCGCATAGAATAATGGTACACCATGCCCAAAATGAAGTTTGATGACATTCAGGTAATCAGGTATTTGCATATTCGATAGCATCACCATGTGATAAATAATAATCAATAACGCAGCTAATGCACGTAATGCTTCAACACCTTCAAGCCTAGGTCTAATATTTTTATCATTTAATAGTTTCTCAGGTGATACCACTTGCATATAAATTTCCGTTTAGAAATATTTTAGTTTGCTTCGCTATCAATCTATCAAAAATTGCTAGCCGCAGATTAATAACATCTATTTTTTTCGAAAAAACATAATCGGGTGTGTTTGCCTTGCAGGGTCGAATAAGAATTTTTCCAAAATGAATATGTCAGAATAAGCTGATTTAGCATAACTTTCTGGAATAAAAGATTCACCATAGAAGTCAGACGTCATCGCGCCACCACCTACCACACCATCACGGTTTGAATGTACAAAATTACCCTTATCATAATTCATCCGGGCATTTTCAAAGCTCTCAAACATCTTCGAAAGAGCATCTAGGTACCCAGTGTGCCCCTGACCTTTCAGCGACTCGCAATAATCAAAAAATGGGCGTCCCCGCGTGGTAAGAGCGACTATTCCTCCAGGCGCAAGAATTCGGTTGAATTCATGCATCCAACTTTTACAAGCATCCTCCGATAAATGCGAAAACACAGAATACCCAACAATGAAATTAAATTTCCCATCAGGAATGGTCGTAGGTGGGAATGGTTTGGTAACCTGAAAGTTATCATTTCTGAAAGTTTGCTTACAAATTTCAACAAACTCCTCCATAACATCAAGCCCATAAATATTTTCTAATGGCAGCTCTTTTAAAAAAAACCTCGATATCCTTCCCCAACCCACACCAAAATCCAACAACTGATGACTCGAGTCTATTGCTGCCCCTAATGCATTAAACTGTTCAATACAGTCTTGATAAAAAATAAAAGCTTCAGTGAGCGTGGCAACTCCAGCTTGGCCTGTAGTATTAATTTGCACTTCGTCCGATGGAAAACCAGGCAAAGTCTTACCATCTATTATGACAGGTGGATTCAAGTAGCTATCACTCACAGTTTTAAACCATTCATCTTGCGTCATAATAAACTCTCTCAATTTTTTAAATGTTTTTGTATAGTAATTCATAATCATTTCTTAATAAGAATTATAAGCCGGCACTGCAACTGTACATGCCCTGAGCTTTTTTTGATTTTCCGCTTCATCACCTTAAATATAAATTAAGATTTATCTATAAATATATCATCACTTACATCCAAACCAAATTGCTTATAAAGCAGTTCTAAATATTCATGCGCTTTTCTCTGAGAAGCTATATCAACATGAAATTCGTCCCTTATTTTTTTTTGTACTCTAGAAATTTCATTCAATTGAGCTGCACCAAAGCCGCTGATAGTAATGCTATTTCTATGTCGTCTATGCTTGTTTAAGGATTTACTAGAATACGATATATCACCATGCCTTAAAACATAAGTATAGGTAAGCCAATCACCTGCATTTTTATACTGTTTAATTAATTCAATATTTTCTTGTAGGACTGATTCAATAATATCACGCTTAAAAACGACAGCACTTACATTAGGTATTGTATTTTTAATTGCCAGACCACTAGTTATTTCATTGATGCCCTTTTCTTTGTAGTTGCACAACCACTTTACGCATGAGATATCTCTTACATATTCCAAGTAGTTATCACATAGTATATTGCCTGATGAATCCATTTGCTTAGATTCGCAATAACTAATGACAATTGATGGATCATCAAATTTTTCCATAACTTCATTTAGAAACCCAGGTTCTGAAAGGTCGTCGGCCTCAGCAATCCAGGAATAGTCACCTGATGATGCATCAATGCCTTTTTTCCATTGACTAAAGACACTACCGGAATTCTTGGTGTTAATTATTAGGCTGCAATCAATCTTCTGTTTCTGAATGAAATCTTTTATTACGTCTCTGCTGTTGTCTGAAGATGCATCATCCAATATGATTATTTCGTAAATAGGGTAATTTTGCGCCGTGATAGAATGTAATCGTTCATGTATATATTGCTCATAGTTATAATTCGGCACTATTACTGAAACACGACGAAGTCCTGTTTTGGCTAGTTCGGCAAGGTCAAACAAATATTTTCTAAATGAAAAGTCTTCATCAATTATTTTCTTTCCTTCGCATCCTAGCTGGTGAGTCATTTCTGGGTTGTTTATTAGGCTATTCAGAGCAGACGAGAAGTCAATGCTGTTAATTTCATCAACAAGTACCCCGCCGCCTTTTGTTAGCAATTCGGCTGAACCACCAGACTTTGAAAATGCTATTACAGGTGTGAAAGCATCAAGCGCTTCCATGACTACCGATGGGAAAGGATCTTCTCTAGAGGTTAATGCATATATATCTGAGCCTGCATAATATATATCTGAGTTATAATCCAGTCCTGGAAATATAAAATGATCATTCAGGCCGGAGACATCAATTGTTTTCTTTATTATTTTTTCTATTGTAGGTTCGAATTTTCCTAGCCATATAAAATATACATTATTATTGTTTTTAATGACATTAATGCCTGAGTCGACAAAAATATCAATACCCTTTCTATAATCTGCAAACCCAACACCTAGAACGATTGTCGAATTTTCAGGTATATTGAATTTTTTACGAAGATCCTTGCGTGCTGATTTAATCTTCTCGTCTGTCTGAAGTGAGCTTTTCTTATAAAGACCCTGTGGCCTTATAACGACCTTTGTTTCATCTAGTTTTGAAAATAATTCAAATCCAGTCATTACAGCCCTTGCGGCAAATACTATCTTGTCAGCTTCTCTTGCAATTGTTTTAACATGTTTTTCAAGTTTGTATTCTTTTATTAACTGCGGTAATTCATGTATTAATGAAACAGCAGTAAATCCACATTGTTTTAAAACAGGTATTATCATGCCTGTAACCGCTGTATTTGTGATAGCAGAAGTAGCACCCTGCTCAGATAATTTTCGGACTAGATTTAAAGCTATATCTCCCTCAGGATCTGTATTAATTAATTTATGAATAGTTGCGTATTTACTATATTCTTTTATTAATGGACCTTCACCCATCACTATCATATCTACTTTAAAGCCCATGCTTTCATGAAAAACTTTTGCCATATTTAATATAAGATATTGAGCCCCATGAGGATAAGCATCATGGGCAACCAAGACTATACGTCTTATCATCTTTTCATCAGTTACATTGTTTGACGTTTGTTCTAGCGCATTTCTAGTTGCCTGAAGATATGCATAGCCATATTTTTCGTCCGGCTCAAGATGAGCCCCTTCGGCCCATTCATTCCAAGCATTTACAAACACCAATCTCTCATCAGGCTTAGTTCGATATTTCAAAGTATCACTAATTGCATTTTTCAGCCAACGTTGATAAAGCGCCGGTGTACTATTCATAAAAATAGTGCTGCTATTTTTACGTCGCGCTGTATTATCCCAAGCTGGACATACACTACGAAACAATGTGTATTTTGACTGTGTATATTTTTTACTTCGCTCTACAAACACTTGCCAGTCATAAACAGTACAGCCAAAATCACCACTCAATGGTTTCACGCTATCTGTGACATTTGGTGGCGCTGAATTATTAGGTGGAAATTCAATCGCAGCATCAAAACCGTATTTAGCTGGATCAACTGTTTCGAAAGATTGCGTGTATGCGAGATAAATCTCACCTATCCCATTATTTCTACACCAGTCTCTCCAACGTGCTGCAGTCTCTTTTGCAGATGGCAATAGATTAGGGCGATAGACTAACAATAGTGGCTTCCCATCGATACGGATGTATCGTGAATCAAGCATATAGTTAGAAATATACTGAATAAAAGCAAGATCATCATTTGTTGAGTATTGCTGAGCAATAAGTATTTCTTTATCTAGCCCATCCCAAGTGCGGCTCCAATTTTCATTAGCCCAGCAAAGGCAGAATGGGAGATCTAAGCTCGCATCATCTAAATATTTTTGAATTGGTGCTTCTAGTAATCTCTTTCCAGCAAACCAATAAAAATAAAAACAAAACCCTTCAATTCCATACAGCTTAGCCAATTCAACTTGCTGCTGCTGTATGCCGCTATCAAGGACATTGTAATACCCTAGTTCAGATGGCACATGTGGCTGATAGTGGCCTTCAAATTGAGGCTTCGCAGGTATGACATTTGTCCATTCAGTAAAGCCTTCACCCCACCATTCATCATTTTCTGGAATAGGATGATATTGTGGCAAGTAGAAACATATCAACTTTGCCGTCTTTTTCTCAAGCGACTTACCGCTAAATAATGGCACATATTCATCATGACTTACTTTCTGTCCTTCCTCATCGATTCGCCCCTCCTGACTCACTTCACTAAAAGGGGCCGTTAGGTTTCTCCATGCCTGATAAGCTTTAGTTCTTCGGAATACCCATGAAAAACTTCTAAAAATTGAAGCTTTCAATTTATGTTTGTCATCGACTGATAGCGGCAAAACATGCCATAGTGTACGGCTTGAATTCGATACTGTACGGCGCATAATCACATATAGTCGTTTAATACCAGCATGTAGATGATGATAGATTTTAAAAATATTAATTGTCTGTTGCTCTCGTAGCTCTAATTCCTGTATCAAAGAACGATTTTTTTCATCTTGTTCAGCTACTATTTGAACAAGATTTAAAATACGCTCTTCTCGTTCTAAAATTTTCTGATGTAACTTGAAAACTTCCTGCTCACGGTCATCTTCCTTCTGCATTAAGGAATTAATGCTTTCTTCTTGTTCAGCTACTGTTCGAATAAGATTTAAACCACGCTCTTCCCGTTCTAAAATTTGTTGATGTAACTTGAAAATTTCCTGCTCACGAGCATCTTCCTTCTGCATTAAAAAACTAATGCTTTCATCTCGATTAACTATTGCTTGATTAAGTCCAATACAATCACCTTCAAGAAAATTAATGTAATCAAATGCAGGATTGATCGCACACAAATTCACATTCAAATTATTAATCATAACTTGAGAAGTAGAGCTACCCAATGATTCTTGGTCAATTGCTATGCGATGCAGTAAACTGTAGGCAGACATCACCATCGTTGAAGCTCGACTATCTAGCTCTATTTCTTCCGCTGTAAAGCATGTATGTCTCAACTCATTATCTATAAAGTTGTTTTCATAATTTTTTATTTGGGGGTGCTGTCTATCTGGTAAAGACATCCCAAACGCAGCTGAAATACGGACCAACTGTGCATATGGGTTAGCCAGCAGCTCATCATAATCAACTATAACGTGACGCGAATCTTTCATAAAGCCCAATGGTAGTAACGTATGTTGTAACCATAAAAAATATATTTTTTCCGCCGCCATGTTATTTCTTTCGGCCAATGAAGCTACTACGCTGACTGGATTACGAATAGACATAACAAAACTAACTTCGCACCCTACTTCTACGAAAACATTATCCCAAAAATGAAGGAGTCTGCTAGTTCTCGGATCTTTGAAACCCCATATGCCATTGTTTTCAACTAATTTACGTGACAAAAGTAAAATTGCCCTCGTTCTCAATTCACTAATTTTGAGGTCTATTTTAATATCATCCCATTTCTTCATGCCTAAACTATCGTAAGCAGAATTTAAATGGCTCAACAATTCATCATTTATCTCTATACACTCTCTGTCTTCCCAAAAACCCTTTGGATTATCAAAGCCGGCCGGATGGAGGTTATCACCAAGTCCAACACCAAATAATTCTAATGATTTAGTCACAGCACTTGTTCCGCTACGATGCATGCCAAGAACTACAATTAGACGAGAGTTAGAATTACTTTTCCTTGTTGACTCCATTATTTGGGTTCCAGCTTAACTATTTTTTGCCCCCGCGGATGCCCCCAATCTCCAATATATTGCATATTCCATCCTGCAAGCTCTGCTAATGTTTCCATTTGTACGCGAGTATAAAAAAAACAATCAATGGCATCTGATAATGGATGATTTTTAGTAGGCGAGGGAACTTCAAAAAATGTTGCGTAAAACTTACATTCACCCGTAATAAATTTACGGAGATGTTTAAAACATAGATAGATATCTTCAGCTGTAAGGTGCGTTAAAAGTGATTGCGCGATTACAAAATCTGGGATACGAGTAAATTTTACAAACTCAAATATTTCTGATATTACAAACTCTGGGCGTTTTTCGACAAAGACTTCAATTCCTAATTCTTCCGCCACCCCATGCACAATCAAATTAATTTCTTTGTCAATACCTAGATAATTAGATGCATCAAGGTAATTAATAAACAATCGGCCAGCCCTCAATGAACCACAAGCGATATCTACAAGCGTATGTGCCGGCTGTAACCCCTCAGACTTCAAAAAATTTAATTGAAGTGCTGCAATTTGATCCCAAAGTTCACCATCACCCCCAACAAATTTACGGTGACCCATTTCTTGAATTTTTTCAATATCTGATTTAGACACTATAATTAACCTTTACTAAACTTTTCTTATCCAAGAAGACTCTTGGTGTGAAATATCAAATACTCCATATGCTGTAGAGTTTTCTTTCTCAGTGACCTTTACAATAGCCCCATCCACAATGCGATCTATAAACTTCCCATCACTTATGGAACGCACACCAAAAGTAAAAAAATATGTACCTGCAACTAATGACATGTTTATTTTCCAAAAAACTTCCATTGTGTCACCAGCTAAAACCTCAACCAATGATTCTTGAGGCCGCGGATAAGAGAGTCCCGCAACTTCTAATCCACTTATTGATTTTAAATGAAAACCAAAAACAACATCTTTAAACGCCTGATCAAATCTCACTACCAACTTAACAAGGCCAGTGAAGCCAGTTGCCACCATATTAACTTTAATACCATTAATATCTTGAAGCTCAAAGGATACTACCTCACCACCATACCCCTGATATCTAAGAGGCGATGCTACCTCCAAGCCTTCAATATAATCACCAATAGGTACCTCATTTGATATATTTTCAGATATAACATCCCTGCCATCACTATCCCCTTCCTTAATTGATTCTATTACATCATTTTCTTGATCCGCCTTTGCGAATATCAATTGATGATAATATTTTGTGACTGATCGTGGCGTTGCTTGTTGTAATAAATTCCCATGATCCAAAAGGATAGCCTCATCACATAGCTGATTGATCATTGATGCAGAGTGAGAAACAAACAAAATAGTAGCGCCGCTATTCTTAATAGTCTCAATGCGTGAGAAACACTTACGTTGAAATAGCTCATCGCCTACTGAAAGCGCCTCATCTACTATTAGTATTTGTGGTTCAACGTTAACAGCGACAGCGAATGCCAATCTGACAATCATACCGCTAGAGTATGTCTTAACTGGTTGCTCAATAAATTGACCGATATCGGCAAAGGCAGCAATTTCATCGAAACGAATATCAATTTCTTGTTTACTAAGTCCAAGTAATGCTCCGTTCATGTAGACGTTTTCACGCCCTGTAAACTCAAAATTGAAGCCGGCCCCAAGCTCCAGTAAAGCAGCTATTCGACCATTCGTTTCAACTGTTCCACATGTTGGTGTCAGCGTGCCGCAGATGATTTGTAACAACGTGGATTTACCACTGCCATTCCGGCCAATAATACCTATAGTTTTACCTTTCTTGACCTCAAATGAGACATTCTGAAGTGCCCAAAATTCACGAAAGTATTGTTTTGATTGCTGTCGAGTCAACTGCTGAAACTTTGGTACAACAAACTGCTTCAAACGATCCCTCGGCGAGTCGTAAATCTGGTAGCACTTGCTGAGATTAGTTACCCGAATCGCAATATCATTCGCCGTATTAACTATTGTGCTATCGCCTGGGCAATCTTCTAATTCAGAGGAGGCAGGTCCACTTGCTTCAGATGACATCTGCAAATCCCTTTCGAGTTTTTTGAAACCACCAGTATCCAGTCCATGCCACTATAAAACTTATTGCAGTATATGCTGCCAACCCAATCCAATCTGGTAATTGCCCAAATATTAATACTTGCCTTGATTGTTCAATAATAAAAGTCAAAGGATTTGCAAATAGATAAGATCGATATTCTTCAGGGATTGCAGACATAGGGTAAAATACGGGAGCCAAAAACAGCATAACAGTAGTAATAATCCCTATGGTTTGCCCAACATCGCGAATAAAAACGCCCAGCGAAGCTAATAACCAAGTGCAGCCTAGTATTAGGAAAATAAAAGGCAATATCACAATGGGAAGTAATAGACTCGTCCAATGAACAAAGCCATTTAATAGGAAGAAAGCTCCAAGCAATACACACAGACTGATTAGGCCATGAAACAATGCGGCACCCATGGTGATGATAGGAAGAATTTCCAGTGGAAATACGACCTTTTTCACATAGTTAACATTACCCAGAATAAGTCCGGGAGCGCGGTTAAGCACTTCGGCAAACAACGCATGAATAATCAATCCTATAAATAATATGACGGCAAAATCAGTCTTACTCCCATCATCAGTAATTCCCCAGCGCGCATTAAATACCACTGAGAATACAAACGTATAAACAGTCAGCATAAGTATAGGGTTAAAAAGTGACCACCCTAAACCCATGAATGAACCTTTATAACGGCCAATTACTTCTCGTCTAGTCATTTGGATAATAAGGTTACGGTTTTTCCAAACACTACGTGAAAGCTCAAGTGGTGAAGTAGGATGTGTCGCATGAGGATTCATAAAAACATCCCTGTTTTTTTATATAATTTCATTCAAAGTCCGGTCTACGTAATATGACCAATCAGGAAGTGTTACGCCAAAAGCCAATTGCAACTTACTTGTATCAATACATGAGTTCATTGGGCGCTTAGCCGGCATTGGAAAATCGGCAGTTGCTATCGGAATAACTTGCTCCGGTAAAACCTTAAGAGCACAGCCAAGATCAGAAGCTATTTTCAATACATGCTGAGCGTAACCATGCCAGTTAGTTTTACCTGATGCCGCTAGATGATAAACCCCAGATTTTTCTCCGATTAATTGTGGATTGATAATAAATTGCTGTATGACCAAGGCAGTAATATCCGCGATTAACTCTGCACTAGTTGGAGCACCGAATTGATCTGCCACCACTTTGAGCTCATCTCTCTCTGATGCTAGTCGCAGCATAGTTTTAGCAAAGTTAGAACCTCGTGTCGCAAAAACCCAACTCGTGCGAAAAATAATGTAACCAAGCTCAGCTTGCTGTATAAGTTTTTCACCTGACAACTTACTTTGACCGTAAACATTCAGAGGGTTGGTCTCATCTTCTTCTATATAGGGTGTTTTTTTAGTCCCATCAAACACGTAATCTGTTGAATAGTGCAACAATAAAGCATTCAGCTTTTTTGCTTCCTCCGCCAAAACACCAACAGATGTAGAATTTATAGCCGTTGCTAATTCCTCTTCCTCTTCAGCTTTATCTACTGCAGTATAAGCCGCTGCATTAACTATGATATTAGGCTTAACACGCTGCACAATTGCAGGAATTGTTTCAGGAAAGGATAAATCGCACTGACTTCTATCCAACGCAATAACTTCACCCAACGGCATTAAGCTGCGTTGAAGTTCCCAACCAACCTGGCCATTCTTCCCTATTAGTAAGATTTTCATTCAAACAATTCTGCCGTCTGTAAAGTCGACGCATTATTATCTTTTTCTGAAAGTTGCGGTTCAAAATCTATTGGCCAATCTATAGCAATTTCAGAATCATCCCAACGAATACTTCTTTCATATTCAGGCGCATAATAATCAGTCGTTTTATAGAGAAATTCAGCAGTATCTGACAGCACAATAAAACCATGTGCGAAGCCTTCAGGAACCCATAATTGACGGTGATTTTTAGAAGATAGCAGCACACTCACCCATTGCCCAAATGTTGCAGACGATTTTCTAACATCAACCGCGACATCAAAAACTTCACCACTAACAACACGAACAAGCTTTCCCTGTGGTTGCTTTATTTGATAATGCAATCCACGTAATACACCTTTCGATGATTTGGAATGATTATCTTGCACAAAATCAACATCAACACCTGTAGATTCGTGAAACTTGTTTTTATTAAAGCTTTCGAAAAAGAACCCACGATCATCACCAAATACTTTTGGCTCTATTATTAGAACGTCTGGGATTTTAGTTACGGTAATTTTCATCAGCTCAACAAACCTTCATCTGCTCGACGCAGCAAATATTGCCCATATTGGTTTTTCTTTAAAGGCTGCGCCAACTCAATTAATTTTTCTTTACTGATATAACCCATTTCATAAGCAATTTCTTCTATGCATGCAACCTTCAAACCCTGGCGATTTTCAATTGTTTGAATAAAGTTCGATGCTTCTAACAAGCTTTCATGGGTTCCGGTATCCAACCATGCATAACCACGCCCCATGAGCTCTACTTTTAGATCACCTTGCTCAAGATACTTTTGGTTTACAGTGGTTATTTCCAGCTCACCTCGCTCAGATGGCTCTATGTTTTTAGCTATTTCTATGACGCTATTAGGGTAAAAATACAAGCCCACAACTGCGTGGCTACTTTTGGGTTTTACTGGTTTTTCTTCCAAGCTTAATACATTTCCATCTTTGTCGAATTCAGCTACACCATAACGCTCTGGGTCTTTTACGTAGTAGCCAAATACTGTGGCTTTGTTTTCATTTTTCACATTGGCGATAGAATTCGACAGCATTGTCGTTAGGCCGTGACCATAGAAGATATTATCGCCAAGTACCAAGCATACATCATCATTACCAATAAATTCTTCACCCAAAATAAATGCCTGAGCGAGTCCATCTGGTGACGGTTGCTCTATATATGAAAACTTCATACCAATTCTTTCGCCATCACCTAATAGTGCTTTAAATTGCGGCAAGTCATGGGGAGTTGAAATGATTAAAACTTCTGTAATGCCTGACAACATTAATACAGATAAGGGATAATAAATCATCGGCTTATCATAAACAGGCATTAACTGCTTACTCACACCCTGCGTAATAGGATACAAACGCGTGCCTGAGCCTCCGGCTAAAATAATCCCCTTCATGAAGCAACACCTAGTCTTTCACGCTGATAGCTACCGTCCTGTACGTTTTGGCACCACTCTGTATTTTCTAAATACCAATGAATAGTTTTTTCAATGCCGCTTTCAAATGTTTCTTGTGGTAACCATCCTAAATCTTTAGCAATTTTATCCGCATCAATTGCATAGCGCAGATCATGACCAGGACGATCGGCAACATAAGTAATGAGCGACTCATGTGGAACATACTGTGAATTAGGCACTAATTTATCCAGTAAAGCACAAATTGTTTTTACCACGTCCAGATTAGTTTTTTCATTGTGCCCACCGATATTATAGGTTTCACCATTTTTACCAGTTTCCAGCACGAGGCGTAACGCGCGAGCATGATCGTCTACATGCAACCAATCTCTAATCTGGTCACCTTTGCCATATATAGGTAGCGGCTTACCTTCTAGCGCGTTAAGCGTTACTAATGGAATAAGTTTTTCGGGAAATTGATAACCACCATAATTATTTGAGCAATTAGTGATAACAACTGGAAAATCATAGGTGCGATGCCACGCCCTTACAATATGGTCTGATGAGGCTTTACTGGCCGAATAGGGAGAACTTGGCTCGTAACTGGTCTGTTCGGTGAACAAACCTGTTTCGTCTAAATCACCATACACTTCATCCGTTGAAACATGGTGAAAACGAAAGCCTTCTTTTTTCGCACCGCTTAAATCATCCCAGTATTTTTTGGCTACATCCAAAAGATTAAATGTACCGACTATATTGGTTTGAATAAAATCAGCAGGACCATCAATAGAACGATCAACGTGAGACTCAGCCGCCAGATGCATAATAGCATCGGGCTGATGCTCATTGAAAACACGCCTGACCTCATCAATGTCACATATATTTACGTGCTCAAAGTTATAACGAGGATTTTGATCTACTTCTGTAAGAGATTCCAGGTTGCCTGCATAAGTCAGCGCATCTAGATTAATAATTTCGTGATCTGTATTTTGAATGTACTGCCTTATGACAGCCGAGCCAATAAAACCTGCTCCGCCTGTTACTATGATCTTCAAAACTACTCCCTGTGAATATTTAGTGAATTATAATAATAAAAGGCAAAATTTGGTGGAGCTAGGCGGGATCGAACCGCCGACCTCAACACTGCCAGTGTTGCGCTCTCCCAGCTGAGCTATAGCCCCAAATTTGAGCCGAAGTTTATAAGTATTAGCTCATAAAGTCGAGCCTTGTTAGGTATTTAGCGGACATACGCCACAATTTTCACCTGATGCATTAATTAATATATTCTATTGCCTGATTTAAGCGCTCAAGCGTTTTATTCTTACCTAATAGTTGTAGCGTTATATCAATAGATGGCGAATTCCCCGTGCCTGTAACGGCCAGTCTGAGAGGCTGCCCAACCTTGCCAAAACCTACGCCCAGTTTTTCTACGGTGTTTTCGACAACCTGATGAATCGTCGCCGCCCTCCAGTCATCCAGCAACTCAAACTGCTGCTTTAGCTCCTGCAATATTGGGGAGGTATCTTTTTTAAACTGTTTGCTAGCAGCCTTAGCATTATATTCTTCAAAATCCTCATAGAAAAAACGGCTGTTTTCCATCATTTCAACCAGGGTTTTACTTCTTTCTCGCAGCTGCTCAACGACATCAGTCAACTTAGGCCCGTTCTCAATGTTTATTCCGTGTTCCAGCATATAAAAGGCTAACTGTTCCGCAACATACACCGGGTCGAGTTTGACCATATATTGTTGATTCAACCACTGCAGCTTTTCGATATTAAGATTCGATGCCGACTTATTGATATCTTTAATATCAAATTTTTCAATCATCTCTTCTAAACTAAATATTTCCTGGTCGCCATGAGACCAGCCCAGGCGCACCAAATAATTAATCACCGCTTCAAACAGGTAACCCTCTTCGTGATATTGCATCACGCTCATCGCACCATGACGCTTGGATAATTTTTTACCATCTGGTCCATTGATCATGGGTACATGTGCGTACTCTGGAATGTTAGCGCCTAACGCCTTTAGAATATTGATCTGTCGAGGCGTATTATTCAAATGATCGTCACCACGAATAACGTGACTAATTTGCATATCCCAATCATCAACTACAACGGTGAGATTGTACGTGGGATTTCCGTCGGAGCGCTGAATAATTAAATCATCCAGCTCTGCATTACTGACAACCACTTTACCGCGAACGTGATCAACAATTTCAACCACTCCGTCTTGCGGGTTCTTAAAGCGCACGACCGTATCATCAGCTTCTGCTAATTGCTTGCCCCTACAGCAGCCATCATATTTAGGCTTTTGCTTATTCGCCATTTGCTCTTCACGCATTTCATCCAGACGCTGTCTTGAGCAATTACAGAAATAAGCATCGCCCTGCGCCAACAACTGCTGAATAACCTCTTTATACCGGCCATACCGCTTTGTCTGGTAATATGGCCCCTCATCATGTTCAAGTCCCAGCCACTCCATGCCATCAGTAATCGCATCGACAGCCTCCTGAGTAGAGCGTTCGCGATCTGTGTCTTCAATTCGCAACACAAACTCGCCACCCATTTTCTTTGCATACAACCATGAAAACAATGCGGTACGCGCACCACCAATGTGTAAGTAGCCTGTAGGGCTGGGTGCAAAACGAGTGCGAACTTTCATATATAATTGCCTTAATTTAATCACTAACCTGAATATATTGATTCAGGGTAGCCTCAATAATGAACTGCAGTATAAGAGCAGGCGCGTATATCACCAAAAATCAATGTGATAATCAATGATATTCTGTAGGATTCACCGAATTACTGAGCTAAAGCCGGCACAATTTGAAAAACTTAGACCATACATTCATCGAGTCCCTTAACCTGTGGGCATCTCAGCTCGGTTTACAGCAGCCAAAGATCACCAGTATTGATTTAGATAAACATGAGCAGCTATTAATGAACTGGCTCGACAAGGGTTTTCACGGTGAAATGGATTATATGCAGCGCCACGGTACTATGCGCAGCCGCCCTGCAGAACTCGAACCCCATACTATTAGCGTTATTTCTGTGCGTATGGACTACTTCCCACCAAATGCTGAACCGATCAAGTCAGTTCTGAAAAACTCTGAGCTCGGCCTGATTTCCCGCTACGCCACTGGGCGCGATTACCATAAGCTAATCCGCAAGCGCCTGCAAAAGCTAGTGGATAAAATGCAAGAAAAAATCGGTCCGTTTGGTTATCGAGTTTTCACCGATAGCGCACCAGTTTTAGAGAAAGCCCTGGCGGAAAACGCAGGGCTGGGCTGGATTGGCAAGCACACCAATTTAATTAATAAGAACGCTGGATCATGGTTTTTCCTGGGCGAAATATACACTGACTTGCCCTTACCCGTAAACGAAGTAAAGCCAACAAACCATTGCGGCAGCTGCCAGGCCTGTATCGACATCTGTCCAACACAGGCCATTGTCGCGCCATATCAGTTAGATGCGCGCCGCTGTATTTCATACCTCACCATAGAGCTAAAATCAGCTATTCCTGCAGAGTTTCGCAAAGCCATAGGCAACCATATTTATGGCTGCGATGACTGCCAGCTAGCCTGCCCCTGGAACCGCTTCTCTAAACCGAGCGACGAAAAAGACTTTGAAGTGCGCCACGGCCTGGACGCGCCCGATTTGCTCGATTTATTCGCCTGGACGGAAGATGAGTTTATGAAAAAGATGGAGGGTTCAGCCATTCGCCGCATTGGCTATATGCAATGGCTGCGTAATATTGCGGTGGCTATTGGTAATATTACTGCTAGAGACACTGATCATTTAAATATTTTAATTCAAGTACTTAAGAACAAGCGCCCCGAGGTAACGCCATTGGTACAGGAACATATTGACTGGGCGATTGACGAGCTGGAAAATAACGCAAATGCATAATTTGCATTAGATCAAAAACAACAGAAAACGCGAACAACGCCAATAAGATTAAGCTCTCAAAACAATCAGAAGCGGGAAGTCACGTATGATTGATTTACTCGGGGATGGACCGCTGCTTTTTGCGCTCCGTCCTCTGTTGTGATACCGATCTGATTGGGCAAAGTAGTGAACGACTGCGTATTACTTTTGGTGGTATCAATCAGGGGACAGAGCACCAAACAGCGGTGGTCTTTCCCCGAGGGAGATGTGCCATGGCAGAGCAAATTCTGAGCGTTTTCTTTTACTTTTTAAATCACCAAACAACGGCTATTACACATAAGTGGTTTTCTATATGCGTTTAATTGCTGTTTTATAAACTAAATTGCGCTCTCGCTTACCTACGGCTACAACGGAAACAATAAGCTGTGAATCACGCACTTCATATACCAACCTATAACCACTGCTACGCAACTTGATTTTATAACAATCTTTCATGCCGTTTAATCGAGCTGACTCGATGCGAGGATTCAATATCCTTTCTTTTAATTTTTTTAAAAATTGAGCCTTAATCGTTTGATCTAAAGACTTCCATTCCTTTAAAGCCGCTTCTCTAAATAGAAGCTTATAGCTCATCTATATCGACCTCTATTTCCTTTTGATTGCTACGCTCTGTCACAATAGCTGCAAGCTCAATATCTTCGAGCTTATCCATTAGCAATTCATACGCCTCTGCTGGCACACAATAGAATGCCGGTTGATTGCGATTTAGAACCGCCACAGGAAACCCTTCACCCTGCTCCACAACCGCCATTGGATTTTTCTTTAGCTCTGAAATACTAGTCGTTACATCCGATAAAATAACGTGAGTCACAACCCACCCCTTAAGACCACTTAACAAACCTAAATATAGGTCTTTTAAGCCGAAAAATCAACTCTAAAGACCGGTTAACAGCTCTCTAAACCAAAATATTAGATGAACAACTTAACCACAAGCCTCAGTCAACCTTCTTAGCTTCAACATCCTTAAAATAAAAAGAGCTACGGTAATTAATCAAACCGTTGGTTGATGAGTCATGGTGATCAACATTTTCCTTACGTGACAGATCTTCCTGTATTTGCCCTGCCAGCACCTTGCCATACTGCACGCCCCACTGATCGAATGAATTTATATCCCAGACAATCCCCTGTACAAACACCTTGTGTTCATACATTGCCATAATGGAGCCCAAAACTTTTGGCGTTAGTCGCTCAAAAATAATCGTGTTAGTCGGCTTATTCCCTTCAAACACCTTATGTTGAATAACTTCTTCAATTTCTTCTGTTGTGTGATCGGCGTCTTTCATTTCACCCAGGGCCTCACGATACGTTTTACCCAGCATTAGAGCCTTAGTTTGTGCCAGGCAATTAGAGAACAGCACTCTGTGATGCAAGCCCAAAGGGTTTTGACTTAAGGCAGGAATTAAAAAATCTGCGGGAACAGGCTTAGTCCCCTGGTGCAATAGCTGGAAAAATGCATGCTGACCATTGGTACCAGACTGCCCCCAGATAATAGGCCCGGTTAAATAATTCACTCGCTGATTTTGTCTGTCGATAGTTTTACCGTTACTTTCCATGTCGAGCTGCTGCAGGAATGCAGGTAAGCGTTCCAGATATTGACTGTACGGCATAATCGCGTGGCTTTGTGCATCAAAAAAATTGTTATACCAAATACCCAACATCGCCAATATCACCGGCATATTTTCTTCTAATGGCGCTTCGACAAAATGCCTGTCCATTTCATGTGCACCTTCTAACAGGTCTTCAAAATGGTCCATGCCCAGGTATATCGCTATCGGCAAACCAATGGCAGACCACAGCGAATAACGCCCACCCACCCAGTCCCAGAATTCGAATACATTATCTGCATCAATGCCAAATTCACTGGTCGCTTCCAGGTTGGTACTCACCGCCACAAAGTGTTTAGCAACCGCCTTTTCATCACCAACCAAATCAACAAACCACTTTCTAGCACTGTATGCATTCAGCATGGTTTCCTGAGTAGTGAAAGACTTTGATGAAACAATAAACAAGGTGGTTTCGGGCTCGACTTGTTTTAAGGTTTCAACCAGGTGAGTCGCATCGGCATTAGAGACAAAATGCGCCTTCAAACCGCGCTGCGCATAAGGTTTCATCGCCTCGCACACCACATGTGGCCCGAGGTCTGAACCACCTATACCTATATTGACAATATCCGTAATGCGTTGACCATTATAACCACGCCATTCACCACTTCTAACGCGATCAGAGAAGTCTCGCATTTTAGCCAATACCGCATTGACCTTTGGCATTACATCTTCACCGTCCACCATAACCGGTGTATTTAGGCGATTACGCAAGGCAACGTGTAAAGCAGGACGAAACTCCGTGCAATTAATGTCTTCACCTGAAAACATGCGGTCTCGATACTTTTCTACCGCCGAAAACCGCGCCAGATCCATAAGTAATGTGAATGTAGTGTCGGTTATGCGATTCTTAGAATAATCCAGCAATAAGCCATCCAGGTTCACCGAAAACTTATCAAAACGCTGCGCATCGGCCTTAAACAGGTCTCGCATGTGTATCTGACAAACTTCGTTAAAGTGCTTATCTAATGCTTTCCATTCGGCTGAATCAGTTAACTTGCTCATTAAATTATCCTAAATTTCCACACACGATTAATACCCCTCCCAAGAGTATGATTAATAAACAATTTTATCAATATGCAAAGCAATATTAACTGCCACCCATGAAGTTTAGCGAGCACAGATCGTTTCATGTATAATGTCGCCCCTCAAGTAAACTTCCGGTAAGAAAAAAGATGGGTAGTACCTCTACAAAGCCGATAATCACCAATGACAAGCAACTACGCGCACGCGTAAAGCTATTCGGCAATTTGCTGGGTAATGTTATTAAAAAACTAGCGGGCGAGCCTGTTTATGATGCCGTAGAAAAGCTACGTAAGGGCTATATCAGCCTACGCAAATCTGACGACCCAATAAAACGTGCGCAATTAATGAAGTTTATTGCAACATTAGACGCAGATACCTTAACGCAGGTTGTACGCGCGTTTAGCATTTACTTCAGTCTTATTAATATTGCTGAGGAAGATTACCAGCACCTGCAACGCCGTGAGCAGATATTTAACGGTAAGTCTTTATGGCAAGGCTCTTTTGATGACACGATTGAAGAATTCCGTATAGATGGGATAGATGCCTCTCAGCTTCAGGCACTTCTCAATCAACTGGCGTACATTCCAGTATTTACCGCACACCCAACTGAATCAAAGCGCCGCAGCGTAATGAATGCACTGCGCCGTATCTTCGTGTTAAACGACAAGCTAAATGATAGCCGCATTGGCAAAATCCAGATTGAAGAACTCACTGCTGACTTAGAAACCGAAGTTCAGCAACTGTGGCGCACCAATGAAGTTCGTGAACATAAGCCACAGGTACGTGACGAAATCAAAAACGGCATGTACTACTTCCGTACCAGTCTGTTTAATGCTGTGCCACATATTTACCGCAATTTAGAGCGCAAAATTAACAAGCATTACCCAAACAGCAATATCACTGTGCCCAGCTTTTTACGCTTTGGCTCGTGGATTGGCGGCGACCGTGATGGCAACCCATTTGTAAAGCCTCACACCACTGCGATGGCACTGCGTATGCAGACACAGGTGATTTTGCAGGAATATATATTTCGTGTAATCGAGCTAAATAAGCAGCTGACACACTCTATTGATATATGCACACCTGGCGATGCATTTATGAAGAGCCTGGAACATGACGAAAACATCCGTTTCGAAGTCTATGCTGCGTCACCCAATGCCTTTAGCAACGCGCCCTACCGTCGCAAGCTATCGTTTATGCATTACCGCTTACAGCAAAATTTGGCGCAGGTTAATGCGCGCCTTGCCAAGCAAGATGATGATAAAAGCTACCCACATGCCTATCCATCAGAAAAAGAATTTATAGCTGACTTACAGTTAATCCACAGCTCATTGATTAGCCATAACGATGAGAACATTGCCAACGGTGACCTGAAAGACTTAATTCGTGTTGCAGAAACCTTTGGCTTCTTCCTGCTTAAATTAGACATCCGCCAGGAATCGACTCGTCACACGGATGCTGTGGCAGAAATCATGAAGCAAATTCCAGGCACACCGGATTACAACTCACTTGACGAAGATGCTCGCCAGGTATTGCTAGCAGAACAGATTGATCAGCTACCAGAATTCAATCTAGATAAGAAACAACTGGATGAGTTAAACCGCGAAACACTCGACGTGTTTGAGCTAATAGCGAATATGCGTAGCGAAATTTCACCACGCGCCTTTGGTAATTACGTAATATCCATGACCCACGCGGCCAGCCATATACTGGAAGTTATGTGGCTCGCGAGATTAGCGGGGCTTGCAGGCAAAGATGAAAATGGCGAGGCATTCTGCCAGATCAAAATATCGCCGCTATTTGAAACCATTGAAGACCTTGAGCACATTGAATACGTGCTTAAGGCACTGTTTGAAAACGCCGTTTACAACAAACTACTTAAGACCTCTGGCAACCTTCAGGAAGTCATGCTGGGTTATTCCGATTCCTGCAAAGACGGCGGTATTATGGCCTCTTCATGGAACTTATATGACGCCCAGCAAAAGGTTATACGCCTAACCAATAAGTTCGACATTGATTGCCGATTATTCCATGGTCGTGGCGGCACTATCGGGCGCGGCGGCGGACCAACCCACGATGCCATTCTGTCTCAACCAGAAGGCACGGTGCATGGGCAGATTAAATTCACCGAACAGGGCGAAGTCCTGTCTTATAAGTACAGCAATATAGAAACGGCCATTTATGAGTTAACCATGGGCGTGTCCGGCTTAATGAAAGCCAGTCGCTCCATCGTAACCAGGGATGCGACTCAAGCCAAGCCTGAGTATTTGCAAATCATGCAGAGCCTGACTAAAACCGGCGAAGCAGCGTATCGCAAGCTGACTGATGACACCGCAGGCTTCCTGGACTATTTCTACGAAACTACACCGGTGACTGAAATTGGCTTAATGAACATCGGCTCACGCCCATCGCACCGTAAAGCTAACCGCTCCAAAGCGTCAATCCGAGCTATTCCATGGGTATTTGGCTGGGCGCAATCGCGCACTACGCTGCCCGCCTGGTATGGTATCGGCTCGGCTTTATCCGAATTTATAGACGGCAACGAAGCGAAGCTGAAAAAACTGCAGGAAATGAATGCCAACTGGCCTTACTTCAAAGCCATGCTTAACAATACTCAAATGGCACTGCTTAAAGCCGATATGTCTACCGCCAAAGAGTATTCTGAGCTATGCGAAGACAAAAACATTGAAAAGCAGGTGTTTTCAATGATCTTTGAAGAGCATGAACGTACGGTGAAAAACATTCTGGCGATCACTTGCCAAACTGCAATTCTCGAAGACACACCAACGCTTGCGCTCTCATTAAAGCGCCGTGATCCATACCTGGATCCATTAAGCCACATTCAAATTCTGATGCTGACGCGATACCGTGATGAGCAATCAACAGAAAGTGAACAAGATACCTGGCTTAACCCTTTATTACGTACGATTAGTGCCGTTGCGGCGGGTATGCGCAACACCGGATAAACACCTTGAGATTTTTTGCACGATAGAGACGCGAAAGAAAAACAGGCTAAAATTTTGCTGATTTAGGCAGGAAACGCAGCTAATAGCTGGCTATTGGCAAGTTTTCTAACGAAAAGTAGCGGAATTTGAGTTGTTTTTATTCATGAATGCATCGTGCAAAGGCCTCACCTTATAAATTAAATTTGCCAGTATTCATTCATGGGTATTTCTATCACCCCGAATACCGCCTTATTTAATTAACCCTTTTATTCCCTTTTAAGCCCATCCTGCTTGCCCTTTGCCAAATAACTGCTATTAATAACAGTACAACATAATCATAGACTTACATCATACTCATTAGATGTTATCTAGTCTTTCAGGGAACCACCAAGATACCAACATGCAAAAGCTCAAAAAAGCATTTAATGCTTACTCAATACAAAAACGCCTAATCATTATGTTCACATTGCCGCAACTCTTTCTCGGCATATCACTCATTTACTTACTCGAACAACACCGCTCACTTGAGCTAACAAGTATTTTTATACTCATCGCCATGGGCACCTTATTAGGCCTGTATTATTTTATTCAGATAAATATCATTAATCCCATGTTGAATGCCGTACAGGGCGGCCTTGATAGCATTGCATCTACCATCGATGAGTTTTCGACCGATGGCAGCAACCGAGTTAATTTAAAGCTTTCAAACGAAGAATCTGAAATTACACAAATTATTCATGGCTTTTTCCAGCTGGCCTCTGAAATGGATGACATTTTTGATAAGGAAAAGGAAATAAATGAAGATTTAGAAGGTAAGGCCGACTTTGTATTCGACGTAGTTTCGAAAGCCGCTAAAGGTGACCTGACATCAGAAATGATGGTGTTCTCAGGCACCGATTCGGTATCACAAGTAGCCGGTGGCGTAAAAACCATGCTTGAAAACCTCAATAACCTGGTTAAGCAAGTGCAGGTTTCCGGCATTCAAGTAACCTCTTCCGCGACGCTAATATCCGCCAATGCAAAAGAACAGGAAGCAACGGTGGCCGAGCAAGCAGCCAGCACAAATCAAATAATGTCGACGGTGACAGAAATTTCTGCCACCGGTAAAGAGCTTCTCAATACGATGGAAGAAGTTAGGAGTGTTGTTGAAAGCACCTCGGATTCCGCGACCGATGGCCATAATGCACTTGTTTCCATGGAAACAACCATGGGACAAATGCAGGCAGCAACCGATACTATCTCATCAAAATTAGCAGTATTAAGCGAAAAAGCAGACAACATCAATACCGTAGTAACCACCATCAACCGCGTTGCTGATCAAACAAACTTGCTCTCACTTAATGCGGCCATTGAAGCCGAAAAAGCCGGTGAATATGGCCGAGGCTTTTCAGTGGTTGCCACTGAAATACGCCGCTTAGCCGATCAAACAGCTGTTGCTACCTGGGATATAGAGCAGATGGTAAAAGAAATGCTCTCCGCAGTGTCTGCAGGCGTTATGAGCATGGACAAATTTACTGAAGAGGTAAACCGCGGCGTTTCTGATGTGGCAACGGTCGGCTCAAGACTGGCGCATATCATAGAACAGGTACAGGCATTACTGCCACGTTTCGAAACCGTAAATGAAGGCACACGTCTACAATCTGAAGGTGCCGAGCAAATTAAAGAAAGCATGATTCAACTTAATGAAATGGCCCAGCAGACAGCAATAACCTTGAAGCAATCTGGTCATTCAATTGAGCAGCTAAAAGATGCAGCACGTGGCCTTCAAGAAGGGGTCTCTATCTTTAAAGTGACGGCTTAATGCTCATACTGGGATTAAGCATTGGTGATGAACGCTATGGTGTTGAGGCAACAAAAGTCATCGAAGTCGTACCTCTTATTGCCCTGAAAAAAATCCCACTTGCCGACCAATGCATTAGAGGCATTTTTAATTACAGAGGCCACCCCACTCCCGTTGTCGACTTATGCCAACTATTTGAAAAGCGCGACTGTGTTAACAACTTAAGCACGCGTATTATCATCGTTGAATACAAAGCATTGTCGGGTATTAAACGCTGTATTGGCCTAATAGCCGAGAAGATCACAAATGTAATGAGCTGTGAAACCCATGAAATGGAAAACAGTGGGATCCATCACGACCAAAATGATTTTCTTGGTTTAATTTATACTCATAACACAGAAATGATTCAGCTTATCGATACCAACAAAATACTACCTGACTCCATCAGCAATCAACTGATGAATGAACTTGGTTAAATAAATGGATTTTTACCATAACAAAATCGTTGAAATTTTAAGAGACAAAATCGGCCTAGACTGCAACACTATTGGGAAAAGCACTGTTGAAAAAATATTAATGCAGCGCATGATGAGCTGCAATATTGATTCAGTTGAAACCTACTATCAATATTTAATTGGCCACCAGGACGAGCTCAACGAGCTACTCGAATTTGCCGTAATCCCTGAAACCTGGTTTTTCAGGGATATAAAACCATTCCAGATAATTTATGACAACATACAAAAAGAGTTATTAAAAAATAAACTTGCTAGCGTTAATATTTTAAGCATTCCCTGCTCAACCGGAGAGGAGCCCTATTCAATTGCCATGTATTTACTGGACAAGGGCCTACCTATTACATCATTCAATATTGACGCGGTTGACATTAGTCATCGCGCACTAAAATACGCCGAAAAAGGCATCTATGGAAAAAACTCTTTCCGTAGCAACAACTATCATGAATATCGAGAAAAATACTTCACAAAAAAAGATAACTTCTATCAGCTTGAAGAAAAAATTAATGAAAAAATAAATTTCAACCGTTTGAACATATTACAAGGCGACTATTTATTGCACGGTAAATATGACTTTATACTGTGCAGAAATTTACTCATATACTTTGATACAGCAACTAAAGAACAAGCTTTCAAAAATTTATCAACATTTCTTAAAGACACGGGCCTATTATTTATTGGCCATTCCGAATTTGGTGCCGTACCTCCAGGCCTCTTTCATAACTTAGGTAGCAGCCAGTCATTTGCACTAACTAAACTAAACAATCCTGGTCATCAAAAAAACAGAGAAAAAACCAGTTTCGCGTTAAAAGAAAAAGAATCTTTTAACAAGCCAATAGTCACTCAAAAAACATCGTTTGAAACATACATCCAGCCCAGAAAAGATTCATCAGTAACTCCTATAAACACAAACTTCGCAAACTTGATTTCTCAGGCAAAAGCACTGGCAAACTCCGCACAATACGGCGAAGCGGAGATTTTATGCCGAAGAATCATAGATGATCACGGAGATAACACAGAAGCATTTTGCATACTCGGATTAATCGCCAGCAGCCAAAAACAAGTGGCGCTTGCTGAATCATTATTTCGCAAAGCTCTTTTCCTGGAACCGAAGCACTACGAGTCACTTATGCACCTTTGCCTGCTTCTACAAGAAAAAGGCGACACACAGAATGCCGAGTTATTAAAAAAACGGGCAGATCGTGCGTCACCTAAAGGAAAAAAGCTGGACACTTAAATAATGAATATTAACAACATTAATGACTGCTGGAACACCATTGGCGTATGGGGAGACCAAAACCCACGTTGCGAACGTCTACAAGACCTAATTCATTGCCACAACTGTGATACATATAGTCAGGCGGGCAGTCTACTACTTAGCCGCCCTGCTGAGAAAGACTACCTTAATGAATGGAAAAACAACTTAAGCGCACCCCGCCTGGATAAAAACACACACCTTAAATCTGCTTTAGTTTTTAGAATGGGCGATGAATGGTTTGCACTAGCATCGCGATTTGTAAAAGAAATAACACACTGCGATAAACATCATACATTGCCGCACAGGAAAAATCTTGTACTTCGAGGCTTAGTTAATGTCCGTGGAGAACTATTGCTCAACGTTTCACTAGGCTACTTATTTAAAGTTAGCAAAAGCGAAACTGACAGTAAATACACTCAGGAAAGATATATTGTAATTGATGACGGTGATGAGCAATTTGCATTCCCTGTAACGGAAGCAAGAGAAATAATTCATTATGACTATAATGACATGCAAGCGACACCTTCAACATTGAGGAAAGACACTTCGTGCTTTGTAAAAGGGATTATACGTCACAAAGATACCGATGTAGGGATATTAGATAGCGACCTCGTCTTTAGCGCATTACACAAAAACATATAATAATGACAGATATCAAACACAACGTTAATGAATCAATGCTCGATCTCTTCATACTCGAAGTTGACACGCATTCAAAAAAGATACTCGATCTAGTAAAAAAACTAGATAAAAAAAACGAAATAAACACCACCTATGAAGCGCTGATTAATGCTACACGCGCCATCAAAGGCGCCGCAAAGCTAGTACATATAGATGTCGCCACTAAACTAATTGAATCTATCGAAAACACCTTTTCCTCTTTACAGGAAAAAAACACTATTCCTGAAAAAAATGGAATCGAAGAAATTACTAACAGCATTACTTTATTAAAAAATATTGCCAGTTTACCTGCAGAAGAATTAAACACCCCACCTGATGACTTGTTAAGCACCATAAAAAACACTCAACAACAATTACAGAACCTGCTATCTGCATGCCATACATCAAAACCTGAAGCGGCAACGATTAAGCCTGCAGAAAAAGAAAATATTGAATCTGTAGTTAATTCTCCTTTTGAAGTTACGGTGAAGATTGATCCCGAAATGTTCGATTTGTTCTTAATAGAGCTACAGAATAGCCTGCATGTAATTGGAAATAATCTACTCGAAATTGAAGATACTCCTGAAGACAACGGGCTTCTGGAAGCAATGATGAGAGCTGCGCACTCCATAAAAGGCGCTGCTCGCATGATAGGCATTGAAGCCGTAGTTAAATTATCTCACTTTATGGAAGATGTATTTGTTGCCGCACAAAACCATAAAATAAACTTACATAAGGAAAGTATCGATCAACTATTTTTCTGTGTCGACATATTAAAACAATTAGGAGACTGCTCATCGACTGAGGTCAGTGACTGGAGTAATGAAAACACTGAGAGCATACATCAAAATATTTATGCCCTTAAAATAATCCAGTCAGGTGCTAGTACCCCGATACCTTCAACAAAAATTGAAATAAAAGAAAAACAACCCAATACAGAAAAAAAACCTAAAGTAAAAACTGAAAACATAGTTAGAGTCAGCGCAGAACGAATTAACAAACTGGTTGGCCTGGCCGGCGAACTAACCGTTACAACCAATTGGGTTCGTGAATACTCAGACTCAATGCTGCAATTAAAACGCAAACATAATGAGATGCTTGATCAGGTTGAGCGCTTACGTAGCCTCCTCGATGATTCCAATCATACCGAGCTTGAACGTAAGTTGATTACAGATCTACAACATAATGCTGAAAATTACCGAGAAGGCCTCACTACACACATTTTCAGTCTTGATAATTTCGACCGCCGCTCCAGCAGCTTATGCTCACAGATAAATCATGAAGTTATTGCAAGCCGAATGCGCCCATTTAGCGACAGTACTCAAGGCTACAAACGCATGGTTCGTGATATTTCTAACTCGCTTAATAAAAAAGTAACGCTAGAAATACACGGTGAGAACACAGCTGTTGATCGTGACATTTTAGAAAAACTAGATGCCCCTCTAAATCACATGATTCGCAATGCCATTGACCATGGCATTGAATTACCTGAAGAACGCTTACTCAAAGGAAAGCCTGAGACAGGCACAATCATTGTTAATGCAAGTCATCAGGCGGGACGTTTATTGATTCAAGTTAAAGACGATGGTCGAGGTGTTGATATTGAAGAGCTACGCGATAAGATTCTTAACAAGAATCTCGTTAACGAACAAATGGCCGCAAGCCTATCCAAAACGGAACTCCTTGATTTCCTTTTCCTTCCATCATTTTCCACACGAAGTGAAGTAACTGAATTATCTGGCAGAGGTGTAGGACTAGACATTGTCCACAGTGCATTACAAGAAGTTAGGGGCAAACTTCATGCTGACACAGAAATCGATCATGGCATGGAAATCAACATGGAGCTGCCTTTAACTTTATCTGTTATCCGCAGCTTACTTGTTAAAATAAAAGATGAACTTTATGCTTTTCCATTAGCAAAAATACAAAGCTTATTTAGCATAAAAAAACAAGATATATCCATACTAGAAGACAAGCAATATATAACCGTTAACGACAAACATATTGGTTTAATTCATTGTGCACAGATTCTTGGTGAACAAAACAAAACAACTGCCAATGAAAATATTCCAGTCATTATTATTGGCGACTGGAATATGAGTTACGGCCTGGTAGTCGATGAATTAATCGGTGAAAAGAGCCTGGCATTACGCACTCTCAATAAAAAACTGGGTAAGATAAAAGATATCAGCGCGGCTGCATTAACAGATGATGGTGAACCTGTATTAGTATTTGATACAGACGATTTATTGCAAAGCATTCAAGATATTATCTCTGGCAAAGATTTATATAAAATTGGATCAATCAATGAATTTAATACTAGCAGCACCAAACGCGTTCTTATTGTTGATGATTCGTTAACCGTCCGTGAAATAGAAAAGAAATTACTTGAATCCAGAGGCTACCTGGTCGATGTTGCAGTTGATGGTGTTGATGGCTGGAACACCGTACGTAGTGGAAATTATGATTTAGTGATATCCGATGTAGATATGCCAAGAATGAATGGCATTGAACTCATAAAACTCATTAAAGGTGATGCCGCACTAAGAAACCTTCCCGTAATGATGGTTTCATACAAAGACCGTGCAGAAGACAAACAAAAAGGTTTAGAGGCTGGCGCCGACTATTATCTTACCAAAGGAAGCTTTCACGACGACACACTGATTGATGCTGTTGTCGATTTAATAGGCGAGGCTGAATCTTAATCTATGCGCATCGCTATTGTTCATAACAATTATAATACTATTCGTTTATTTGAATTTTTAATAAAAGATCTTGGCTTTGATGTATGCTGGTCTAGCACAACTGCTCAGGATGCATTGCTACAGCACGCCACCAATTGCCCTGACTTATTACTCATACAACTTGAATTAACTGATATGAAAGGCAGTGAGTTAATCAAGCAAATAATGAGTTCAACTTCATCCACTATCATTGCTATTAGCGATTCTGTTAAAAATAATCCCGGTAGTGTTTTTGAAGCTATGTCAGCGGGCGCACTGGATGCATTTTCAGAACCCACAACCAGAAATCCAGAATCTATAGCTGACTTAAAAAGTAAAATAAACAATATTAAAAAGCTCCATGACAGCGCCAACAAACCAAAAAGATCCATCATTAAGCAACAAAAATCTGCAAGCCCATTAGTTGCTATTGGCTCATCCACAGGCGGACCCGCAGCACTGCTTACCGTATTAAGAAAACTACCGGCTAATTCAAATGCTATTTATGTAATTATTCAACATATGGATAATGAATTTAGCCAGGGCATGGCGGATTGGCTGAACGAACAAATGGACATTCACGTCCAAATCGCAAAAAATCACACTATCCCAGAGGCGGGTCAAGTTTACATGGCTGGAACGAACGACCACTTAATAATTAATTCGGCCGGATTATTTGAATATACCGACGAACCCAAGGATTATCCATACCGCCCTTCGGTAAATACATTTTTTGACAGCGCCGTTACCAACTGGCCAAATAAATTAATCGGTGTTTTATTAACAGGAATGGGACGAGATGGTGCAAATGGTCTATTATCATTTTACAACCGCGGCATGTACACTATTGCACAGAATGAAGCCAGCTGTGCCGTATATGGCATGCCTAAGGCAGCCTGTGAATTAGGCGCTGTAACAATTGAACTAGATATCAATGATATTGCCGAAGAAATAATTAGAAACATACGTTAATCTGCTTATTTTTCACTCTAACTATACAGAAGAATAATTAAAGAATGGATCGAGATAATATTTCAAACAACCTTGACACTACGATTCGCATTTTATTGGTCGATGACCAGCCCATCATTGCAGAGGGCATTCGGCGAATGCTGGCAAGCGAAACCGATATGGAACTTAGTTACATCGAAGATCCTAGCCTTGCCATTGAAAAGGCAGTAGAAATAGACGCTACTATTATTCTGCAAGATTTAGTAATGCCGGATGCCGATGGCATGACATTACTCCGTTTCTATAAAGCCAATCACGAAACACGGGATATCCCTGTTATTGTGCTTTCGTCCAAAGAAGAAGCGACAACAAAAAGCGAGGCCTTTAATTATGGTGCCAGCGATTACCTGGTCAAGCTCCCCGATCAAATTGAGCTAATAGCCCGCATACGCTCACATGCAAAAAATTATATTATGCAAAAAGAACGTGACTCTGCCTTTTTTGCGTTACGCCAACTAAAAAAACAACTAGAAGCCAGTAATAAAAAACTCCAGGAATTGTCTACAAAAGATGGCTTAACCGGAATTGCTAATAGACGCCATTTTGATGAGACACTCGATGAAGAGCTTTCGGATGCCAAACAAAACAACAGTGCTATCTCGCTAATTCTTATTGATATTGACTATTTCAAAGGCTTTAACGACACCTATGGTCACCAGCTAGGCGATGACTGCCTTAAAGAAGTTGCCAACCTGCTCTCTAAAGCATGTTTAAACCCACAAGATTTGGCCGCAAGATATGGCGGTGAAGAATTTGTGGCATTACTTTCTGGCACCACTGAAAAAGATGCTTTGAAAGTTGCCCATAGATTTAGAGAAATGCTGAGTGCTGCTGCTATTAAACATGAGGATTCTGACGTTGCAGAGCATGTAACCGTTAGCATGGGCATAGCCACTTACGACACAGCAAGCCCCTACAGCGCTAAAGAACTCATTGAAGCTGCGGATAAGGCACTCTATATGGCAAAAGACTCAGGTAGAAATAAAGAAGTTCTGGCTTCTAACTTGAACGAAGATTAAGCAACCTGAACCGGTATTTGATCGCCTGTATGGGTAATATTATTAGCCTCATCCAGATACACCAGCTTAGGCTTAAAAGTAATCAGCTCTTTTTGATCTAGCTGTGCATAGCAGGCAATAATAATGCGATCACCCGGCGAGGCTTTATGCGCCGCAGCGCCATTAACCGAGATCATCCCGCTACCATCTTCGCCACGAATTGCATAGGTTGTAAAACGATTACCATTGGCCAGATTATATATCTGAATTTGTTCATATTCATGAATACCCGCCGCATCAAGAAGCTTTCCATCAATCGCGCACGAACCCTCATACTCTAATTCAGAGAGAGTTACTCGAGCCTGATGTAATTTAGCTTTAAGCATTGTCAGATGCATAAAATATCCTGTGAGACGTTAATTCTAGTCAAGCGTCTAATTATGATGGATTAGAGACTTTCAATCAAGTTTAGCAACCACTAATATAGCCAGTTGTTTTAGCTAACTTATTGAAGTTATAGCGTCTATATGGCCTATGTTCAATAATAAACCTATGGGTTTAATACGACATTATCGATCAGCCGTACATTCCCCAGGCGCGCTGCAGCTAAGACAACCACACTACTTTCTAGACAATTGACTGCCTGTAAACTTGTTGCATCTCTGAGTGAGACATACTCTGCCTGAAGGCCCGCTTTATCGAGCTTTAATCTCGCCTGTTGCTCTAGCTGCGCAATACTTAGGGTAGTTGTTTTTAACTCATTCGCTAGCCAGTTTAATACTTTATACAACTGAGCCGCCTGCACGCGCTGCTCTGGCGTTAAACGAGAGTTGCGCGAGCTCATGGCCAAACCATCCGTTTCGCGCTGTGTAGGCATAGAAACAATCTGCACAGGCATACACAAATCATTGACCATTTTTCTTATGATCAATAACTGCTGATAATCCTTCAGCCCAAAAAAGGCGATATCTGGGCGTACAAGATTAAACAGTTTATTAACCACCGTAGCGACACCATCAAAATGCCCAGGACGACACTCACCCTCTAAAATATCTGATAACACGGGCACTGATACTTTACTAATCGAAGCCTGGCCATCGGGATAGATGATTTCACTGCTCGGCAAAAACAATAAATCAGTTTGAACATCCGTGAGTTTTTTCTGGTCTTCTTGCAGGGTTTTGGGATAGGCCGCAAAGTCATCTGCTTGATTAAATTGCAATGGATTAACGTAAATACTCACCACCACCTTGTCACATTTCAAGCTGGCCTCTTCAACAAGCGCAATGTGCCCAGCATGCAAATTACCCATGGTCGGTACAAAACCAATACTCTGGCCCTGTTCACGCCATTGCATTACGGAATTTGTAAGTGACTCAATGGAATCTGCAATCTTCATGGTGATATTCAATATGGAATTTAAACTATTTAAACGTATGTTCTTGCGCAGGAAAAGCTGAAGACTTTACTTCATCGACATAGTTCACAACCGCTTGCTGAATTGAATTTGACTGCTGCATATAATTTTTAGAAAATTTAGGAATATGCCCAGCAGATATTCCAAGAATATCGTATAGCACTAAAATTTGTCCATCCGTTTGATTGCCTGCGCCAATGCCAATCACCGGAATTTTGACCTGCTCTGTTACTTTTTTAGCCAGTTCATCAGGTACACATTCGAGTAATAATAAATCGGCCCCCGCCGCTTCTAGTACGCGGGCATCATTCAACATTTTTTCAGCGCCGCTAGCGTCCCTTCCCTGCACTTTATAACCACCTAATTTATGCACACGCTGCGGCTGTAAGCCCAGGTGCGCACACACTGGAATACCTAATCGCGTGAGCGTTTCTACAAGCTCACGCTGATCCGCACCGCCTTCTAACTTCACCATATTCGCGCCCGCTTGTTTCATAAAGCGCCCCGCATTTTCTACGGCCTGTTGAGTAGAGGCATCAGACATAAAGGGCATGTCTAAAATTAACAATGCACGCTGCAGTCCACGCGACACGATTTGTCCGTGATAAACCATCTCATCCATGGTGACAGGAATCGTCGAGTCTAAACCCTGTATAACCATACCCAATGAGTCACCCACCAGCACCACATCCACACCCGACTGATCCAGCAGCTGCGCAAAACTCATATCATATGCCGTGAGACAGGCAATTTTTTCACTTCTGGCCTTCATCTCACGCAAGGTGTTAATGGTCACTTTTGCTGTTTGTGTTGAATGCGTACTCATAGTTTTAGCTACTTTATTCTATTCGTTTAGTTCTATAACAAGACAGGTGCTGGATTATAATAATGCCGTCCACTGCTTACCGATTTTAAACGTTCTAATAATTGCTGATAGTCATTCTCGTTATGTGCAAAATCTATTTCTGCGGCATTCACAATTAATAATGGTGCATCGCTATAGTGATGAAAAAAATCCACGTAGGAATCCGACAGGCGTTGCAAGTAAGCCGCTTCAATTAATCGCTCATGGTGTAAGCCGCGATTTTCAATACGCTGTAACAACACCTCAACCGGTGCCTGCAAATAAATCACCAAATCTGGCTCAGGCACATCAATGGTTAATTGCGCATACACCTGCTCATACAATTTTAGCTCATCATCATCCAATGTCAGCTCTGCAAACAAGCGATCTTTTTCCATTAAAAAATCAGCTATACGTACCGGCTTAAACATATCGCCCTGACGTAAGTCCTGCATTTGCTTAGCGCGCTGCAACAAAAAAAACAACTGCGTTGATAAAGCCGCCGCTCTCGGGTTTTCATAAAACTTTGACATAAACGGATTTTCAGCCGCCCCTTCTAGCAAAATTTCACTGGAAAAACTGGCGGCTAATTTTTTAGCCAAGGTCGTTTTGCCGACGCCAATTGGCCCTTCTATAACAATAAAGTCTGGATTATCCATTAAACTCACCCAGCTTATTTAAACACTGATCGCTCACAGTAGATAATAGATCTTTCAATATCGTATTATCTGGAAGCGTCAATTCTGGAGAAATTTGGTACAGGGGATATAAAACAAAATTTCTATTTTTCATTTCACAATGAGGCACGGTTAAGCGTTGCGTTTTAATCTGCTGATCGCCAAACAATACGATATCTAAATCAATGCTTCGTTCACCCCAGCGTTTTTCTCTCACTCTTCCCTGCTGGTTTTCTATTGCCTGGAGTTCATCCAGTAAAGTCTCCGCAGCAAGATCTGTTTGAATTTGAATAACTGCATTTAAATAGTCTGCCTGCGTCTCACCATCTAAGGTCATCGCTTCGCTTTGATAAATAGACGAACACATCATAACCCTGGTATTTGATATTTTATCAATAGCAATTTTTGCGGCATTAAGCTGCTGCTGTGGATTATTTAAATTACTACCCAGCGCGATGTAACAAACGGACATCACTTACTTCTTTTTCGGTTTTGATCGCGAGGATGATTTGGCTTTAGCAGGCTTCAATAATTTTTCTTGAGCATGCGTATCGAGTGTTTGAATGCGAGTCCACCATTCACAACTATCATCGGTCACTTCACCAGACTGACTGCGGATACACATAAAGTCGTAACCCGCACGAAACTTTTTATGCATCAATAAAGATTGCGCTCTACGACCATGTCGATATTTAAAACGATCTTGCATATGCCAAATATCACGCGCCACCATACTAAACCGCTTTGGAATAGAAATGGTTTTTATCTGCTTAGTTAATACCATCGAGCTGGCATTTTGCATGGCAATAGAAGCCGGTTCGCCCGCTTGCATTAATTCAGCTGATAAGGCACTCACTGGCTGCCATAACATCGCAGCAAATAAGAAGGCTGGTGTGACCGGTTTATCCTGATTAATTCGCTCATCCGTACTTTGCAATGACAAATGAATAAACGTTTCAAAACGCTCATCACCCTGCTTTAATCTTTCGTCTGTTTGCTTAAATAAATACTGCAACAAGTCATACTTACGTAACATCTGCAGGCAAACAACCGCACGGCCTGAGTGAAATAACTTCAACACTTCTTCAAATAATCGGGCTGGCGGAATATCACCGAGTAGATGACCTAATTTATAAATAGGCTGTTCTGAATCAGCGTGAATCGTGAAATCTAATTTTGAAGCAAAGCGAATCGCTCTTAACATGCGTACCGGATCTTCGCGATAACGCACTTCAGGATCACCGATTAAACGCAATACACGATTTTTTACATCGTCCATGCCTGTGGTGTAATCAATAATAGAGAAATCGGAAATATCATAGTACAGCGCATTAATCGTGAAATCACGACGCCATACATCATCCTCTATTTGGCCATACACATTATCACGCAGTATGCGCCCACCTTCACTGTGCTCTCGATCATTCTCACTGTCATCATCAGCATCTTCCATGCTGGCTCTAAAAGTAGCAACTTCAATAATTTCACGACCAAAAAACACATGCGCCAAACGAAAACGACGACCGATTAGACGGCTATTACTAAACAGCTTCTTAACTTGTTCAGGGTGCGCATCTGTTGCTACATCAAAATCTTTAGGCGCATGCCCCAGCAATAAATCACGTACACCACCACCCACCAGCATGGCTCGAAAACCGGCTTTATGCAGGCGATATAGAACCTTTAACGCAAAATCGTCAATGTTATCTCGTGAGACATTATGTTCAGGGCGAGGTATTACGCTAGGACTTGTCATATGGTTTTGATTCACTGCTGCTAGAGAGCTAACAATGAGACGATATATTCTCTTTATAATTTATAAGTTTAATTAATTAACGCGCGAAATCTTAACATACTAAGCGAAATCCGTCAGCGGTAGACGCATAGAACGGGCTATTTTAGACCTTGGCTGAACTCGTCCCTGAGTTTTCCCTGGATTGATCTGAAATGACCTGATTTCTCCCCTTAAACAGATTAAGAGAAGACCTTAAACTACAGGTCGTAACCACGTTCTTCGTGGCACACGATATCCAGGCCTTCAATTTCTTCTTCTTCGCTAACACGCAGGCCAATTAAAGCATCAATTACTTTAAGAATGACCCAGGTCACTACAGCAGTGAATACAATCGTTGATATGACGCCAATAAACTGCACCTGTACTTGCTCAGCCATGGTTTCGATGCCCTCGGCGAAACCATAACCGCTGAATACGCCCAGTGTTGTTGCAGAGAAGACACCCGCAAGCAGTGTACCCAGAATACCGCCCACACCATGCACCGGAAACACGTCTAATGAATCATCAATTTTTAGTACGCGCTTGATGTATTGCGTCGCTGTAAAGCAAACAATACCTGCAAGTAAACCAATCACCAACGCGCCACCAGGGCCAACAAATCCAGATGCTGGGGTAATGGTACCTAAACCAGCCACCATACCGGTCACCACACCCAAAGCACTAGGCTTACCGAAGCGAATCCATTCAATCGCCATCCAGGTCATTGCACCTGTGGCCGCTGAAATATGCGTCACTAAAATGGCCATTGCAGCATCACCATTTGCCGCCAATGCACTGCCACCGTTAAAGCCAAACCAACCAACCCATAACATACCCGCGCCGGCAATGGTCATGGTCATATTGTGCGGCATCATTGCAGTGCCGGGAAAGCCTCTACGAGGCCCCATCACAATCGCTGCCACCAATGCCGCAACACCGGCTGTAATATGCACTACGGTGCCCCCAGCAAAGTCATATAGACCCATTTCGCCTAGCCAACCGCCGCCCCATACCCAGTGAGTCACAGGTACATACACGCATAACAACCAAACCGCACTAAACAGCAACATCGCTGAAAATTTCATACGCTCCGCAAAACCACCGACGATTAACGCTGGGGTAATAATGGCAAACGTCATCTGGAACATCATGAATGAAGACTCTGGAATAGTCCCAGACACTGTATCTCGCTCAACGCCGGACAGCATGACGCGACTAAAATCACCAATCCAGCTATTACCCTCGCCAAACGCCAGACTATAGCCCACCATTAGCCACAAAATAGATGCCATGCCCGCAATGGCAAAGCACTGCATCAATACTGACAAGACATTACGCGAGCGCACCAAACCAGCATAGAACATAGCCAGCCCAGGTAGCGTCATAAACAGCACCAGGGCTGTTGCCACCATTATCCACGCCGTATCAGCACCGTTAATAGCATCTCCTGCATACGCGTTGCCGGGCAATAAGACTAATAAGCTCAATGGAAATAGAGCTTTAAAAATTGATTGTTTCATCTACTATTTTTCTCCAAGCTGAAACTGAAGGGAGTATTGAATGATTGTGATTAGATAGCGTCTTCGCCTGATTCACCTGTCCGTATACGAACAACCTGCTCAAGATCTGAAACAAAAATTTTACCGTCACCGATTTTTCCGGTGTTTGCAGCATCTCTTATTGCATCGATCACTTGATCCAGCATGGATGCTTTTATAGCAATTTCCAGCTTAATCTTGGGTAAAAAATCCACCACATATTCTGCACCACGGTATAACTCTGTGTGGCCCTTTTGACGACCAAAGCCTTTCACTTCAACAACTGTGATGCCCTGTACACCAATCTGCGCCAGCCCTTCACGCACTTCATCCAGCTTAAATGGCTTAATGATTGCCGTAACTAATTTCATATTTAGCCCTTTCTATATAATTAATGAGTTAATTCAACGCACAAAAAAATTGCAATTATTGCACTATCGTCAAGCGTCTGCACTATTTTATGGCCCTATAATACCTGCAGCACCGCCTATCATCTACCAGGCATCGTGCATAAACAGGTAGATACCCCAAAACTATTCCACTACAGCGTCAATTTTATCGATCTATTTGAGAGAATATTCACACTTCCTATAAAGCGCAATTGAACTTAGGTCATTTCAGGCATCTAATTAAAACGCCAAAAAATAAAACACATTACCATTGCTACAAACTGTACTAAAATTTCAAACATTGCTTATTTAAACTTATTGGGGATATTTCTGGTGTTTCATAAAAATAGAGTACTTATTAGCTTGTGCTTCATAATATTTTCCATGTCTACAGCTTCCGCACAAAAGGCACCTACTTTTTCTCTTGATGGAGATCAAGGTCAGGTCACATTAAGCCAGTACAGCAAGCACATTGTATATTTAGACTTTTGGGCCTCATGGTGCAAACCCTGCCTTAAATCATTTGGCTTCATGAACAATATGCAAGAAAAATACGCCAAGAAAGGCTTACAAATCATTGCTGTCAATTTAGATGAAGACCAATCTGCTGCAAAACAATTCTTAAAAAATAACCCAGCTAAATTTACAATTGCATATGATCCTGATGGCAATGTACCCGGCAAATACAACCTAAGTGTAATGCCCACCTCTTATTTAATAGATCGACAGGGCAATATCATATTTAAGCACAAAGGATTTAAGGAGGATCAAACATCCTCACTTGAAAAAACAATTGTTCAAGCATTAAACAAAAGGTAATGTCTGTAAAAATAACATCACATCCTGATAATCTGCGCGCTATGCGCAGATTTTTTATACCCCGCCATAAAGCTACAAACACTTGAACACTGTATCTGTAGAAATAAAAGATGAATATGCCATAGGTCACTTTACGGCGATGGCATGCCCCTGTGAAATTCTGATAGAAACTCAGGACAAAGATCATGCTCTGAAAATCGCAAGCATTGCATATAAAGAAGCCAAACGCATTGAGGCTAAATTCAGTCGATACAGCAATGACAATATTATTTTTCAAATCAATAACTTAAACGGCAGCAATTTAAGTGTTGATGATGAAACCGCTTTAATGCTGAATTTTGCTCAGCAATGCTATGAGCTCAGCGATGGAAAATTTGATATAACATCAGGTGTTCTACGCAAAGCATGGCAGTTTGATGGTAGCGATAACATCCCCCCTAAAGAACTTATAAAATCCATTCTACCCAATATAGGCTGGCAAAAAGTTTCATGGAATTCTCCTGTCATTAGTTTGCCTTCGGGTATGGAAATAGATCTTGGCGGTATCGGAAAAGAGTACGCCGTCGACTCGACGGTTAAGAAAATTAAAAAAATTACAAAGCGTAATTTTTTGCTCAATTTCGGTGGTGACATCGCCTGTTCCACGCCGCGAAACAACAATCAGCCCTGGATAATTGGCGTAGACAACCCTCAACAAACAGGTGAAGCCAGCGTGGGCAAGGTAAACCTTTATTCTGGTGGCCTCGCAACCAGTGGTGACGCCAGGCGCTATTTATTAAAAGATGGTGTGAGATACAGCCATATACTCAACCCTGAAACCGGCTACCCAGTTATGCATGCCCCACGCTCGGTAACCGTTATAGCGAATACATGCCTGGAAGCAGGCATGCTCTCTACTTTTGCCATGCTAGAGGGCAGTAATGCGACCGCTTTTTTAAATGAACAGAATGTAAAATTCTGGTGCATCCCATAAATTTCAACGACTAAAAGCGATACGTTAATCAGCGCGCTTAAACTTAACGATTTGTCGGCGCTGTTTTTTACTGGGTCGATTTTCACTGTAAGGCATATTGGCATTAATTACCTTCAATGAAAGTGCAAGCTCTCGCCTTTTTTCCATGCTTTCATTTGATTCTGTATATAAACACTCAGCTTCTTTCGCTGCACGGCGCTGCTGATTTAAACCATCAACGGTTATAAGGAATTCATATTGACCGCGAGTCACTTTAAGCTGATCACCCACTTTAATATTACGCGAAGGTTTAACCCGTTCATTATTTAAATGCACCTTACCGCCACTCACAGCTTCAGTTGCTAATGATCGAGTTTTATAAAATCTAGCCGCCCATAACCATTTATCAATACGCTGCTGACCATCAATCTGCATATGAACGTTTCAATCTAAGAATAAGTACAACAGGTGAAAGCCACAAAAGCCAATATATCGAACCAAAGAAATAATGCTTCTTATTTTCTTCCGCTCTATCAAATAAACCAGCACCAGCCTCTATACCTTTAAGCTCGCTATCTTTATTGGCCAAATGTGCTGCCTCGCCTTTAGTCAGGGAAACTTTTTGCTTACTACTTTTAATATCAATAGCACCTTTATTTACTTTCACAAAAAGGCCCTGGCTATTCACATCCAGACTGCCATCGCAGCCATGGGATTGCAGTACTCGAATGGCATACTCAGTACCCCTAACGCCTACGCTTGCAAGCGGTGTATGCATTTCATAAATATCATCAGCCACTTTACCAATGCTACCGGTAATTTTTCTGACACTTCCTTTAATTAAATGCAAAACGCTACGGTTTGCGCCGCGCAACAAACGATAATCTTCTATTAACATTTCGCTATTACAACGCAGGTCTATTTTTGCATCATCAATCATACTTAAACGCACAAAGCCTTTAACACCTGTAAAAATTCTATCGCCTACAAAAATCTCATTACCAATATCTAAATTTCGACGTTTTTTATTTTTCGCGATCGCAAATGTTTTCCCGCGATTTTTTATCACTTGCCCAACAGCTTTGGGGCCTTTATAAACCACCGCTTTAGTTGTGCTAGCAACGGGTTTTATAGTACTTGAATACGCTGGCAGCTGAATGCGTTCACCGGTTTGAATTCTTGTAGAATCCGCACCAATAAAGGCATGTGGATTTGTTTTGACAATTTTTCTTATAATCTCGGGCCAATGTTTTTGCTGACCTGGATACAATACTTGCACAATATTGAAAATATTCTGTCCTGGCTGCACATAAAGGTAACGCTTTTGCGTATTAAATTTGCCTTCTGCGGCCACACTAAAGCTACTGCATAAACATAAAGCAACAATAAGGACTGTTATGAACTTAGTAAAATAAGAATTTTTTAAAAAATTATGCATATGTACCAGTGTTTAGTGACAAATATCGCTAAAAATAATTAGTCTGTTCGTAAAAATTTTAACTCATCTATTAATAGTCGAAATTTTATATTAATCAAGCTGTTGCAAAATATAACATGCAAAATAAAAGCCTCTTATTAGCAATAACAAGAGGCTTTTATTACCATGCAAAAATTAAAATGTGCAAGTCTTTCCTATTTAAGCATTTGATTCACACGCTTCACATAAGCGGCAGGGTCTTCCAGCTGCCCGCCTTCCGCAAGCACGGCCTGATCAAATAACACGTGAGACCAGTTTTCAAACAAGTCCTGGTCTGCCATATCGTTTAGCTGCTTGATCAATTCATGTTCCGGATTCAACTCTAATATAGGCTGATTTTCCGGTACACTCTGGCCTGCTGCGCGCATAATCTGCTGCATCTGCATGCCCATATCGTTTTGATCTAACACCAGGCATGAAGGCGAATCCGTTAAACGATGCGTAATACGCACATCCTTTGCTTTATTGGCAAGCTTCTCTTTCATCAGCTCAACAACACCTTTCATATCACCTACGGCTTTTTCTTGCGCTTTCTTTTCTTCTTCATCTTCAAAGCTGCCCAAATCAAGGTCACCCTTAGCAATATTCTGCAGCTTCTTGCCATCAAACTCCGTAAGGTGCTGCACTAACCATTCATCTATTCGATCAGTTAATAGCAACACTTCAATACCCTTACGCTTGAACACTTCAAGATGCGGGCTATTTTTTGCCGTCATAAAGCTATCAGATGTAATGAAATAAATTTGTTCCTGGCCTTCTTTCATACGAGCAACATAATCTTCTAACGATACACACTGCTCTGCACTGCCATCTTCAGTCGAGGTGAAGCACAATAATTTAGCTACACGCTCTTTATTCGCAAAATCTTCAATCGGCCCTTCTTTAATTACATTACCAAAGGCTTTCCAGAAATTTGCGTACTCTTCTTTGTCATTCTTCGCCATTGATTCAAGCATACCCAGCACTTTCTTAACCGATGCTGATTTAATCTTATCAATCGCCTTATTATGCTGAAGAATCTCGCGTGATACATTTAAGGGCAAATCATCAGAATCCACTATGCCGCGTACAAAACGTAGGTACATTGGCATTAAATGATCGGTGTCATTCATAATGAAAACACGCTTCGCATACAGTTTTATACCCTGTTTACGCTCACGCTCATATAAATCATGTGGAGGGTTTTTTGGAATATACAGTAATGAGGTATAAGCCTGGTTTCCTTCAACCTTGTTATGGCTCCATTTCATCGGCTCTTCAAAGTCATGTGCGATATGCTTATAAAACTCTTTGTACTCATCTTCGCTTACATCACTTTTAGCACGCGCCCAAAGTGCAGATGCTTTATTCACTACTTCATTTTCAGTGGCTACCGCTTCCTCACCTTCTTCATCAGAGGCCGTCACTTCTTTTGGCATCGTAATGGGCAAAGAGATGTGATCTGAGTATGTATGGATAATATTCTTTAAACGCCAGCCATCTAAGAATTCTTCTTCGCCTTCACGAATATGCAGTGTAATTTCAGTCCCGCGTGTGGCTTTTTCTATAGTTTCTAAGGTGTAATCCCCTTCACCCGCAGACTCCCACAGTACCGCCTGATCTTCTGGTAAACCGACTCGACGTGTTTTAACCGTTACCTTGTCAGCCACAATAAAGGTCGCGTAGAAACCCACACCAAACTGGCCAATCAAATGGGAGTCTTTTGCCTGATCACCCGACAGAGAATCAATGAATTTTTTTGTGCCAGAATTAGCAATGGTACCGATATTATCCACTACTTCTTCACGTGACATGCCAATGCCATTATCAGATATAGTTAGTGTCCTGGCTTCTTTATCAAACTCGATATGAATATTAAGATCCGAATCACCCGCATATAGCCCTTCATTTGCCAGTGCTTCAAAACGTAATTTATCGCAGGCATCAGATGCATTTGATACCAGCTCGCGCAGGAATATTTCTTTATTTGAATACAGCGAGTGAATCATCAGCTTGAGTAGCTGTTTCACTTCAGCCTGGAATTCAAGGGTTTCTTTATAAGCTTCTACCGTCATGGGGTACTCCAAAATTGAAACATAAAAATCTGCCTATCAAAATTGGGGTTAAGAGCTATATTTCAACCCCTTCATGGGATAATAGTTGCTGTTTTATTGATATTTTTTCGCCCTCTGTTTGCCCCGAGAACCCACCTATGCCCTGCGCAGATACCACTCGGTGACAGGGTATGACTAATGATATGGGATTACGGCGACAGGCATTGCCTACGGCACGAGGCGAACTGTTCAGCTCTGCGGCAATTTCACCGTATGTTCTCACTTGACCGCCCGGTATTTTTTGCAAGCTGGCCCATACCTTGCGCTGAAACTCTGTACCTTGCGGATTAAGCGGCAAATCAAACTGGAAATCAGGTGATGAGAGATATTGCTCCAATTGCTTCAGTACTTGTTTAAGCAATGAGTTACTGGTTTCCTGCGGTGTACCTATGCTCTCTACATAATCTATTTCACACACACTGCCATTTACTTGTGTGAGCTTCAAATTACAAAAGGGCATTTCGTAATACACACTATCCATCATTGCACCTGCTGGTTTAGGCGAATCGACTGTAAGCGCTGCCGAATAACGGTCTTACGTGCTGCATTAGCGGTAATGCTTAACAGGTGTAAAAAGCGCTGACGCGCATCCTCATACAACTTAGCACGCATAAGACTCTCAGCCGCCCTAAATGTTGCTGTGTGATACCAGGGATCATACTCTTTCTTAGGAGAAACCGCAGATTTCAAAAACAAATAAGCCGCCTGCTCATATTGTTGAAGACCATGATAGGACTCAGCCTTCCAAAATGTGAGTTCTCGCAATACATCCACATCATCTATTTGAGAATCTAGCATTGAAAAGAGCTCTAATGATATTTGATACTGCTCTACCGCCTGCAGATCAAAAATTACTTGAAGAAATTTATCTACTTGAGTACTTTCCAGTTTTTTAGATTTCAATATTTCATGTAATACGGCTGCACCTCGCGCAAAATCTCCATTTAAAATAAACACTCTCGAACGACGCAAATTCCAGGCAAACTGATCTTCATCGGCTGGCGGCTGTTCCAATTCTGCCATTAATACAGCCGCCGATTTCACACTACCCAGCGATAAATTATAATCAATAAGGCGATAACGAACCTCCGCCGGAATCATCTCAACACCTACAAAGTGCTTTGATTCTGTAAACAGTCTGTTTACCAGCTGCAATGACTGATCACTCGCCTCTACCAAACTCACCAATTGCTGCATAGCAAGGTTGCGATGCTTAGCTTGTTTTGCCTGCAATGAGAGTGATGCGAGCAAGCCCTTAGCACTCAACACATCATTCTTGAAAAGGTTACTCGCTAATGCATACCAGCCTTCATCATCACCTCTTAATAAATTTTTATCATTTGCCAATTGATTACCTAGTTGCAAATAATACAGCCATAAATCATCTGCACTAACAGCTACGCCACCAATATTTAATACCGAGTTAGATAGATGAATCTTTTTAGCCGACAGTAAAGATTCTAAGCGCTTGATAATAAGGTCCATATGATTGCCCTGAACCGCGGCAACTAATGACACATACTCAAACAATGCCTGATGTTGTTTGTTTTTATTATTTGCCAGTAATAATTCTGTCTTCTTTAAAGCATCTAATGCCGGTATAGAACCTGCTTTAAGTTCAGCCAATAACGTTAAAGCCTGCGCCTCATCAGATGACGCTTTCTTTAGTAGAAATATTGCATCTCTATACTGTTCAAACTGGATATATAACTCTGCCTGCACTTGCAACCAGCTAACACCATCTTCATTTTGCAGCTCTCCATAATCTTGCTGATAACGACGCATTGCCACGCGCGCATCATTTAACTCTCCTTGATTTAGATAAACCTGAATCACCAGCCTGCGCCAACGCGCAATCGTAGCCGTCTTTGTTAACTCCGTTGTATTCCACAATAATGTACGTAATTTTTTTAAAGCGAGCGGGTATTTTTTTAATTGAATAAGCGCACGTATTTGTTCAGTTAAAAACCAGTTTCTATCCGCCGTCGCTACTTTTGGGGTAAGCAATTTTTCGACTTGCTGGTTAACTCGTTGATCAAGCAACTCCCATTGCAACGTGTAAGACAATAAGGAGATATGTTTTTGCTCCCAATAAAGCCACTCAACAGGATCATCTTTATTATATTCAGTTTGCTCACGACGCACATAATTTAGCGCTAAACCAGGCGCTCTTAGTTCAACCAGTTCATCTATATTTTTAAAATGCGCATTGCGAATTTCTTCACGCTGTTGAATGCTTTGATCTCGTTCAGAAACGAACTCAGCCATCACCACGGAACTGGTAATGCATAAATACATAGATAAGATAAAGCTCAGTTTTTTCATATTTAAAAACGAACCTGATGTGACATTTAAATAGCCATTAAAACTACAAAAAAAAGAGGTGCAATGCACCTCTTTTTTTATTACTACTTACATCAAGTAAAAGTTATTTTAACTTTTCTTTAATACGCGCAGCCTTACCAGTAAGGCCACGTAAGTAGTACAGCTTAGCGCGACGAACTTTACCGCGACGTTTAACTTCAATTTCGCCGATTTGTGGGCTGTATGTCTGGAACACACGCTCAACGCCTTCGCCGTTTGAAATTTTACGTACTGTGAATGCTGAATTCAAACCACGATTACGTATTGCAATAACAACACCTTCAAAGGCCTGCAAACGTTCACGGTCACCCTCTTTAACGCGAACCTGTACAACAACCGTGTCACCAGACGAAAACGTCGGGATCTCTCTAGTCATCTGTTCCGCTTCAAGCTGTGCGATGATGTTACTCATTGTCTTACTCCAATATTTAAATACAATCAGCTGTTGTGTTCTTTTTGAAAAGCGCCCAACAACTTCTTTTGTTCATCAGTCAGGTTTAAGGCGTCTAATAAATCGGGTCGCCTTAACCAGGTACGCCCCAAACTCTGCTTTAATCGCCACTCATCAATATTTTGATGATTACCACTTAGCAATACGTCTGGTACGCTTCGGCCATCAATTTCTTCTGGCCTGGTGTAATGCGGGCAATCTAAAAAACCCTGCATAAACGAATCTTGTTGCGCTGATTTTTCATCTCCCAGCACCCCGGGAAGCATTCTGGCCACGGCATCTATAAGCACTAATGCCGGTAATTCACCACCACTCAGTACGTAGTCACCAATCGACCATTCCTCATCTACATAAGACTCGATGATTCGCTCATCTATACCTTCGTAGCGACCGGCGATTAATATCAAACCGGGCTGTTCAGCCAGCGCCTGTACATCTTGTTGAGTTACAGGTTTACCCTGAGGACTCATATAGATGACTTTGCTCTGCACATTATTGGCTGCAGCAGATTTTTTTGCATCTTCGATAGCAGCCTTTAATGGCTCCACCTTCATTAACATGCCGGGACCACCACCATAGGGGCGATCATCAACAGTACGATGCTTATCATGCGTATAGTCTCGAGGATTCCAGCTAGTTAGCTGAATTTGGCCGTTTTTAACCGCCCTTCCCAAAACACCGACACTCGCAACACTTTCAACCATTTCGGGAAACAGCGTTACGACATCAAATTTCATTAGCATTCCTAAGAATGAACCCTATTTTTAACCCTATGGCTAAAACTCCGGATCCCAGTCAACCGTAATCCTTTGTGCTGACAAATCTACTTCAACAACCGCATGTCCGATGGTAAAAGGGATTAAACGCTCTCTTTCACCTTCATTTGCATCCCGCACAACCAATACATCATTTGCACCGGTTTCTAATAGATGGTGAACCTTTCCAAGCTCAACTCCATCAGTGGTTTGCACATCCAGGCCTTCCAGTTGGCGCCAGTAATACTCGCCTTCCTTCAACTCATCCAGCTGTTGTGTTCGAATAGCTATTTCATCACCGACATAAAGCTCGGCTTCATTTCGGTTATCCACCCCAGCCAGCTTAATGACAACCGTTTTACCCTGACGTTTACCGCCTTCAGGCTTAACTTCCTGCCATTGCCTCTGATGCTTTACCATCAAGCTTGGATAGTCGACAATTTTTTCCATTGGGTCAGTATAGGAATGAACCTTGACCCAGCCTTTCACACCAAAAACACCGGATATTTTACCCAATGAAATTAGATCCGGTGCAATTAGCTCTTCGATTGAACCCTGTTCAGCCATTAAATCTGCCTGTAAAACCAACCGAAGTTAAAAAGCTATTAAACGGCAGTTGCTTTACGCACTTGCTTGATCAACGACTTAACGCGATCTGATGTAGCTGCGCCTTGAGACACCCAGTGATCAATACGATCCATGCTCATTTCAAGGTTCTTTTCAGCACCGCGAGCCATTGGGTTAAAATAACCCAAGCGCTCGATGTAGCGACCGTCACGAGGCATACGTGAATCAGTTACAACTACATGATAAAAAGGCTTTTTCTTAGCGCCGCCACGTGATAAACGAATGGTTACCATTAGTATCTATCTCAATAAATGTTAGTTAATACCCGACCATAGACCTTCCAGCCTTCGGGAAAAGCGGGATTTTAACGGGTTGTGGTGTGTGTAGCAAGTCTAAAATAGTGTTTTTTAAGACTATTGGTCGGAGCTTTTGGCGTAGATACGCCGAGATGCTGAAACTTTACTTTATAGCAGCGCACTTTTAATCATCATTAATCTTAGTCATACGCCTGTTCGCGAGCTAAAGCTTGCTCCTACATCCCCATACCGGGCGGCAGCTTGCCTTGCATCATCTGCATCATTTTCTTCATGCCGCCGCCTTTCATCTTCTTCATCATTTTTTTCATTTGCAGCTGCTGCTTCATGATTTTGTTGACTTCCTGCACCTGCACACCGGCACCCAGTGCAATGCGTTTTTTTCGTGAACCCTTGATAATGTCGGGAAATGATCTTTCTTGCGGCGTCATAGACTGAATAATAGCGATTAAACGCTTAATATCCTTGTCGTTCACTTTGTCTTTAATATTGCCGAGCTGCCCCATGCCCGGCATTTTATCGAGCAAACCACCCAGGCCACCCATATTCATCATCTGTTCCATCTGTGCTTTCAGGTCATTAAAGTCAAAGGAGCCACCCTTTTTAAACTTGTTTGCCAGCTTTTCAGCTTCTTTAACATCTACATTGCGCTGAACTTCTTCTACCAGACTCAGCACATCGCCCATGCCGAGTATGCGAGACGCTAAACGGTCTGGGTGAAATGGCTCTAAGGCATCGACTTTTTCACCGGCACCCAAAAACTTAATCGGTTTACCGGTAATCTGGCGAATCGATAAGGCCGCACCACCTCGAGCATCACCATCTGTTTTGGTCAGCACGACACCGGTTAACTCCAGTGCATCATTAAATGCCTTGGCGGTAATGGCCGCATCCTGGCCGGTCATACTATCAACAACAAACAGCGTCTCAACCGGGTTAACCGCCTGATGAATCTGCTGAATTTCACCCATCATGTCTTCATCGATATGCAAGCGGCCCGCTGTATCGACTAACAGCACATCCTGAAATTGCTTTTTCGCGGCATCCAATGCGGCCTTTGCTATGTCAACCGGGTTTTGTTCTTTTTCACTGGGGAAAAATTCTGCACCCACTTGATTAGCCAGGGTTTGCAGCTGTTTAATAGCCGCTGGGCGGTATACATCACAGCTCACCACCATGACTTTTTTGTTGTGTCGATCCTGTAACAGCTTAGCTAATTTGGCGACCGTAGTGGTTTTACCCGCGCCCTGCAAACCCGCCATTAAAACAACCGCTGGCGGCTGAGCGGCAAGGTTTAGCTCTTCATTTGCCTCACCCATGGTGGCGACTAATTCTTCGTCGACAATTTTAATCAGCGCCTGACCCGGAGACAGGCTGCTCATTACCTCCTGGCCAATTGCACGCTGTTTTACACGATCAACAAAATCACGCACCACGGGCAGCGCGACATCCGCTTCCAGTAAGGCCATACGCACGTCACGCATGGTGTCTTTAATATTGTCTTCGGTGATTCGTCCCTGACCACGCAGGTTTTTAATCGTTTTGGAAAGGCGATCGCTGAGGCTGTCAAACATGGCTATTTATATGTGAAATTTAAGAAGATGGGGATTATATCTGAAAAACATCACCACTGTTTAAGTGACGCAAATTATGCCTGTTTTCGACCCCATCACAGCACTGCTGAAAAATATGAGATTCAGCCCCCGGCTTGAGGTGCGAGATACCAATCATTGTTGAGTGTTTAAGTTTTTTTAGATCCGCTGCCAATAAACTCGGGCAATAATGCCTGGCCAATCTTGCTAGTTCCTGCTCTTCATCAGCAAAGGCGGTCTCAATAATCATCAAGTCGACACTCGCCAGCTGGTTTAAGCGATTCCACAAATTATCATTGGTCGTGGTGTCCCCACTATAAACGAACACCTTATTGGCCGACTCGACAATATAGGCAGATGCCGGCACAGTATGGTTGACGTCCACCATTTCAATACGCCGCTCACCCAATACCACATGATCACCCGGCATCATTTCTACAAATACCAATACCGGCGATTGTTTATTGGGTAGCTCGGTAAAATCCGGCCACAACTGCCAATTAAAGACATGCTGCTTTAATGCCGCAATCGTTTCGGCACGGGCATGCACTAGCAACGGCTGGTTTTGCAAATCTGCAAACAGCGTATCAACCAACAGGGGAATACTCAGCACATGATCCATATGACTATGTGTAACAAATACATGTTTAAGCTTGCGCATCTCATCCAGCGTAAGACTACCTACACCAGTACCTGCATCAAGCAGAATATCCTCATCAATTAAATAGGATGAGGTATGCAAACCTTTGCCAATACCACCGCTACTCCCCAACACACGTAAATTCATATGGTCTCCTCGAAAGACCGTTAATTTATTTAACCAGCAAATCAATCTACGCCTTATAATTTGAGCTTACATTTTAAAGCCGTAGTTTATGATGCTATCACGACACAGGAAAAATACAGCAAAAAGTACTATCATGCAGCCTGACAAATAATTAAACGCTAGCCATGATGACAGACCCTTATCCGCTACCCTATAATGATCCATTCTGATTATTAGAATAAACGACTAATTCATAGATGAACACAATCACTGGGCTTATTGCTTTCGCTCTCTATCTAGTTTCTACCCTGGGCTTATATTTACGCCTTAAGGGAGACGGCTATTTTAGCCACAAACCTATCGCAACGATTCTATTGCCCGGATTTGTTGCGGTGCTATTACATGCATTAGTTTTATACCAGCAGTTAGTTGGCATCAGTGGATTTCAATTTGGCTTTTTTGATGCGGCTTCATCCGTCGCGATTGTCATTAGTTTATTAGTACTAATAATGTCCATTAAACGACGCACCGAGATACTCGCGCTGATCATTTTGCCAATTTCAGCACTCACATTACTTGCACAGCACATCACACCATCCAGTTACATGCTGCCCTATAACGCACCCCAGGGCTTAAAAATACATGTACTGGTATCGCTTATCGCATACAGCTTACTTGGCCTGGCAGCCTGCATGTCTGTTATTTTATCACTACAGAACAATATGCTTCACAACCATCAACCCGGCGGCTGGTTAAAAAAGCTACCACCTTTACAGGTGATGGAAAAACTCCTGTTTGATTGCATAGTGGCTGGATTTATAGGCCTAACACTCGCTTTATTGAGCGGCTTTATTTTTTTGGAAGACCTGTTCGCTCAGCACCTGGCGCACAAAACCATATTAAGCATTATTGCCTGGTTAGTATTTGCTATTTTGCTCGGCGGTCGGTTCACATTAGGCTGGCGTGGCCGCACCGCTATTCGCTGGACACTCGGCGGCTTCATCAGCCTCATGCTTGCCTACTTTGGCAGCAAATTCGTGCTTGAATTCATCATATAAGGGTTTACCTTGAACGAAATTTCAACCAGTACCCTGCTTATATTATTGGGTCTGCTTATTCTTCTTTCCGGCTTTTTTTCTAGCTCAGAAACAGGGCTAATGTCACTCAACCGATATCGCCTCAAACATTTGGTTGAAAAAGGCAATCGAGGTGCACGCCTTGCACAAACTCTACTCGAGCGCCCCGATCGTTTATTAGGTCTCATCCTACTGGGCAATAATTTTGTCAACATACTCGCCTCAGCCATCGCCACCATTCTTGCACTGCGCCATTTTGGTGAGGCCGGTATCGCTATTGCTACCGGCCTACTCACCTTTGTTATTCTTATTTTTGCCGAGGTTGCACCAAAAACAGTTGCCGCGCTTTACCCGGAACGCATCGCTTTTCCTGCCGCCTATATTTACACGCCTTTATTAAAAGCCATTTACCCCCTGGTTTTCAGTGTCAATGTAATGGCCAATGCGCTAATTAAATTAATTGGCATTCACCCTGAAAAAGCTCAGGTAGACGGTGTTAGCCCCGAAGAGTTACGCAGCGTGGTAATGGAGTCCAGCCAGCTAGTCCCGCAAAAACACCAGGACATGCTGCTTGGCATACTCAACCTTGAAAACGCCACGGTTGATGACATTATGGTGCCACGCAATGAAATCACTGCATTAGACCTGGATGAAAGCTGGGACGACATTATCTCCGACCTGACCACCTGCCAGCGCACTCGCCTACCGGTCTACCGCAGCGATATCAATAACATAGTGGGCGTTATTCATATGCGTCGCGTGATCAATTTACTCACCAAAAATGAACTGACACCTGAAACACTTGAGGGGCAGATTCGTGAAGCTTATTTCATCCCTGAAGGCACTTCACTTTACCAGCAGCTAATTAATTTTCAGAAAAACAAGCGCCGCACCGCCCTCACTGTCGATGAGTATGGCGACATACAAGGCCTTGTCACATTTGAAGACATACTGGAAGAGGTGGTCGGTGAATTCACCACCGCCTCACCTATAAACAACAACAGTATTATTCCTCTGGACGATGGCGCTTACCTAATTACTGGCAGCATGCATATCCGCGAAATCAATCGCAGTTTAAATATTTCACTGCCGACGGATGGGCCTAAAACATTCAATGGACTCATACTCGAACACCTGGAATCCATACCCGCCCCAGGCACCAGCGTACTCATTGCACACCACCCCATTGAAGTGACTAAAACTCAAAACAACGCCGTACAGGTTGCACGCTTAATGCCCAGCTTAATTACTGACGATCCCGACACAAACACTCATATCAGCGAACGCGACACAGATACCTTGTAATGGCAAAAACTAAACACGAATATATTTGTGGCAGCTGCGGTGCCGTGCATAATAAATGGGCAGGCCAATGCGGTGATTGCGGTGAATGGAACACGCTTAGCGAAAATATCGTTGAAAAAAATTCTGCCAATAAAAGCCCACGCTTTAGTGGCTATGCAGGCCAGTCTGCCGTGCAGGACATGCACGACATACAACTCGATGAAGAGCCGCGCTGCGCAACGGGAATTGCCGAATTAGACCGTGTGCTAGGTGGCGGCCTGGTGCGCGGATCAGTCGTATTAATGGGGGGCAATCCTGGCATTGGTAAATCCACCCTGCTCACACAAACACTGGCGACATTAGGCGAAAAAATGAACGCGCTTTATGTAACTGGCGAGGAGTCATTACAGCAAGTCACACTGCGCGCACGTCGACTCAATTTGGGTGACGATAAATTTCAGCTACTCACTGAAACCCGCGTAGAACGAATACTCGAACTAGCCCAGCAGACCAGGCCTCAGGTTATGGTGATTGATTCTATTCAAACCATTTATACTGAGCTACTGCAATCGGCCCCTGGCTCCGTTGCACAGGTTCGAGATAGTGCGGCGCAATTAGTTCGCTATGCAAAACAAACCGATACGGCTTTATTTTTAGTCGGCCACGTTACCAAAGAAGGCACCCTGGCCGGACCTCGCGTGCTAGAACATATGGTTGATACGGTGCTCTACTTTGAAGGTGATTCCGGCGAGCGCTATCGAATGATTCGCGCGATTAAAAATCGCTTTGGCGCCGTCAATGAACTCGGTCTTTTCGCCATGACCGAACAGGGCCTGAAAGCAGTAAGCAATCCATCGGCTATTTTTTTATCGCGCCACGAAGAACCCGTGCCGGGTAGCGTAGTCACCGTTACACGCGAAGGTAACCGCCCATTACTCGTTGAAGTACAGGCACTGGTCGATGAATCCCATCTAGCCAACCCACGTCGCGTCACCTTAGGGCTCGATCAAAACAGGCTTTCTATGCTGCTAGCGGTACTGCATCGTCATGGCGGCATCGCCATGTATGATCAGGACGTATTCATTAATGTCGTTGGTGGCGTACGCGTCACCGAAACGGCCGCCGATACTGCAATGCTGCTCTCTATCCTTTCCAGTTTTCGCGACAAGCCCTTATCACAAAAATTATTTACCTTTGGTGAAATTGGGTTAGCGGGTGAAATTCGCCCCGTACCCAATGGCCAGGAAAGAATCAAAGAAGCCGCCAAGCATGGCTTTACGCTTGCCGTCATTCCAAAAGGGAATATGCCGAAGCCGCAAGATATACCTAAAGGTATGGAGATTATTGCCGTTAACAGAGTGAGCGAGTTGCTCGATATTTAACTACTAAGATGCATAATATTTATGTCGATATTATTAACATTTTATTAACAACACAATGACAGCCATATCCCCCAAACGAGCTATCTCGTTGTTTTTATATAAGAATATTAGATTAGGTTCATATATTGCTTAATCTAAGTTAATTATTCACGCCGCTTTTTATTTTTTAGTCGGGCAATTGACCGATATATATTTTACCTGGATACAATAATGATAAAAACAAAACAAACTCCACTTTGGGTATTTCTGGCTTTTTCTGCCATTGAAACACGCAAAGGCGCACGGCTATTAATTTGGTCATCCGCCATATTCACAATTTATTGCCTCCCCTGGAACACAATTACAAATGGTGCGCTGGGTGAGTTTGGTAAACTAGTTTTTTTAATTGATGACTGGAGCTGGTTTGCAATGATGCTACCCATAACACTTTGGTACATTGCTAGCCTTAAATGGATGAATAAACATGATGGCTGGCTTAGCCGACCCGCTGGCGCTAGAATCTAAACGCCCGCGCTTATACATAAACAAAAAAGCCTGCCCATTGTATATGGACAGGCTTTTTTGTTTATTGATATAAAATATTTATATTTTGATATACGACCAGCCCTGATTCATCCGCATTACTACCTGATCAAGCGCCGTTGGCCCCTGATGTACCGCGGTAATTAAGTTGGGCTCAATACCTCTTTCGCGTAATCGCTCAATCGCATTTGAGCACGCAATAAAACGTATATTCGGATACGCCTTACTTAGACGCTTTACTCGCTCAGCATGAGGCGATGCATTTTCACGAAATAAATCTACGCCACCCGCATTGGCAATAACCTCCAGCTCAACCAATGGCTGACTAGCCTGGTATTTAACCAACAATGCTTCCGCTTCATCTAAGGCGCGCTTGAACTTATCATCATCACGCGTACCAATGTGCAAAATATACTTATTTAATGCGGCAGAATCCGCCGATGCAGCTTGTGTAAGCGCACCCATTTGAGCACTGACAGAACTTGGCTTATTGATGAAATCACCGCTAATCCAGCCACTAGAAAATACCAATAAAAATAAGCCCGCATAACTGGCCGCACGGTAATTAGTCAATGGCCTTTGCTGCTGAACAGGCACTTCTATATGCTGATATGCGTTACGCAGCGCAGCTTTTAACTGCAACACCTCATCAAGTGCATTTTGCAAATCAGGCTCATTACGTAGCGCCACTTCAAATTCCGTCTTTTCGCTACCCTGCAATTCTCCATCTGCATACGCATTTACCATATCCTCTGAGAATTTCATGCTTATTTCACCACTCTTAATTTTTTCTGCTCAAGTTTATCCTTGTCCAAAGAACCAGACAAATCTTTATGTAACTTACGTTTTTTAATGATACTGCTACCGAGTGCTGTTCTTGCTCGATTTAAACGACTCATTACAGTACCAATAGGCAACTGCAATATATCGGCTACTTCGCTATAACTCAAACCATCTAAATCAACCAAACTAACGACTTGCCGTTGTGCATTTGGCAATCCCGCCATTGCACTACGCACCATAAAGTCGACTTGCTGCATCAATATTTCATGCTCTGGCGATGCGCTATCAGCAACGACAATATTATCGATATCTTCAGTTGGTCTACTTTTACGTAAATACCCCAACCAGACATTATTCAGTATTGTATAAATCCAGCCGTTGAATGCCTCATCATTGTTTAACTGATGAATTTTTTGCAAAGCCAGTATCAACGCCTCTTGCACCAGGTCATCCGCCAGCATCGGATCATGACACCAGGCAAGCGCCATTCGATAAAGCTTTGAGCGACTTTGCTCAATACGCTTCACCAGGGCCACCTTACGGCAGGCTAACTTAAATATATTCACAATGGCACTCTGTTCATTTTATTTCATCCATAGGTAAGAGGAGCTTTATACTATTTTTATTCCATTTTTTAAAAAAATAAAAAATATGGAATATTTAATCTACATTGGGCATCTATCTTAGCGGAGTGAAACAAAAATGTTAACCCTCAGAGGAAATAACCAAAATGAAATTACTTGTCACAATCTTTGCACTAATGCTCTCGCTGGTGACTTCACCGCTGCAAGCAGCTAGCAGTGAAGCCAAGCCTTTTGCCGAACAAAAAATAGTTCTGCAAATAAGCGACCCCAATCCGTTTAAACAAACCCTGGTACTCAATGTTGCCAGCAATTTAGTTAAGCACTATGGCCCTGATAAAGTCGATGTTGAAATTGTCGCATTTGGGCCTGGCCTACGCCTATTACTTGACGGCAACAGCAACCAGTCTCGTATGGATGGATTGAGCCAAAGCGGCGTTAGATTTGCAGCCTGCGAAAACACCCTCGCAAAATTCACCAAAAATTTAGGCCATACACCTAAACTCATACCCCAAGCGACACCCGTATCTGCCGGCGTAGTTCGTATTATTGAACTTACTGCACAGGGCTACACCCTGGTTAAGCCATAGTTAATATTTTAGGAAACATAAGAAAATGAATATAAAAAAAATATGCCTTTTAGCAGGTTTTTCACTTTTAAGCACACAGGCACAAGCGGCCAACTGGTTAGCACTTCAAGGCACCGAACCCGCTAATTCTGCACCTCGTGCAAAAGTGTGGGGTTTCATTCAACCTGAATACCAGAGCACCGACGGCGGAACATTACCTGCTGGCACTCCTTTTGCGGGCCAAATTATGTCTCCAAACATAATTAGACCGGATAACAAATCAACCGAAACGTTTAATCTTCGTCGTGCACGTATAGGTGTTCGTGGAGCAGGCTTCCCTCTAGACCCCAATGTTAACTACTTCTTCCTGGCTGAGTTCGGCCGTAACGGTATCACTAAACTTGGTAATACAGGCGTTGCTCTTACTGATGCCAGCATCACCTTAAATCACATAGAAGGCGCACGCATTCGTATAGGTCAGTTTAAAACGCCTGGCGCAGAAGAAGGCCTAGCGGCAATCCATGTATTTAACTATAACAACTTCACTAATGTGACTAACCAGATGTTACTGGAACGCTTTACTGATGGTGATGGCTCTTTACGCGATGGTAAGCCAGTAGGTGCAGGCGGTTTAACTGGCGCTGCCAACGGCATAAATGGCTCAGTGAGCGCATTCCGTGACCAGGGTATTCAGGTATTTAATACCTTTAAGGTAAATGACTGGGAGCACAGCTATGCGATTATGTATGCCAATGGTAACGGTATAAACCGTGCCGATAACAACGACGACAAAGAGACCTACCTCTACTGGTCTTCTGAATTAGTCTACGGCGGTAAAGGCGCACGCCGTGAAGGCCTGAAGATGTTTGTATGGAGTCAGTCGGGTACCCGTACATTAACAACGTCTGGTGCAGGCGATTATGATCGAGACCGTACTGGTTTAGGTGCAACCTTCCAAAAGGGCAAATATCGTGCTGCGGCTGAATACATCACGGCGGATGGCATGATTTTTAATGGTTCTGATCTTGGTGCCATTCCTGGCGCCACCAATAATGCGGGCGATAATACAGCCGATATCAATGTACTAACTGCGGGTGAAGCTGATGGCTACTATGTAGACTTTGGCTACAAAGTAATGCCAAACCTGGAGCTTGATGCACGTTATGACGTACTAAACCGTGGCACTGAAACATCTGCTGGTGAGCGTAAATTCGACACACTTACACTGGGTGCTCAATACTTCTTCAACAAGAAGACTCGTGTAACGTTTAACTATGAAATACGTAATCAGGAGGCACCTAACCTTCCTGGCACTCATAACGCCAATAAAATCGCCGACAGTATCGACGATTTAATGTCTGTTTCATTCCTGGCTATTTTCTAAGGCGCATCCATTTCGCTAAAAACGGCAAATAAAAACCACCTCTTTTTGAGGTGGTTTTTTTGTTTTTACCCCTTACCTGCTAATTTCTCCCAGCTACCACGCACACTTAATCACGCAAACACTCACTAACTCTAGCGCCAACCCAACGAAACCAGTAACATACGCCCTATCCTGAAACGAGCACCTGTAACGCTATGCCCAAAAAGTCACCGATTAATTTTGAAAAGGCGATGTCCCAGCTAGAAGAACTAGTTGAAGACATGGAACAGGGCGATCTGCCATTAGAAGATGCGCTAAAGCATTTTGAAAAAGGTATTTCACTGGCCGCAGACTGCCAACAGGCACTCACAAAAGCCGAACAAAAAATAACCCAGCTCATCGAAAAAAATGGTGAATTACTGGAAAAACCATTTGAGATTGACGAGTAAGAATGCCCGCAGATTCACAGTTTAAAGACTCGCTTAAAGTCTTTTGCGAGCGTGTAGATCACCACCTTGATCGCTGGCTACCACAACCCTCTGGCCCAGAGGCACACTTACAGGAGGCTATGCGTTACTCGGTTATTGGCGGTGGCGGCAAACGTGTACGCCCCGTTCTGGTCTATGCCGCAGGAAAAGCCTTAAACATTGAAGAAGATCAACTGGATGCCTGCGCATGCGCCGTTGAAATCATTCATGCCTACTCATTAATTCACGATGATCTACCGGCGATGGACGACGACGACCTGCGCCGCGGCAGACCAACCTGCCACAAAAAATACGATGAGGCCACGGCCATTCTAGCCGGCGATGCGCTACAGGCCTTTGCCTTTGAAATACTCGCCGCGGATAGTGCATTGCAAACCAGTCCCAGTAATCGCATCGAAATGATTAAGCTATTAGCAAAGGCCAGCGGTTCTGTCGGCATGGCTGGTGGCCAGGCAATTGATTTAGATGCGGTAGGTAAGGCACTAAAGCTGGAAGAGCTGGAAAATATGCACCTGTTAAAAACCGGCGCATTAATACGTGCCAGTGTACTATTAGGTGCTATGTGTAGCCCCAACGTGCAAGCATCTAAACTTGAAGCACTAGACACCTATGCACGCTACGTAGGCCTGGCCTTCCAAATTCACGATGATGTACTCGATGTCACGGCTGACACAGAGACCCTGGGCAAACCACAGGGCTCAGACGAACAACAGAACAAACCAACCTACCCCTCTTTATTAGGGCTAGAAGGTGCACAGCAACGCGCCCTGGAATTGCATAAGCGCGCAATACAAGCGCTTGAAGTATTTGACGAATCCGCAGATATTCTGCGCAAGCTTTCAGCCTACATCATTGAGCGTGGACACTAAGCAAACCTATGACGGCCACTGACAACAAGTTTCCCCTGCTGCAAACCATTAACTCACCGGATGATGTGCGCGCCCTGTCTGAAAGCAAACTACCAGCCCTGGCTGAAGAACTACGTCAATTCGTTATTCACTCGGTTGCGCAAACCGGTGGACATTTATCCGCAGGCCTCGGCACGGTTGAGCTAACCCTTGCCCTGCATTACGTTTACAACACACCAAATGACAAGCTGGTATGGGATGTGGGCCATCAGTCTTACCCACACAAAATAATCACTGGCCGTCGCGAACAAATGAGCAGTATTCGCCAGCACGGTGGGCTAGCGGGCTTTCCAAAGCGCAGCGAAAGCCCCTATGACACCTTTGGTGTCGGCCATTCCAGCACCTCGATTAGCGCGGCACTGGGCATGAGCATGGCAGCCTCCCTGCAAGGCAGTAAACAGAAAACCGTCGCTATTATTGGCGATGGCGCGATGACCGCTGGTATGGCTTTTGAGGCATTAAATCACGGTGGCGACACCGATGCCGATGTACTGGTGATTTTAAACGACAATGAAATGTCGATTTCTCCCAATGTAGGCGCACTCTCAAAGCATTTATCCAAGCTGCTCTCCGGTAAAGTGTACTCGACTATGCGCAGCGGCTCGAAGCGCGTACTCGAAAAACTATCCATGTGGGATTTAGCACAGCGCACAGAAGAACACGTAAAAGGCATGATGATGCCTGGCACCCTATTTGAAGAACTAGGATTTAATTATTATGGCCCGGTAGATGGTCACGATATACCCACAATGATTACCATGCTGCGCAATTTACGTGAGCAGTCTGGCCCACGCCTACTTCACGTAGTCACCCAAAAGGGCAAAGGATTCAAACCTGCTGAAGACAACCCCTGTTTGTACCATGGGCTTGGCAGCTTTGATCCTGAAACCGGCAATAAACTCGATGCATCCTCAAGTAAGCCGACCTATACGCAGATATTTTCAGACTGGGTATGTGATATGGCAGCAATGGACGATAAGTTGGTCGCGATCACACCCGCCATGCGCGAAGGCTCTGGGCTCGTCGACTTTTCCGAAAAATTTCCAGCACGTTATCACGATGTCGGCATTGCTGAGCAGCATGCCGTTACCCTCGCCGCGGGCATGGCTTGCGAGGGTGTTAATCCAGTGGTCGCCATTTACTCTACCTTTTTACAGCGTGCATACGATCAACTGGTGCATGATGTCGCCATCCAGAACTTGCCGGTATTATTCGCTATAGATCGCGCTGGTCTGGTCGGTGCCGACGGCCCTACCCACGCGGGCAACCTTGATTTAAGCTATTTGCGCTGCGTACCCAATATGATAATCATGACACCGGCAGATGAAAACGAGTGCCGCCAAATGCTCACCACCGGCCACAAACACAATGGACCTGCCGCCGTTAGATACCCCAGGGGGCAGGGGCCAGGCACCAAAATCCAGCAAGCACTGGATGTTTTACCTGTCGGCAAGGCAGAAATGCGTCGTCAGGGGAAAAATATTGCAATACTCTCCTTTGGCAGTCTGCTGGGTGAGGCCTTAGCTGCTGCGAATGAAATTGATGCCACTGTGATTAATATGCGCTTTGTGAAGCCGCTTGATACCGAAATGCTGGAATCCATTGCCAGTTCACACCAATTGCTCGTCACCATTGAAGAAAATGTAATTGCAGGCGGCGCTGGCAGCGGCGTTAACGAGTATTTACAAACTGCACAGCTGTATACGCCGGTGATTAATTTAGGCTTGCCTGATCGCTTTGTAGAGCACGGTACCACCAGTGAATTGCTCTCAATGTGCGGCCTGGACAAGCAAGGTATCCTGCAATCTATCGCTAAACACCCTGCCGCCAAACGGGCCAATATCAACCTAAGCGCCTGATAAATCTATATCCCCTATAAATACTCTATTTAATTCATTGGTTTATAGGCTTATCATAGTTGCCTGCTAAAAGCGTAACGGGTAAAATCTTACGGTTTTACCTGGTAATTTTATTGGGTGATAGTGGATCTTGCACAGTTGGGTGCTGGCCACGTTATTTACCTCGAGTTGATATGGCTTCCAAATACACCCTAAAAATTGTTACCGATTTTGCATCTGCACACACCCTGCGTGATTACCCGGGTGCCTGTAGCCGTATGCACGGCCATAACTGGAAAGTTGAGCTTGAGCTTGAATCTACCCAGCTAAATGAAATTGGTATGGCCGTCGATTTTAAGGCGATGAAAAAAGCCACCAACGATGTATGCGATCGGTTAGATCATCGCTACCTAAATGAAATAGAGCCATTCACTGAGATCAATCCTACAGCAGAGAATATGGCCGCCTGGATATTTCAGCAAGTTTCAACACAACTTAACACTGATACATTGCGCGTCAGCTCCCTTACCTTATGGGAAACTGAACGCGCCTGTGTAACCTATAGCGAATAAAAAGAGAACAAGATGACCGATATGAATACAATGCCCGACGTACAAAATAGCCAGGACAAACGTCATATTGCCATTAATAAAGTGGGCATCAAAGATATTCGCCACCCTGTACAAGTTAAAGATCGCTCAGGTCATTTGCAGCATACAGTGGCCAACTTTAATATGTATGTTGATTTGCCGCATAACTTCAAAGGCACGCACATGTCGCGCTTTGTGGAAATTTTAAATAGTCACAACCACGAAATCACAGTTAAAACATTACGCACCATGCTGTCAGAAATGACTGAAAAGCTAGATGCTGAAAATGGCCACATCGAAATGAGCTTTACTTATTTCGTTAATAAAAAAGCACCTGCCTCAGGCGTAGAAAGCCTGCTAGATTATGAAGTCACTTTTTATGGCGATAGAATCGATGGTAAAAATCATGTCGCTGTAAAAGTAGTCGTGCCTGTGACTAGCCTTTGCCCCTGCTCTAAAAAAATATCTGATTACGGCGCACATAATCAACGTTCACATGTCACTGTAAATGTGAAAGCAGATGACTTTATCTGGATAGAAGATTTAATTGATATCGTAGAACAAGAGGCTTCTTGTGAGCTATATGGCCTGTTAAAACGCCCCGATGAAAAAGTTGTCACAGAACGCGCTTATGACAATCCAAAATTTGTAGAAGACATGGTACGTGATGTGGCAGCACGTTTAAATGAAGATGAACGTATTCGTTCATACGTACTGGAATCAGAAAATTTTGAGTCTATACACAACCACTCAGCCTATGCATTAATTGAGCACGATAAAGACGCGTAAAGATAATGCACCGTAAAACCAAAAAGCCCAACTGTATCCAGTTGGGCTTTTTGGTTTCGACATAGAAGCAGTATATTTATTCAAATTCTGCCTTTTCAAATTCCAGCTTAGCCAGGCTAACATGCTTACCAAACTGATCATCAAAACCGAACCAGTCTGTGAACTTAAGTAATTGCCGCATTATTTTTGGCTTCATCTCAAAATCTTCCAAACCTTCATCAGTATAAATAGATACTTGCTTATAAAGCGTAGCAAAATATTCACGCTGCAAATGCACTATTTTTACATCACCTGTCATTCCATGACCTGGCACATAATGCGTAAGGTTTAGGCTGATAGCCTTATCCAGGGTTTTTATAAGGTCTCTAAAGCTGCCATCATCCATACGCAATATACGCTCATGCCCTACATTATCGCCGGTGAATAAAGTGGAACCTTCCACATACTCAATCATAATATCCGTACCACTGTGACCAATACCAACAGAATGAATATTGAATGTTAGACCTGCCGCTTTAACTTGCTCGCCATTGCTTGCTGTTAGCGTTGGATATGTAATTTTAGTCCCCTCAGCGATACCACCTGTAAGCCTGATCATATAATCAAGCCAATTCTTTCCCTCACCTGCTTTAGCCTTTTTAATCATTCGAGGGTCCGCTATAATTTTTGCACCAGGGAAGTGCTGTATAACAATATCATTTGCCAGCCAGTGATCACCATGCACATGGGTATTAAAAATATGCGACACTGGCTTATCGGTAATCTTTTTAATTTCCCTTAAAACCATCTCCCCTGTTTCATATGTAGAACCAGGATCAATCACTACAACACTTTTGTCCGCAACAATAAATGCAGGATTATTCATAAAACCACGGTTCTTAACATTGGGAAACTCTTTTGGCCCGTGTATAACATATACGTTATTCGTGATTTTTTGCGCTTTAAACTGTTCAAAAAAAGGCTCAGCTATAATAGATTGCGAAACAAAAAGAGAAACAAAAAAGAAAATGATTTTCATAATAAGCTCAAAGGTAATAGTGACCAGCTGGTCTTTATTTAATTGCCCCAATCTTCTCATCATTACTGATTTCAGATTGAGTGTTTTTTCGCTGATTCAACAATCGAATAGGTCTTTTCCAATCCAATTTTTAAATAATTTCGGCAAAATTTTTATCCAATACTAATGCCGCGACCAATACTTTGACTCAAGCTTGTTTTTCCATGCCAGAATATCAAAAATTTTGGTTTTATCTTCAGACAACTGCTTTCTATCAGTGACAGTCGTCGCACATTCTGAATAAAGCTATTTCGCGCCCTGTTTGTTTTTTCTTATTTTATTTACCAATGCCTTTTTCAATTTTTCCATGGCCGGGTACGCAGCTTTAGCTATTTTGTAAAGATTTTATCTCTCATGCATTTTTAATATGCATAACTGGTGACTCAATTATACAAACTGCGCCAGATGCTAATATCCCTAAATTATGATCCTAATAAACGTCTTATTTAAGCTGATCCAGTAAAGCCCGTCTGAAGTCCAGCGCAATGCCTTTCAACTCTCCATCACTCTTTAGTTTAATTTCACTAGCATACGGTCCTGGCACCTGTTGAACCGTTAACTTAACTCTGTCTTCAGGCTTAACGGGTACTTCTTTATAAGCTGTATTATCGTAACCTTCTTCATCGCCCACATCAACATCACGGCCAAACAAGCCGCTAAACCAACTGGCATCTTCGGCAGCAACAGGCTTAAGCACTTTTAAGTTACCGACCAATATATCTATATTTTTATTCTCATCATCTATCTTCAGTACATCAACACCTAAGCGATCCATAGCCATTTTTAAGCGACGCCAAACCGTATGCTCATTACCCTGCACCTGAAAGCTTGCCAGCTGCTCACTGTTCGAAATAACGCGGGATTGATAACTTTTATAAGCCGCCAATAACGCTGTGGCAGACTGCTCATCCGCACCCGCAAATAGCATATATCGATACATCAGTTCACGCTCTAGCATAGGTTCAGAATCACGCTGCATCCACTCACTCGCATCATCCGTCACCGCAACTTGCATGCCTCGGTGACTTACAAATAAACGGGTTTTATTCTTACTTATTTTTTCTAAACGCAATCGAAATTTATCTTTATAGTTAGGTGAGAATTTTTTAAACCAACTGCTTTTCTCTTCTTCGCCATAACTAATTTGATACTCATTCATCCATTGTGTATCAACAAACCCCAATAGTTTTTCAACACGCTCAACTGCAATGCCTTCAGCTGCAAGAAAATATGGCAATGTATCCCACACTTTTTCTATAGGTGAATCTATTTCTAACCAATATAGCCTTGATTCATTCTTTAGGCGTATACCTTTAAATACCGGCGCGATTTCTTTTACCTCATTACCTGAAGAACCGCTAGCAAATGCTGCTTTGGCTTTTTCAGATGGCTCGGGCAAACGCAATGCTCTTCTCGTGTCAGGTTGTGTTAACTGAGGTGGTATTTCCAGACTTTTCGTTGTCGCTGCATCCATATGCTCAGGGCGTGTATCACCATCTGAGCTACATGCATTAAGAAAAACAAAAGAACTAAAAAGTAAAACGACTAGCGATGAGCTAGTAAAATTTAATGATCGCATAGTTTGCCTAAATTAAAGAGCGCCCGCTTTACGCATCGCGGCTCGCAGTGTTTCATGATATTGCTCAGAGAGAGGTGTTAAAGGCAGGCGAATACCTGCCGGTATTTTACCCATTTCAGTCAATGCCCATTTCACAGGAATTGGATTTGCTTCAACAAATAAGTCATTGTGCAGACCTGTTAATGGCTGATTAAGTTCCTCAGCCTTTGCTCGATCACCGGCTAAAGCCGCTGCACACATTTCTGCCATGGCTTTAGGCACAATATTATTAGTCACCGAAATAACGCCATTCCCCCCCTGCAACATAAACTCGGTACCGGTTTCATCATCACCTGAATAAATATCAAAGTTATCGCCACATAGGTCGCGTATTTGCGTTAGACGCGACAAATCACCCGTGGCTTCTTTAATACCAATGATATTAGAGATTTTTGCTAAGCGAACCACCGTTTCCGGCAACATATCAACCGCCGTTCGTCCCGGTACATTGTATAAAATCTGAGGGATGGGCACCGACTCTGCAATCATTTTATGATGCAGATATAAACCTTCCTGGGTTGGTTTATTGTAATACGGCGTTACCAGCAAACAGGCATCGGCACCCGCTTGCATCGCACACTTAGTTAGATTAATTGCTTCAGTAGTCGAGTTGGCCCCAGTACCAGCAATCACAGGAATGCGGTTATCGACCATTTCCACTGTACGGCGAATCACTTCACAATGTTCTTTTTCATCCAGCGTTGCCGATTCACCGGTCGTACCCATAGAGATAATCGCAGATGTACCGCTCTCAATATGGAACTCAAGCAGCTTGCTTAAGCTATCAAAATCAACTGAACCATCAGTGTGCATGGGTGTAACTAATGCCACCATACTGCCACGAAACATGTGTACTACCTTTATATTAATTTGCGTAAACTGGCCCTGAGTGAACACATATATTATGCCGCTGTGAACAGGCAGCAGAACTAGCTATAATCAAGCGGGAAATAGTACGTTGCGAGGCGCTTATTTACAAGCCAAACTACCACTCAGATGATGATTATTGCTTTCGTCGCGTGATCCATTAATATCACTAATAACAAAAACAATTATTAAAGACATCACAATGAATCAATCACTTGCTATAACTGCCATTGGTGCAGACCGCCCCGGCATTGTTAACGAACTCACCGAAGTCCTGCTAAATGCCAAATTAAATATTGAAGACAGCCGGATGAGCGTATTAGGTGGTGAATTTGCCATTATTTTGCTGGTAACGGGCGACGCAGCCTCTGTGAGTAATGTAAGCAACAATAAAGATAAACTTGAGCAATCACTCAATTTAAGCCTTCTGATAAAACCAACCTCCGATACGAGTAAAAGCGATGATCATATTCGCTACCACATTGAAGTTGAAGGCATGGATAACCCTGGAATCGTTCATACATTGGCTCGATATTTATCTCAGCAGCAAATCAACATTGTAAATATGCAAACAGACAGTGGCCACGCCGCGCACACTGGCAGCCCAATGTTTAATGTCTACATGCTAGTGGACATTCCAGCAGACAAGAATATCGAACAGGTTAAAGAAGAATTCGCGCAAGAATGCGACGCACTCAATATGGATGTAGACTTCACCGCTGAATAAAGCATTCAGCAAAAACACATAGAAAAATATAGAGGAGTAATATGCCTGTCACCATCAATAAAAAAGTCCCCGCATTTACAGCGGCCGTAACAGGTAAAGACCTTAACGGAGAGAGCATTAAGCTGAAAGATTTAAAGGGCAGTAATGTTGTCATTTACTTTTATCCCAAAGACAACACACCGGGCTGCACTCAGGAAGGCCAGGACTTTCGTGACAGTTACAGCAAGTTCAAACGCGCTAAAACCATTGTGTTTGGCGTATCGAGAGATTCAATAAAAGTACACACTAACTTCAAAGCCAAACATGAATTTCCTTTCGAGTTAATTTCTGACCCTGAAGAAGTACTATGCAAATTATTTGATGTTATTAAATTAAAGAAAAATTATGGCCGTGAATACATGGGCATAGTGCGCAGTACCTTCTTAATTGATGCCAAAGGCATATTGAGAGAAGAATGGCGCGCTGTAAAAGTAAAAGGACATGTAGAAGAAGTATTGGCCGCAACAAAACAACACGCTCCAGGCTAATCTCGATAGCTTTACCTGCACTCCCTGATTGTGAAAATAATACTGGATAAGATTGTTGACTCCAGGCACACCAATCCTTACTCCAAATGATAATAATTATCATTGCCAGAACCGCTTGGTTAGTTTAATATTTGAGCAGAAGATTAGAAATTGGAACACATTCACCATGCTGCAAAAAAATATCCCGCAAAACCCTAGCTATTCCTTAGCCATGGCACGCCCCGGTGATTTAGTGCGCGTAACTGACGTGCTCGCCAGTAAGCACCTCAAAAAACGCTTAGTCAGTATGGGCGTTCTAATTAATTCACGCTTGCGCATTATCCAGCGCCGCGGTGGTGCTACCGTGGTTGGCTTCGATGCTAGCCGCATTGCTATTGGTTCAGGCATGTCACAAAACATCATGGTAAGTGCCGTTTAAAGTCACCTTTATCAAACGACATACATATTGTATTTTCTAATTTTGAGCCACCTATGAGTAAAGAATGCTGTGATACAGAGCAGGCATCGCCTAAGGCCAGCTCCCACTACACCATCGGCTTGCTCGGTAACCCCAACTGCGGAAAATCCACCCTATTTAATACACTGACCGGCTCACGCCAAAAAATAGGCAACTGGCCTGGCGTGACTATCGACCGTAAAGTTGGTGAGTTTGAGTACCAAAGCATTCCTTTTAATGTCGTTGACCTGCCCGGTATTTATTCATTAGATAACAGCGCACGTTCACTGGATGAAAAAGTTACCCGTGACTATATCCTGTCAGCCGAACCTGACTTAATCGTTAATGTACTCAATGCATCTAATCTGGAACGCAACCTGTATTTAAGTGGACAGCTGCTGGAAATGCAGGTGCCAATGATCATCGTACTAAATATGATGGATCTGGCCGACAGCCATGATATTCGAATAGATCAAAAAGCTTTAGCCATACAATTCGGCTGCCCGGTTGTAGCGATTACAGCACATAAAGAAATTGGCCTAGACAGCCTAAAACAGGCCATGCTGGAAGCCTCTAAAAAACACCAGGCACCCAATAGAGTGTTACCTTATTTAGATATTATTGAGCAAGCGATAGTAGATTTACAATCATCCTTACCGGAAGACCACCCCAGCTGCGAACATGTAAATTGTCGTTGGATGGCCGCCCAAGTTTTAGAGGGTGATAGCGGCGTTGAAGATTTCAAAAGCATTCCGCCCGAAGTACTCGCGCATGCAAAAGAGCTGCGCGAAAAAATAGAAGCCGAGAGTGAAGAAGATATTGATATTTTACTCACCGATTGTCGCTACGGTTTTGCGCGCACAGTAACAGAGGCTGTCATCTCACGGCCTGATGGATATCGTTTCAGCCTGTCTGATCGCATTGATAACATCGTATTAAATCGTTTTCTCGGCATACCCATTTTTCTGGGTGTTATCTACCTCATGTTTATGTTCACGATTAATCTGGGTGGTGCTTTTGTCGACTTTTTTGATATTGCAGCAGGCGCACTATTTATTGATGGCTTCAGTGAAATACTCGCCGCCTTAGGTTTACCCGATTGGTTGAGAGTATTATTATCCAATGGATTAGGCGGCGGAGTTCAAGTGGTTGCCACGTTTATACCGATTATTGGTTTCCTGTACTTATTTCTTTCATTGATTGAAAGCTCTGGCTACATGATGCGCGCCGCTTTTGTGGTGGATAGATTTATGCGTTCACTGGGCCTGCCCGGAAAAGCCTTTGTGCCACTGATAGTTGGCTTTGGTTGCAACGTACCATCTATTATGGCGACACGCACCTTAGAAAATCACCGTGAACGCATTGTCACTATTATGATGGCACCCTTTATGTCCTGCGGTGCGCGCCTTTCTGTTTATGCTTTGTTTGCCGCAGCCTTCTTTCCAGAGGGCGGACAGAACATTGTCTTCCTGCTGTACATTGTCGGCATTATTTTCGCCATCTTAACCGCACTGGTGATTAAAACCACTCTATTACCCGGTGAAGCTTCGCCATTTTTAATGGAGCTTCCCACCTACCACATGCCAAAAGCCCGCGATGTTTTAATACGCACCTGGTCGAAATTAAAAGGTTTTTTACTGGATGCTGGAAAAATAATTATTGCGATGGTACTGGTGATTAACTTCCTTAACTCCTGGGGTACCGATGGTAGTTTTGGCAATGAAGATCAAGATGACTCTGTGCTCAGTGAGATTAGCCGCAGCATCACACCCATCTTTAAACCCATGGGTATACAGGAAGATAACTGGCCTGCAACCGTTGGGATTTTCACCGGCATACTCGCCAAGGAAGTGGTAGTTGGCACGCTAGACGCGATTTACTCGGAAATTGACCAACCCAAAACAACGCAAGTAGTGAAGGAAGAGTTTTCATTGATCACCTCATTCAGTGAAGCCTTAGCGACCATCCCAGCAAATCTTAGCGATGTCGCTAATAATTTAACTGACCCACTGGGTTTCAATATTTTAGATAGCACATCCGATCAACAGTCAGCTGCCACAGAACAAGATGTAGATACTGCAACATTTGGCGCCATGGTTAAACGATTTGATGGCCAGGTTGGCGCCTTTGCTTACCTGTTATTTATTTTACTGTACGCTCCTTGCGTAGCAGCCACAGCTGCCATTTACCGTGAAGCTGGCGCTCGCTGGATGGGATTTGCACTGGCCTGGAGCACCGGCATGGCTTATTCAGCCGCCACTCTATTTTATCAGCTAGCACGTTTTAATCAGCACCCCGCTACATCCACTGCGTGGGTTGCTGCTATTATCATCGCCGTTACACTCGTCATCTTTTATATGCGCCGTGCAGGCCAGACCAATCACACACAAATGGAGGCATCCGCATGATTTTGACTCAAGTTCGTGACTACTTAAAACAAAGAGGACAAGCACCTCTGCGTGATATGGCCTTAGAATTCAACATGGATCAAGAAGCATTACGCCCCATCGTTGAACAGTGGATTGCTAAAGGCAAGCTTGAAAAACTTCCCGAAGGTTCTGCCTGTGGTGGTGGCTGCAACAGCTGTGAACCGCAAACCATTGAGCTGTACCAGTGGATTGATTCCTGATATTCGAATTTAAAAAATAGACGATATCAGTTACAACTCTAATCACATATACTAACTATTCAAATTATCTAGGGCTACACAAGGCATGGCAGATATATATGTCGGCAGACAGCCGATTTATAACAAAAAATTGGGTGTGTATGGCTATGAATTGCTATTTAGATCAGGCACCAAAAATGCCGCATCGGTAAATTCGCTTTCCGCTGACGGTGCAACATCAACCACCATTATAAATACTTTTCTGGAAATTGGTCTTGAAAGATTAGTCGGCAATCGATACGCATTCATTAACCTGACAGAACAATTTTTACTTGAGGAAGATTCACTTCCCATATCACCAAAGCAAGTCATTCTAGAAGTATTAGAAGATATACCCATTACATTCAAACTCATCAAGGCGGTAGAAAGACTATCTAACAAAGGTTTTATTATCGCACTGGATGATTACATCTATAACCCCACTCACAAACCACTGATGCCGTTGGTTGATATTATAAAAATTGATATCATGGCACTTACTCAAGAAGAAATAATTGAACACGTCAAAATACTGCAAAAATTTGACGTAAAATTACTTGCCGAAAAAATTGAAACCATCGATGAATTTGAATTTTGTCTTAAGCTTGGTTTTGATTACTTTCAGGGTTACTTCCTCAGTAGACCTCGCATCATCAGAAGTAAGGCATTACCCACTAATAAAGTAGCGGTGCTAAATTTACTGTCGGTTTTACAAAACCCTAACTCCGACATTGAAGAACTTGAAGAAGCCATTAGCTTTGATGTATCGATAAGCTATAAAATCCTTAAATTAATAAACTCTTCATTTTTTAGTTTTAGTAGGGAAGTAGAATCTATAAAGCAGGCCATCGTCATTCTTGGACGAAAACAACTTTCTAGTTGGGCTTCTATGATTGCTTTGTCAAAATTAGATGATCGACCATCTGAAATGATTCACCTGGCCATGACGCGTGGAAAAATGTGCGAAATGCTTGCGGAAAAATCAGACCTTAAACCGCTGGAAAGTTTTTTTACCGTCGGCTTATTTTCTGCGTTAGATATTTTAATGGAACGTGACATTGAGAGCATTATTGCACCGCTGCCCTTAAATGATGAAGTTGAAAATGCCTTACTAAAACATGAGGGCGTATTAGGTGAGGCATTGAAATGTACATTGGCTTATGAAATAGCCGATTTTGAAAATGTAAGTTTTCAAAATTTAATCGAAGATGATTTTTTCATCGCCAATGTTGAAGCAGTGAGCTGGGCAAACATGGCAATGGACGTTTGAACATACGAATCAATTAGAAAAGCCTTTACCACTATCCCTGTAAATTTAATAGATGGTATGAACAAGCTTTGAAATTCACTTACTCTTAACAATGTATCCGCTCAATAAATTGCCGCCGCAGAACAAGGTGTCGACACCGACACCAGTGGCGATGCAGACAGGTAGCCTGCCTGGTATGTCACTGAAACCGGCATGGAGCATGGGGCCACTGCATCACCTCATACAGCCGTAAATTAATAAACCCCCTGTAGTAGCGCGTTTGATAGTGCCTCCCGCGGCGGAGAAGCGCATATACAATTAAGCCGTATCAATGAATTACCGCTTAAAACACCGTACCAACAGACCTTTTAAAATCAATTAAGCGCTCGTCTAATAATACAGTTTGCGCTTCACATCGCTAAGCAAATACAATTCACACATCTACATGAGAATCATTTGCATTAGCATTTGTAATAAAGTATACTTTCCCCACTTAAAAACTTTGTTAGATAATTCGTTAAAAATTAGCTGGAGATAAATATGAACTTAACCCGCATACTAAGTAATAGCCTTATTACTAGTGCCTTATCAATAACATCTTATAGCGCAATTGCTGCTGATTCTGGTAGCTTGCAACAACAGATAGAGTCTCTTAAAGCAGAAAATGAAGTGATTATGCAACGCCTGGAGGCGACTGTAGATATCATTGAATCCGGCAATCTAATGTCTAGCACAAGCCATAGTTCAAAATCCGCATCAAGTAACAAAACATTTGGCGATCACGGCAATACTGGCTCAACGACAATTGGTGGCTATGGTGAATTGCATTACAACAATACCGACAGCACAAATCAAATCGATCTGCACCGCTTTATTCTCTTTATGGGCCATGAATTCAGCGACAAAATTCGCTTTTGGTCTGAGCTTGAAGTAGAACATGCGACAGCTGATAAGAATGGTGGTGAAGTCGCCATGGAACAGGCTTTTCTTGAGTTTGATCTAAATGAAAATAATTCTATACGTACAGGTATAATTTTAGTGCCGGTTGGCCTAATTAATGAAACCCACGAACCCCCTACTTTCTATGGTGTAGAGCGCAATAATGTTGAGAAATATATAATACCTTCTACCTGGCGTGAAGGCGGTGTTGCCATGACTGGTCGCTTTGGCGGTGCTTTCAGTTATGACGTTGCCATGCATTCTGGCCTGCAAATTTCTTCGGGTGAAAGTTACGCTGTTCGCAGCGGCCGCCAGGCTGTACGTGAAGCACCTGCACAAGACCCTGCCTACACTGCACGCTTAAAATGGATGGGCATTCGCGGCCTGGAATTGGGTGGCGCAGTTCAATATCAACGAGACATAACACAAGGCACAGACCTAACTGCAGGCAGTGCAACGTTACTTGAAACTCATGCCGTCTGGTCAGCTAATGCAGTATCTGTACGTGCATTATATGCTAGCTGGGACTTAAGCGGCACAGGCCCTAAATCCATAGGTGCCGATGAGCAATCAGGCTGGTACATAGAGCCTTCATATAAAATAAATCCACAATTCGGTATTTTTGCACGTCAAAGTAGTTGGGATAACCAGGCAAATAGCAGTAACGATACTGAGAATACACAAACTGACGTAGGTTTCAGTTATTGGCCTCATGAAGATGTTGTTGTCAAATTTGACTACCAGCAGCGTGATAAAGCTGGAACGAATGATGATGGCTTTAACCTGGGTGTTGGTTACCAGTTCTAATGCAAGACTCCTAAACAAAGCTTACTCTGCTGGTCATAGATAAGCGCATTAAACTGGATTTAAGCGGATCACAGCACACAGTGATCCGCTTCTCTGTTTATAGACCCGTAAACAACTGATAGAATTCATACCCATGTTACGACTATTAATAATAACCACTACATTACTTCTATTTTTCACCTCCGCAAATGCAAAAGGCGTTTATCAGACGCCCGAGGATTTTATTTCTCAAAGCTTTGATAACAAACCACCTGAATCAAAAGTTCTCTGGCTAAATAAAGAATTAAAAAATAAAATACAAGAGATCCTGCAACATAAGTATCGAGGGCTCAGAGTTCGCTACTGGCAAAAAGGTACCCGCAACGTTTGGATACTGGATGAAATAGGTAAAGAAAAACCTATAACCTGCGGAATTATTATCAATAACAATAAAATAGAACAGATTAAAGTGCTAGAGTTTCGTGAGTCTCGTGGCTGGGAAGTCCGCCAGCCATTCTTTACCAAACAATTTGTTGGTGCATACTTAATCGATAACAATAATCTGAATCAACATATCGATGGTATTACTGGAGCAACATTATCAGTGCGCGCCTTAAGTAAATTAGCCCGAATTGCACTTTTATTAAACAAAGAAATTACTCTATGACGCGAAGCAAAAGAAAGAAGCCGCTTCCATTCTTTTTATGGCACAGACGTTTGGGGCTGGCTGCATTAGTAGTGGTCTTTATTTTATCCATCACGGGTATTATGCTGAATCACACCGAGTCATTAAAACTCGATGAAACCGCGATTGAATCCGATTTTCTTTTAAACTGGTATGGCATCAACCCACAGGGTACCCCCATTAATTTCAATATTGGCAACATTAATGTTAGCCAATGGCAACAACAGATATTTTTTAATAGCAAGCCTCTACTTACACACCAGGACAAGCTTCAGGGCATAGTACAAATAAATAACATTATTGCCATTGCATTACAAAAACATATTTTGCTAGTAGATGAAACCGGAGAGATTATAGAGTTGATGCCGCTAACAACAGCATCACCCATACTTAAAATTGGCTTATCCAATAATAAAATTGCACTAATCGATTCACAATCCCACATTTATCTATCTGATACACAAATCACCCAATGGAAGCAGTATCATGTAGAAGTGCCCCAGTGGTCTACGCCAACAAAGCTAACAGACACTCAAATACACAACCTGAAATTGGCTTATAGAGGACAGGGTTTAAACCTCGAAAGAATCATTCTTGACCTACACTCTGGGCGTATATTCAATAGCAGCTGGGGGATATATGTAATGGATGCTGCTGCTGTATTAATGATGTTCCTCGGCATAAGCGGCGTATGGGTATGGTGGTCTCGCAAGTTGAAAATACGCCGTAAAAAACACTACCAAAAACATCATTAACAGCAACTGAAAAAACTCATAATTAGGTCTAAACTTTAAAAGCCCCCGTAAGTTTAAGAGAATAAGAAATGAGTGCCCAACGAATTCAGCCGTGGCTAGACGACACACCTGCGAAAAATATCTCGCCTGATATAAGTAACTGGATGCTAGAAGGTTTAAAAACAGGTCTGGATATACTTGATCTTGAAACTGGCATTATCAGTAAAATCGATGGATCTAATTACACCATCAGACAGGTTACTTCTAAAATGGGGGATATTTTTTCGCCAGGAGACCGCTTCGAATCATGTGACACATACTGTGCCGCCGTTGCAAGCGAAAATAAAACCATTACCTATATTCAAGTGGGCATAATACCTGAAATGATATTACATCCTGTGTACAGGGCCGTCCAGCTAGAGTCCTATATCGGTGCCCCTATACGTGACAGCAATGGTAAGGTGACCGGTACTGTGAATTTTTCATCTCATAAGGTTCGTCATTCAAATTTTAGTCGCGACGAAATAGAACTAGTTGAGAAGATGGCTAAAAAATTAAGTGAAATTTTATACGCATAAGCGGTAGTGCTCAGGCCTGCTGTTCAGCAGGCCATGCGTTGATTACAGCCTGTATTAAGGTAGCCAATGGAATTGCAAAGAACACACCCCATACTCCCCACACACCTCCAAATACCAATACTGAAATAATAATCGCTGCGGGGTGCATATTTACCACTTCAGAAAATAGTAGTGGCACCAGTAAATTACCATCTAAAAATTGTACAATGCCATATGCCAACATAATGTACAGAAACTCGCTGCCCGAACCAAACTGTAAATAGGCCAGTAATGCCACCGGTATAGTGACAGCGATTGCCCCAACATAAGGAATAATTACCGATAAGCCGACAAAGAAACTTAATAAAGCGGCATATTGTAAGCCAAGTATTTGTAGTGGAATAAAAGTTGCAACCGCAACAATACCAATTTCAATAAACTTACCGCGAATATAACTACCTATCTTTATATCAACCTCTTTCCACACTTCTCCGGCCAAACCCTCTTTGCTGGGCAAAAAGCGGCTCATCCATTGCACAATTTTTTCTTTATCTTTCAAAAAGAAAAATACCAACAAAGGTACAACCACTATATAAATCATTATGGTAAATACATTAACCACCGATGCTAATGATTTAGAAACGACCGTTTGCCCTATTGATGCTAATTCGTTATTAATTTGCTTCACCATATCCTGAATTTGTGCCTCAGAAATAAATGGATAGTTTTGCGGCAAGGCCATTAACAATTGCTGCCCTTTACTCAGCATATCTGGCATTTCAATAAAAAACTGACTCAGTTGTTTAGTGATTAAGGGAGACAAACCCAGCATAAAGATTAATAGTAGCAATACAAAACTAAGCACCACAAAACAAACAGAAATCACATGGGGTATTTTTAACAGACACAATTTCTGCACTGCACCTTCAAGCACATAAGCAATAACCACCGCCGCGATCACTGGGGTTAATACCTGCCCCATAAATATAACTAAGGTAAAACCAAAGATAAGCATTAAGGCAAGAATAACTGCCTGGGGATCTGAAAAGTGACGGTTATACCAAGTGCGTAAAACTGAAATCAATCTTCTGCACCTATAGTCTGTTTAAATTTTGTTTCGAACAACTCTTCAAGCTCATTAATAACATCAATTGCAGATTTTCCCTGCATCATATGCGCCATCATATGACTAGAAACTTCGTGAAGCAGTTCCTTCTGATGCAGCATAGGATAGTTTTGTTTTAAGCGTTTAATCGCCGCCACTACGTTTTCTTCATCGGGGCGAGGAATTCCTAGAGGCTCGGATATTGCTAGCTCGGGTTCAGGTGCTCTCGACTTAAGAAACTCAGCAAATTCAAATAATGTCTGCTGATCTTCCTGCGGCAAATAGTCAAAGATTTCTGCCAGTGTTTTAGCTGATGGTTTCACCACCACCTCCTGAATAACAAAAGAGTTGATTAAGATTAATTGTAACGATTTGTATGGATTTAAGAAACTATAAGACAAGTTTCAATACATAGCCCTTTAAGAAAAGACTATGTATTGAAAGGCAACACTATGATTTTTGATGTGATTCGCAATATTGCTTGGCAAATTCCAGCAATTCTTCCATGGCACGCGCCTTAAACTTATGACGCTGGTGCACGAAAGAAAACGGGCGCTCTAGTGGAGGCTCTAATGGAATCGCTACCAATGTATTCAATTTAATTTCTTTTTGTACCGTTGAACAGGACATAATGGAAATACCCATGCCTGCTTCCACCGCACTTTTAATAGACTCAGGGCTACCTAGTTCAAGGCATACATTGGGTTCTTCATCAATTAGCTTCAAATACTCCGCAATAACTTCACGTGTACCCGAACCTTCTTCACGGCAAATAAACGGCTGCGCGGCTAATTGCTGAGGCGTCAATGTTTCATAAGATGCCAACTCATGACCTGGCGGCATTATTGCAACCAACTGGTCCATACGACACACATCAACCTGTAAATTTTTATTGCCAACCGAAGCCTCAACAATACCCAGGTCGATAATATTATTTTCCACCATCGACACAATGCCGTCTGTATTAGAGACTTTAAGACGAATATTCACTTCGGGATTCTTCGCTTTAAAATCACCCAGCAGGAATGGCAGCATATATTCAGCAATGGTTGTGCTGGCACCTAAGGTCACCATACCACTTACATCACCCGTCATTTCCCGAATAGCATGCTCCATTTCATCATACAATTCAAAAATTTTATCGGAGAAGCCATAAACCCGGATACCCGCTTCAGTCAGACTCACTCTATTGTGTGTTCTATCAAACAATCGAGTATTGAAGTATTCTTCCAGTTGGCGGATCTGAAACGTCACAGCCGGTTGAGTCATGTGGAGCGCATCCGCTGCCTTGGTAAAGTTCAACAGCTTGGCAACTGTATGAAACACTTTAAGTCTTCTATCTGCCATAACATTTTCTTATACGAACCCAAAAGAGGATTGAATACTAACAAGCCATGCCTTATATGCAAACATTATGTTGCCATTTATTAAATGAATTGACACATATCATCGGTCTACATAGGAAAAATACCAAAATTTGCTATAGAATCAAGCGATAAGAACACTTACTAAGTGAAATATCATGAATATAAGCAAACACTCATTAAGCGCAATAAAGCTCAATTCCCCTTTCCCAAAAGGTCTGTTTTTCCTTGCCATAATCTTTATTAGTAATTACTGTTATTCTGGTGTTTATAAATGGGTAGACGAACAAGGCAATGTACATTATAGCCAGCAACGCCCAAGCAACGTCCAGGCTGAACGGATGAACGTGCAAAATTATGCACCTGAAGATACCTCCAGTTATAAACGCCCTGGCTCAAAAACAGATGCTGAAGATAATAAAGCACAAACAGCTGATGATAAGAATAAAACCAGCGACACAGAAACACCCGAAAAAAAACCTGAAAGCAAAGCCGATAAAAAGCGTCGTTTGGCAGCCTGTGCACAGGCCAGAAAAAATCTAGCCACAATGCAATCTGTTGGCCGCATTCGAAGCAAAGATAAAGATGGCAATGCCAGCTATATCTCCCAACAACAGAAAGAAGCTAAAATGCAACAGTCTCGTGACTTAATCAGCAAATATTGCAAGTAAAACTATGCCTTTATTAACCATAAGAACCAACATAAAACTTATAGATAAAAAAAATATTGCAGAAAAAGCCTCGCTCACCATCGCCAATATTCTCGGTAAACCTGAAAGTTATGTCATGGTGCAGGTAGAAGATGAGCAATGTTTAATTTTTGCAGGAGAACATGATCCCTGTGCATTGCTCGAATTAAAAAGCCTCGGTTTACCTGAAAATGCAACCGCAGATTTTTCTGCTCGCTTATGTGAGTTTATGAAAATTGAAGCACAAATAGATGCGTCACGAATTTATATTGAATTTAGTAGCCCACAACGGCATATGTGGGGATGGGACCAACGAACGTTTTAGCCGCGTAAATATATAAGGTCACTATTTAAATTGTGACCTTTTTACACGCTACATATTCAATTAAAAATAATAGAGATAACTCAGTCTGGCTTCATCTATTTCTAATATAGAATATTTATCTTTCTTATATTCAAAACGTAAACCACTATTGCTCATGAGATTAAACTGCACGCCCAACTGTATCGACTGAATATCACCCTGCTCACCCGATAATTGCTGAAACTCCTGTACAACAAAGCGACTCTGAGCATTTAATCCGAAAGCATTAAAACTCCATAAAAAACCGGCATCAAGCCCTATATAACTCGCATGCCGGTTTTCCAGCTCAGCTGCATAATCTACGCGCCCATTCGCCATCGCATAAAACAACACATTGTTTATATTTTTTGCATAACCTGCGGCCAATTGCATTTCAAACACATGGCGTCTTTCACCACTAGAAAAATTTCGCTTATTAATTTGCACCGATAATTTTCGTGAAACCGGTGTAGTCCATTTTTCAACTGAGACAATTGACTGCATGGAGAAGATATCCACACTCTCAAGTTTTAACTGCTCAGTATCTTCGTACCAGCGAAATTGCGTATCTAATATATTAATGGAAACACCTTCCGGAAATCCTTGCACCGGATCCAGTGCATCATGAAAATTTAAGCGCAGAGCGGCTGCATAAAACATTTGATTATCAAGTTCGCCAATCCCTAACAGCCAACGTGCCGAATCGTGTGATGTTTCTGGTGAGCTTTCACTAAATGAAAACTCCGTTTGTGATGCATCAATTGCTAATTGACTACGCGCACTTAACACCTGCATCTGTAACGCCTGATTTACGCTTTGTTCCTGGCCTAATATCTCGTTTACCCATTCTAAGGTTTGCGCTTGTTGCACGGTATTTAAATTAATGGATAAATCATTAACCGCTAACGATTTATCCACTATAGACAAAGCCGCCGCCCGGCCTGGCGCATCCATCTGCCTGGACATTTGTTTTATTTTATTATGCGTAGATGGACGATACCTGGTATGCGCAATTAAACCCGCCGCTTGAATGTCACGCACCGTATCTACGGGTATCGCATAAATGGGGTGCGTGCTTAAGCTCATATTTATACCTTCACGCGCCACATCTAATAATGCCAATAACCGAAAGGCACAGTTTTCACGCAGAAAAAAATAATCAAAGTGAACACCGCTCACTTCCCATAAATGGCGGATCAATTGATCCGTTTCAGCTGGTGTAAGGTTTAGTTTATATTCCCAAATATCCCGCTGTTCTATGTCGCTGTATTCACGCAGGGTTTCATAATAGGGCTGCATGGAAAAACGCCCGGCATAACCGCCAAAAATACCCTTCCATGAAAACACGATGAGAGAATCGGTTTTATCCGCTGCCGCAGCGTAACTTAAGGTTGGGCTGAGCAGCTGGCTTTTCCCCATGGTATCAAAGCGAATAAAGGTATGGCCAAACATCGAGGCCGGATTACCCATATACATACTCGGAAACAACAGGGTAATTTGCGTGGCATTCCACTGCGGCTTCCACTCATTAAACTTTGTGCATGCTACTTTTGGCAAAAGATAAGCAAAGCCCAATTGCTGGTTAAGCCAGTGCAGCCGTGCTGGGAATCGGCATTGTGGATGCTGACTACTCTCAACATTATCGAGCTCACTAAAAAAGCCACGCAAATCAGCCTCTAGCTCTGCCTGTGCATTTTTCGCACCCGACTCGGCGATAAAAAATTTCGCATCATCGGCCTGGCTAACCAGGCTACCCCAGGCATTGCTTTTGTAATGCAGCAAATTCAACCAGGCGGGCTGCTGCGCCAGCTTTAATGATTTCGCTTTTTCTATTAAAGGCACAAGCAAATCAGACCTGGCAGCGACATTTCCGGGCAAACAAGCCGATAAACCCAGCAATAAGCCAATAAACAGGCCTTTACTGGCAAACCATGCAATATTCCTGTTCCCGCCCCTGCAATAGTTTTGTAGAATCCCCACCAACTCTTTTATGCCTTATCATTATTGTTATTTTGAATAGTATAAGTCGGCATTTTATCTATTCACACGGAAACCACCATGCGCGTATCACAATTTCCTTTATCTACCCTTAAAGAAACCCCATCAGATGCTGAAATCGTCAGCCACCAGCTGATGCTACGCGCTGGCCTAATCCGCCGCCTGGCCTCAGGCATGTACACATGGCTGCCGCTGGGTGTGCGTGTATTGCGCAAGGTAGAACGCATTGTGCGTGAAGAAATGGAAAAGGTCGGTGGCCTGGAAGTATTAATGCCTGGCGTACAACCCGCCGAGCTTTGGCAGGAATCCGGGCGCTGGGAAGAATACGGCCCAGAGCTACTGCGCCTGAATGATCGCCACAACCGCGAGTTTTGCCTTGGCCCAACCCACGAAGAGATCATTACCGATTTAGCGCGCCGTGA
>Ga0316209_1000121_pt1 | contig 155045 bp, 145 predicted proteins | sample 6monopyrite_MG_FD_204945 | JGI IMG/M metagenome (GOLD analysis project Ga0316209, IMG submission 204945) | Microbial mat bacterial communities from mineral coupon in-situ incubated in ocean water Damariscotta River, Maine, United States -... | ecosystem: Environmental > Aquatic > Marine >... | reverse complement strand
CCCCCCCCTCAGAGTCACTCGAAGAGGACTCTGAACTTTAAAGCCTTGGTTCGCTCCCCCACAAAACAAAAAAGACAGGTAATGAGGATACATCGTTGGCTTAGTTCCAGCATTTCAAGATCTTGCAAAAGTGACCAGCGATTCGAAATTATTTCTGTCCGCTTCCTTCACAGCTTGCAAATAGAGAATTCTAGCATCCTGACTACTGTTGATACCAGCTGCGCCCCAAGAAAACACAGGCTGCCTATAAATTTTCTCAATAATCACATCGGCCATCAATCGGCTATGTCTGCCATTGCCATTTGCGAAACAATGGATAGAAACCAGTTGGTGTTTGAATCGGATAGCCATTTCTTCTGATGGGTAAGTAGTATGCATCACCCAATAAAGTGCATTATCACAGAGAGTTCTGAGCGCAGTTGGAATCTGCCAACTCTCCATACCCAAATTTTTATTTGTCTTTCTGTACGCACCTGCCCATGACCACACATTACCGTACATGCGTCTGTGAAGATTGCAGATGAATTTTTCAGTGAGAATCGTTTCAGCTTTCAATCTTCGCCCCACTATCCAATGTATGGCTTCCTCAATGTTCTGCTGCTCAAATTCGTCCAATTCCATTCGACTTGAAATCGTAGGGATAAGTAACCCGTCCTTTTCCTCTTCGTCAATGGGGGTTTGCCCACTTATAGGATTCAAATTCAATCCCATAGGGTCTTAGGCATTTCGTATTTGAGCAATGCTGTTCGTTCTTCTATTGCTTTAGCAATGCGCTCCTTAGAATTCTCCTGATCCTCCAACTTCATTGTATGGGTCGTTCGGGACACAATCATGGATGCCAACTCTCGAGCCTTGCGATCAATAAGTGCTTCCAAAGAACCATCTACAGGTACCAGACCATAGACCACTTCCATATCCATCGCCTTGGCGGTCTGCCGAAGTGTTTTCAATGTAATCGTTCCCTCCATTTCCCGCAGTTCAATTTCTCGAATACTCTGTCTAGTGATCGATGATTTACTCGCCACCTGCTCCAATGACATCCCCAAAGCCACACGTATTGCTTTTAGCCATCCCGTCGGTGGACTGACTCCTGCCATTGTACGCGGATACATCTGCATTTTGGTCTCCAATTGAAGGAGTTGTAAGGTTTTCTTTACCATAATTGTAAGGTTATAACCTAACAAATATATAATAAATGTAAGTTTTTAATGTTACATAAATAATATTTTGTCATAATTTAGACTTACAATATACCTAGGGTCTGCTGAAAAACGCTGATTACACATTATTGGTTCGTTTTGCCTTCGAGCCAGGCGGGCGCCTACTTTCTGTCTTGATACAGAAAGTAGGCAAACCTGCCTGCGGCAGACAGGGAAATCAAGGCTGCATGAAAAAGTCTAAAAATCCGTTCCAATGCCTAAAATCCACCAAACTTCCAGCCGCACCAGCCTGCTCGGGCAATGGTGCATTTTTGTCGGCAGTGTAGCGGATTTTATTAACACCATTTTCATGAGGCCGATCCATACCACTAATGTGCACGGGTTTTTAGTACAATTGCCATTTTTGTGTGCACCTAAAATTAGCAATACGCTAAAAATCTACCCTTGGTAATAAGGAGTTATAGATTTCGCCTTGGTTTTAGTTTCTCAGCAGACCCTACCTAGGAGGATGATTAATTTATTTCTCACAAAAAAACTCTCTAAAAAGATTCGGGTCTATGTGGATTACTGTGGGTAATTTAGTTTTCACTCAATTTTTATTGAGCAATAATTCCGTCCTTTAGGGCTGAGATATAGCATCAGAAACATATGAAGGCTTCAGCCCAATTTCTGTTTTTGAAAAGGGCTAAAGCCCTGATTTACAACCAAGAATCCATACTCCCCCGCCCTAAAGGGTGGGGCAATTGATTTAGGATTGGGCGGATTTCAGTTGTACAAATTTTCGGTATGCGGTCTATCACGATCTTCGTTTTTCGACAACCTCCATTTGTAATCCACACCAAATCATATAGACCCAAAGATTCTATGATATAAACCTAAAGTTATTCGCAATAAGACTTTGAGCTATCAAAAAAAATAATTATTTCCCCTTCAAATCCCGCACAATCAACCCTGCATGCACTCGTGAGTTTTCAATAAACCAGGTATTGGTCTTGAGGCCACCGCAGATGACTCCAGCAAGGTAGACTCCAGCCGAGCTGCTTTCCATGGTTTGTTCGTTGTAGATGGGCGTTCGGAATTCATCCGTTCCGATCTCTACGCCTAGTTTATTCAGGAACTCAAAATTGGGTTGGTAGCCAGTCATGGCCAGAACAAAATCATTCTCCAGTTTTATTGCTCCATCGGGTGTTTCGATCTCTACTGAATCTTCTTTGATCTCCACAATATTTGAATTGAAGTACGCCTTGATGGTGCCTTCTTTGATTCGGTTCTCGATATCTGGACGTACCCAGTATTTGACTGTCTTTCCTATTTCTGGTTCGCGGATGACCATGGTCACCTCCTTCGCTCCTTTTCGGTACGTTTCAAGCGCCACATCCACGGCAGAATTGGACGATCCTACCACGATCACTTTCATATCAAAGTACGGATGAGGTTCGTCGTAGTAGTGTCTGACTTTGGGTAGTTCCTCTCCTGGGACATTGAGTAAATAAGGAAGATCATAAAAGCCCGTGGCGAGTACAATGTTCCTTGCCTGGTATTTTGTCTTGGAGGTTTGAATCTCAAAACCATTCCCGTTTTTTTCAACTTCTTCTACCGATTCGTACAACCGCGTATTCAATTCCCATGAGGTGGTCACTCGTCGGAAATATTCTAGCGCTTCTGATCTGGTCGGTTTTGGATTGTGAGAAATAAAGGGAACATCCCCTATCTCCAACCTGTCTGAGGTAGAAAAGAAGGTCATGTTTTTGGGATACTTATAAAGCGAATTGACCAAGCAGCCTTTGTCCACGATGACATGTGATATCCCTGCTTTCTTCGCTTCGATTCCTGTTGCCAGACCTATTGGCCCAGCACCGATTATTAGTAGATCAACCTGATTCTGCATTTTCTTACTTCCTCACAAACGGGTAACTAACTTTATCTACCTCATTGCCAATCAACTTTTCGATGCGCTTCATTTTGAAGCGTTCCTCTTTGGTAATAAGTGTAATGGCCGCTCCTTTGGTTTTTGCCCTGGCTGTTCGTCCGATTCGGTGAACATAATCCTCCCCTTCTTTAGGCACATCATAATTGATCACCAGATTGATATCTTTAATGTCTATTCCTCTACTCAACACATCTGTGGCTACTAAAATTCGAAGCTTCTTCGCTCGAAATTTTAACAACACCTCTTCTCTTTCTTTTTGATTGAGCATAGACGAAATGCCACTGGCAGTTAGACCGGCCTTTTTAAGCCCTCTGACAATTTCGGCTACTTTTTTCTTTGTAGATGTGAAAATCAGAATGCTCTCAAAATTTTCATTTCGCTTAATGATTTTTGAAACAAGCTCCGTTTTAAATCCTTCTTCCACCAAGTAGGCTTCCTGGCTCACTTTCTCTGAGGGTTTAGACAGCTCAAGTGTGATTTTCTTTGGGTCTTTCAGCAGGGTCTTTGCCAACTTTTCGATCTTGGGTGCCATGGTCGCGCTAAACATTGACGTCTGTTTGAGACCAGGAAGAAAGCCTTTGATTTTCATGATATCATCATAAAAATTCATGTCGAGCATCCTGTCGGCTTCATCCAAAATCAAGTGCGTCACCTGATCGAATTTCACATAACCCATGTTCAGATGAGAGATCAACTTACCTGGAGTTGCCACCACAATATTGGCGCCCATGGTTAAGGCTTTTTTCTGTTGAGCCCATTCCTGCCCATCTCCTCCTCCATAGATGGCAATTGAATGCGCGGGAAGAAAATAAGAAAATCCTTCAATCTGCTGATCAATCTGGAGCGCTAACTCGCGAGTTGGGCAGATGATCAAGACTTTCACATCGTCACTGTTGTCTTCTGCCAGTTGGTGAAGGGCTGGTAGCACAAAGGCGGCAGTCTTGCCAGTACCCGTCTGTGCGCAGGCAATCAGGTCTTGGCCGTTGAGAATTGCCGGGATCGCTTGATCCTGAATGGGAGTTGCTTCTTCAAAGCCCATATAGGAGAGCGCCTCCATGACCTTTTCGTGAAAATTAAATTCGTCAAATTTCATTGGCCGCAAAGATGCAAAATTTTAGTCACCCAATGTTCAAGGAGAAACACAGAGTCATTCCGGACGAAAGTCCAACCTTCCGCTCAATTCGCAAGCGCTAAATTTCTCTCTACAATTTTCTGATGATGTTGCACATGGTAAATGGTAAAATACATCATTTCTCTGAGTGTCAATTTGCCAAGAAGTGGGTGCGGAAGAATATATTTATCTAGTTCATCTTCTGAGAAGCTGGATAATTTAGAACCAATCTTCTGAATCGTTTTTGAGAGTTTGGACAATAGCTCTCCTCGCTCCTCTATCGAAATCTGCTTAGGGATGTATTTCCCAGAAGCCTTGCCCCCCTCGGCCAATTTGCCTCTATATTTTTCAACCAACTCATCCAACGATCTGGAAAGACGGTTGGACTTTCCAAACATCAGTTTTAATTGAAATTTGGGCAATGTCAGAGCCTGATTGAGCGGTTGGGTGCTTTGTAATATGTGTGCTAAGTTTTCACCATTCGACCATTTCTGAGGAATGGGTTGGGCGGTAAAATCCTCGTCGCTCAAACCATTCATCAAGCCAATAAATTCTTGATGATCGTCCGTTATAGCAGCTATAAGTTGCTCTTTGGTCATCAGTCATTTTCAATATCCAACCAAAATGAATGGCGCCCAATAATATGGACTCTGATATTCTTCTGAATCAAGAAGAGAAAGCTTGGCAGATCTAAGCGAGCGATTGTATCCATCGTAATCGTTGTGCAAATGCTGATCATAGAACTTGATCATCAATTCGGACGTAGATTCGTCAGCCACTGCCCAAAGGGAAACAATCAGGTTATTTGCTCCCGCATATTGCAGGGCTCTGCTCAAGCCGATGACGCCCTCTCCTTTCGCAATCTTCCCAAGGCCTGTTTCACAAGCAGAAAGTGTCACCAGATCTGCGTTTATTTTGATATTGTAAATCTCTCCGGAGTACAAGCTGCCGTCCTCCCCTTCTGAAGGCGCTAGGAATATCCGCGACAATTCAGGCTTGGACTCATTCACCTGGCCATGCGTTGCAAAGTGTAGATATTTATATTTCGAGAGTTCATCACTTTTCAGAAGTGCTTCGCTTGCCTGACTTTTAACCTTCAATGAAGCTCCGCCATTAGAGACGAACAGGTACTTAATTTCTTTCACCTCTTTTTCACTATCCGGCAAATTGGACATTTGCACTTCATTCGTGTCAAAGCTCACGGGTGCACAAAGCAAAATGCTTTCTGACTGAACGGGAGGTTTCGTCGTTCGATTCACTAAAAGTGTTGCTGAATAGTCATAGGCGATTGCATAGTCTTTGATCAAATACGCATGATCCTTATAGTCCGATCCCTCACTGTCCGAGTGGATGAACGCTTCAAATGGAAGCGTTCCAATAATCCCATCCGGGATTATTATGAGTGTGGTGGATCTACCAATTTTCTTTGGAATGAGTTGATCGAACAAAGATTTTCCTGATTGGATTACCTTGTCTTTTATGTTGTATTTAATTGCATTTCTAAATCCCGCTGCTGTCTGTTCAAAATTTTCAGCTTTAGCCAAATTGAACGCCTCTATGCCCTTAGAACTAATTTGAAAAAGGTAAATCCTCTCCTCTCCAACAAAATACGAAAGAAGAAGCGTCTCCTCTCCGATCGCCTCTTGTACTTCTGATACAGAAGAAATCTGTTGGCTATATTTCAGATTGAAATACGCTGGATAATTGGATTCCAATCCCTCAACAAAATCATGATAGGCCCCTTGGTATTGGAAAATCAGATTTTTGTATTTCTCCTGATCCTTTCCATTGGCCAACTGCTGCTCGAAGAAAGCTATCTCAGCTTTCAAACTGTCTTCCAATTGAATGAGCTCATCTGGAATACCCGCAAAATTCTTAGCCTTGGTCTCAGTGATGGCTTCCAGTAGCACCGCTGATTTACTGCGTTCGCAAAATTGAAAAGCCTTTTCCAAGTAATACTGTTTCTTGAAACTTTGCTCGCTTAACGTAAGTGAAAGACGCAGACCTGCTTCGTACACTTCTTTGGCAATTATTCCAAGCTTGATTTTATCGTTTTCATTTTGTCTTATCTGACGAATCTCAGAAATTAATTTATCACAATGCTCATACGAATCAATGGAACCCACCAAATCCTTAAGATTCAAGGTCTTCTCAAAATGCAATGCCTCCAAAGAAATTGCTTTTGATTGCAAAGAAGAGAGCAAAATATCCGCATTGAAATAATCTCTAATCTCTGGCAAATCATATGTAGAGGTGAAGTCCTGATCGAGTAGATTAGCGTAAATGGATTTCTGAAAATGATTAACCGCTTCCTTATATAAACCTTGTTTTCGCAAAATTTCACCCATAAGGAAATAAGCATTCGCCACATCGGGATGACGTGTGCCAAATAAGGCAATATACATTTTCAAAGCTTCTGTTTGAGATAATAACGCTTCCTCATATTTCTCCTCCATGAATTGGATACTACCAATGCTGGTTAGGGTAAATGCTTTTGTTGGGTGATTTCCAGCATGTATCTCGTTCTGCGTTTTCTGAACAGACGCTAAGAGTAAATAAGCCTCATCAAAATCCCCTTGACTCGCATTGGCAAACGCCAGATTATTGGCCACCAAAGCGGTCTTGGGATGCGACATGCCGTATTTGTTTTCATAGATTTTTTTTGCCCTATTAAAATATATCAGTGCCTGCAAAGGGTCGTCCTTTTGATAAACTAATCCCAAATTATTGAACGAATCACCTATTGGAAGATCCGTAGAGCTAAGCTGAGACTGACGAATAGATAAAGATTGATCGAGGTATTGCAGTGAAAGATCCTTGTTCCCATTGTATAAATAAACAATTCCGAGATCATTAAAACAGGCGGCTTTTTCAAGAGAGTTTCCACTACCAAAAATCATTTCTGCTTCTTTCAGGAACTCAAGTGCAAGATCATTCCTACCCAAATTTAAATACGACTTACCCTGCAACGTCAATGTCTCTGCTTTTAGAATTCTTTCTGATGGGTAATATCTATCGATGTATTTCCCAGCACTCTCGGCCAACTGTCGCCCTTCATCCGGCTGACCAGACAACACCTTGCATTCTGACATTTTTAGATTGCACTGCACATAGTCTTTTCCATTGTCTGATTTTAAGAATTGCTCAGACGCCTCCTTATATAGATAATACGCTTCTTCATAATCCGCACGCTCAAATGCCTGATGCGCCTTTATGATTTCTTGCGCTCGTACTTGAAAAGCAAAAACTAATAAAAGGAGGGTTGAAAATATTCTCATCAGAATTGATATACATAGCTAAAACTCCAAACAGAATGTCTCGTAAGCCCGTCGGGATTGAATTCCCGATCGGTGATCTTTTGTCCGCGGATAAGTTTCAGGCTACTGTTCACATCAAACCGATAGCCGAAACTTCCCAGGGCTGTGAGTGCCATACCTGTGGTTCCCTCTCGGTCGCCGCGCTTCCATTCATCTTTTGGGGTGGTTGGGTCTGGTACGATTGTGTTATCCTTGGTAATTCTCCATATCGGGAGAACCCCAATTGAGAAATTCCAATTTGTGAATCTGAAGTTCCTTTCGACTCTGAGCATGACATCTATACCTCGAAGGAGTTCAGGGCCTGTATTATATTTTTGTACATAGGTTGGATTGGGATAATCTGGAACAGATGACCAGAGAAACTGGTTTTTATTTCTGGTCATGGCTATCTGAATACCAGTGGCCATCATCCATTTGTCATTGATCCAAGACAGCCCAGCTATGGCATCCACCGATCCGAGACTTGGTTGGTAGTACATGTGCAGGGGGGCTTCCACACCACCGGTATTCTCATTCACAGTCTTGGCATTGCCATCGCCCATTGGGATCTTAGTGCCAAGGGTACCATTCAGACTCCAATTTTCTGTATGCTTTAGCGTATGGGTAAAACTCAACGAAATGTCCCCCATTCCTGCAAGTTCGCCTAAACTCCCACTTGCTTTTTGGTAAGGTAATTTCACTTGAAAATAGTTCCGGTCATTGAGCCCTACGGTCATATCTATAGTGGTCACATAGATCACAGGCGTCAATAAACTTTTCCCTCTATAGAAATTCACTTCGAGCGATCGAAGTTTAAGTGCAATTCGTTTGCTATAGGCCTGATCAGGACGCATGGCACCCATTGTGCAGAAGCCCGCATCGCTACATCCCTGTCCGTACGACTGGATGTAAAGAAATGTCGATCCAATACACATGAGAAAAATACTAATCGCTCTTGGCATCCGACAATATTAACTCTTTGCAATATTTTTTTTAAACTCTTTTAAACCTTTTGTCTTGGAGCTGGTCTTAGCAGGGAATTTTGAAACAAAACAATAGAAAAATGAAAAAGTCAAGAATTATTACGCTAGTAGCACTTGCAGCGCTCATGGTAGCATTCACTGCTTGTAACGATGATGCAGATCAAGTAACATCTGATTTGGACGCATTAGAATTGGAATCTGATGCAGCACTAGAAACCACCTATGAGAGTATCGATCAAATCACAGAAGGTGGAATCGCCTTTGCCGATGGAGCAAGGACAGATGTGAATGGACCGCATTTGGAGGATTGTGCCACTGTAGATCACAATACCGAGACAAAAGTGATTACCATTGATTTCGGTGATGGATGTGAAGATCGCCATGGAAATGTTCGAAAGGGAAAAATTGTCATTGAGTACAATGACAGAAAATATGTACCAGGTGCTTTTCGCATTGTCACTTTTGTTGATTTCTTTTTCAACGACATTGGCGTAGAAGGTACCAGAACAATCACAAATACTTCTTCTGTGGATAGCGAGCTTGAATTCACTGTGACACTTGTGGGTGGCAAACTAGACTTTGGTGATGGCACATTTGCCACGAGAGATGCCGAGTGGGTAAGAACATGGTTCGTTGGAGAAGGTAAAGTAACCTTGAGTGGTGGAGCACATGGCACCAACATCAATGGTGCAGAATACTCAACTAGCGTATCAGAAAGCACTCCCCTTCTTTTCTTGAGAGAATGTGCAATGGGAATTCCAGTTGCTGGAGTCAAAGAAATAACGGTCGGTGATCGCAGTGCCTCGATCAACTTCGGAGATGGCGGATGTGACAGAATGGTGGCCATCACGATTAATGGTGAGACTTTCATCAAAGAACTAAAACCAAGAAATGGACAAGGACGTTAGTAGGTGAGTTTAGTAGATCAGGTAGTTTAGGTCGTCTCAAGTATTGAGGCGGCCTTTTTTATGGGATTTTGGGTTCGGGGATTATCGTTCCAGACCCATGGCATTTTTTGAGTTCATATTTTCGTGGTACTCTTGCACCTGACTACAACCAAATGATCGAATTCAATCCTGCTTCAGACATGAAATACATTTATCCGGTCTTAGTCGGATTTATGATTTTGGAGTACATTCTGGCTAAGAAGAACTATACGATGAAGGATTCTCTGGCCGGCTTTGGAATAGCGGCAGGAGCATCAGTTGTTGCGGCGTTTACTAAAGTATTCACAGTGCTCGTAGTGTTCCAGTGGGTGTTTGATTTTTTCGAACCCTTCCGATTGGAATATCTCAGTTATTCCTCCATCGGCTGGGCTTGGTGGATATGGGTGCTTTGTATTGTTTGTGATGATTTCAATTTCTACTGGCATCATCGTTTTTCGCACACCATCCGGGTACTCTGGGCAGCACACCTCCCCCATCATTCATCTAATAATTATAATATGGCCGTAAGCATTCGCAACGGCTGGTTTGTGAGTTTTTACAAACCCATGTTTTGGCTATGGATGGCTGCCGTGGGATTTGAACCTATCATGATTGGCTATGCTATGATCGTGAACGGAACATATCAATACTTTCTTCATACGCAGCTGGTGAAGTCACTGGGGGTTTTCGGGAAAATATTCAACAATCCATACGTCCATCAAGCGCATCACTCGAGCAATCCCGAATATTTAGACAAAAATCATGGAGGTATTTTGATGATTTGGGATCACCTTTTTGGGACGTATCAAGACATTCTTCCTGAAGTGAAACCCAAGTATGGAATTATAAAAGATGCTGGAACATTCAATCCAATCCGCCTGAACACACACGAATTTCAGGCGATCTTCAAGGATGTCAGAAAAGCTAAATCGATTAAAGAAGCTTGGATGTATATATTCGGACAGCCAGGTTGGAGTCCAGATGGTTCATCGCAGACAGTGAAGGAAATACAGGCGGAAATGATCAATCAAAAACCTGAACTAATATCTGAGGTAGCTTAAGATTTAAGCAAACCTATTTCTGAGCTCTTGATATGCAAATCCCTCTGAGGAAATGGGATTTCTACCTTGTGTTCTTTGAATTTATCGAAGATCGCAAAGTACAAATCACTTTTGAAAGGTGCAGGTCTATCGGTGTGACTTTTTGTCCACACACCTAATTTGAAATTCAATGAATTATCCGCAAATTCATCAAAAAACACATCGGGCTTTGGATCTTTCAACACATGCTCATTTTCAGCTGCCACTTCTAATAATAACTTCTTGATCAGTTGAGGATCTTCATTATAACTAACCCCAATAGGAATTCTATACCGTACACTCCGATCATTATGACTCCAGTTAATCACACGGCCAGAGATAAATTCCGAATTGGGAACAATGATAGAGATGTTGTCGTTGGTCTGCACGGTGGTGGCACGTATAGAAATGTTCGTCACATTTCCGGACACATCGTCCAGCTCGATTCGGTCTCCTACTTTGATCGGCTTTTCGAAGAGAATGATAATTCCTGAAATAAAATTGTCCGTGACCGTCTGAAGACCAAACCCAATTCCAACACCCAGCGCACCAAACAAAACCGTCAGGGTACTGAGATTGATTCCAGCACTTTGCATGATGATAATTGCGCCTAAAACTACCAAGAAGAAGCGAGTCACATTGCCGATGGTGACGCTCACGCCCGTATCCATTCCCGTCCTTTTTAGTACCCGATTAACCAGGAGATTTTTTATCCTTTTGGAAAAGAAGGAAAGAATGATGAATGCGAGAATAATGTAGAGGATAGTACCTGCACTGATTTCAGCTTCTCCAAGTTTGAACAACGGTCGCACGATTACATCCCACACGGAGCGGAAGAAGGATTTAGTTGATGCCCAGAATTCGTTGAAGTCCATGTGGTGAAGATAAAAAAATTAAGGCAGCAATAGCGATGAATCGCCATAGCTCAAGAAACGATACTCTCTTGATAATGCCTCTCCATACACGTTCTTCCAATCTTCGCCTATCATGGCAGCCACAAGTAGGATGAGCGTGGAGCCCGGCAAATGAAAGTTCGTGATCATGCCAGCGCACATTCGGAATGTGTAACCTGGGAAAATAAAAATCTCTGTGTGGCCTATAAGATGGCTTGTTCGATTTTGATTCATGAAATCAAGAACGGCTTGCAGGGATTCTGTTCTGCTCGGTGGCTCAGAATGGTCGTACGCGTAGAGTTTTGGTACAAAAAAATCTGATTCGCCACTTAGCAATTTCACACCATACCAATATAGACTCTCCAGTGTACGCAAGCTTGTTGTTCCCACCGGGAGTATAGTCTCCGTTTTTAGTAGGTTCTCTACATTCTGTTTGGTGACGATGATTTGTTCCCGATGCATGGGATGATCATCTACGCTCTCTGCTTTGATTGGCTGGAAAGTACCCGCCGATACATGCAACGTCAGATAGTCTTTCTTGATTTTTCTTTCATCCACCTGAGAAAGCAATTCTTCTGTAAAATGTAGCCCGGCGGTCGGTGCTGCCACAGCCCCCTCATGCTTGGAGTACACGGTCTGGTAGCGGTCTTTGTCTGACTCCTTTACCTCCCTGTCAATGTAAGGGGGCAAAGGAATCTTGCCCGCCAGTTCAAGAATTTCTGAAAATGTGATGTCCCTTTCCCATGAAAATGTCACTTCATCATTTTGCCTTGTTGCCTTCAAGCCAATCTCGGCGACCTCTATTTTTTCTGTCTTCCACTTTTTAGAATTCCCCACCAGGCAATGCCACGAGCAGGTATTCCTGGCATTCATACTTTGCTCGTAATTCGATGGATCGGAAGGCTCGAGTAAGAATACTTCTATTCGTGCGCCCGTTGATTTATGGAAAATCAGTCGGGCAGGAATGACCTTGGTGTCATTGAAAACCAAGAGACATTTTTCAGGAAGTAGGTTGGGGATTGACTTGAACGTATCGTGAGAAATCTCTCCCTTTCGGTAAACCAATAATTTGGAATCGCTTCTTTCGGCCAATGGAAACTTGGCGATCTTTTCGTCAGGGAGCGAATAATGATAATCTTTAAGGTCTATTGACATCAGCAAAAATTGGAACTCGAAGTTACACCCTACACCCTCAATTTCACCTTCATGGCGAAAACTTCCAGAGGAAGTATGACGAATAGAAAAGTCTGGTTTCTAAAACTTAAAAGTGGTGGGAAAACCGGGGTTGGGGAAACTGCACCAATCGCCAGGTTAAGTCCAGAAGACCCAGGCTTGATAGGGTTTAAATTAGATGCGCTGAAAGTAGCATTGAAAAATATTGAACCACCCTCTTCGATTGAGGAATGCTACGACTTGGCTGAGCGGTTAATCGGGATGGATTTTCCAAGTATTCGGTTTGGGCTTGAATCTGCGCTACTCGATTTGAGCGCTGGAGGAAAGAAAATATTATTTAAAAATGATTTCTCTGCTGGAATCAAATCACTCCCTATCAACGGACTGGTGTGGATGGACACCAAGGACGAAATGATTCGTCAAATTGATGAAAAGCTAGAAGCTGGATTTGATTGTATCAAGCTGAAAATTGGTTCGTTGGATTTTGAAGAGGAGTTGGAGGTATTGAAGCACCTTCGCACCAAATCACCAGATGTGACCATCCGACTAGATGCCAACGGTGCTTTCGGTACGAATGAAGTTTTCGGTAAGCTCAAGCAACTGGCAGAATTCAATATTCATTCCATAGAACAGCCCATTGCGCCAAGTCAGCCAGAGGCCATGCGGTTACTCACGCACAAGTCACTCATTCCGATTGCTCTCGATGAAGAGCTCATTGGGGTGAAAGACAAGCGAGGTTTACTCGAAACAATTGCCCCACAATTCATCGTTCTCAAGCCCACGCTTCTCGGCGGTTTTCGGCAGACGTCCGAGTGGATTTCAATAGCTGAGTCAATGAATATTGCTTGGTGGATAACTTCCTACTTGGAATCCAACATTGGCCTGAATGCCATCGCACAGTTCGCTGGAAATTATGAATTCAGCTTACGGCAGGGCTTAGGAACCGGGATGCTTTATGAGAATAATATTGCTTCGCCTTTGGTCATTTCAGCTGGAGATCTGGAGATAGACCATTCAAAAAATTGGGGAGTCATCAATTGACAGAATGCTGAGACGATCTCCCTTTGCATGAGTCCATCATTATTTCTAACTTAGTGGTATGGCTGATTACCCAATCAAAGAGGATTCACTGGAAGACATGATGCTCAGAGAGCCTGACGCCACCTACTCTTATGCCGATTATTTAAAATGGACATTTGAGGAACGAGTGGAGTTGATTAAGGGGAAGTTGTTTAAATTTTCTGCACCCAGGACCAAACATCAGAAATTGAGTGCGTCTGTAGGCTTTAGAATCTATAATTTCCTAAATGGAAAAAATTGCGAAGTTTATTTCGCTCCCTTCGATGTGCGTTTCCCAAATAACAAGTCCGATCCGAACGATCAAACCTACACGGTCGTTCAACCAGACATCTGCGTAATCTGTGACCTGGAGAAACTTGATGATGCAGGTTGTAAAGGTGCACCGGATTTAATAGTGGAAATTCTCTCACCAACAACAGCTTCCAGAGACCTTCATGAAAAATTCGATCTTTATGAGGAGCATGGCGTGCAGGAATACTGGACAGTCTATCCGGGAGAAAGCCTGATTGAAATTTATGATCTAAAAGATGGGAAGTATGTCTCACGAGGGAAGTTCGTTCGAGAGGATACAGTAAATTCCAATGTGCTAGCAGGATTGGAGATGAAGTTGGAAGAGGTTTTTGAGGAATGAATATTAAGCAACCAACATGGAATTATTTCGAGACATTTTTAAATTTTTTATCGACAGTTCCAAGTCTCTAACTTCAAGGTTCATCATAATTGGAATGTTCGTTGGCTTAATTTTTCTTGTTGATAATTACCTAGGGTTCTCTTTTTATTATGGAAATGGAAGAAAAATAGAGCAATTAAAGAGTATTTATGATATCAAAAAACAAAGTGATGTTCAAGAAACTTTAATCCTAGAATTAGATAAAATTGAAAAAAATATTCTAGGTAGACAAAATGTCGTAGAAATTTTTGGAGATTTATTCTCATCAGAGTACTTCGATATTGACCAAGCAAATTCGGATCAAAATTTAAACGTAGTTGAAAGCGACTCTTCCCAGGCAGGCATGGAATTAGATTCTATCTATACCGATGAAGATATTGTAAAAGAAGAAATCACTAAAACTCAAGCTTCCACCCTACCAAAAAATTCTCGATCCAGAATTTGGCATACTATTTCATCATCATTTGGCCTCATTATCATATTTCTAATTGTCCCTTTTGTACCATTCACCCAACCACCTTTCGAATGGAGTACTTTTCTTGGGGTTATGATTCTTTGTATTCCTCTATCCGGCCTAATTTGGCTAAATCAATATTTATTGGGACTAATACCTGTGATTCTGAACCAACCATGGATTAATTATATTCTAAATTTTATCATTCATTTTGGAATTCTGTCTTGGTTGGCTTCTTCATCAAAGAAAAATTAATACTATAGCTTTTGTTGAATACCTAAAGCCTAAATCAACCCACCCAAGTCTTTCACTCCCAAAAAATCTCTGCTTGTAAAACCCTCGGCAAATTGCACCCCGATACGCTGGCCATATTCTCTGGCTCTCGCCTCGATCATGCTTACGAAATTCTGAGAGGAGATATAGGTCGCCGGCTCTACACTATTTGGATCAAAGAACTGTGATTTGTACGCTTTGTAGGCTCTTATCTTTCGTTCATGCACATCAGTTATGTCCACATAAAAATCCGGCACATTCGATCGGCTCTGGATAAAATGATAAATCTTCTTGGGTCTGTGGGGGTCTTGAGCGTTCCCTGAATCATCCACAGTTTCGATCCTTTTCAGGCCCGCCCAAAAGCAGGCTTCTTCGACCAATTTTGCCGCCCGTCCATGATCTGGATGTCGGTCATCTTCAGCATTGGTCAGGACGATCTTTGGTCGATACAAACGAATCTTCTGTACCAGCTTCATTTTATGCTCTTCATCGTTTTTGAAAAACACATCCCTGAAATTCATATTATCACGAAGGTCCAAATCCAGAATTTCTCCAGCATGTGCTGCTTCTGTATCTCGAATTTCCGGCGTTCCTCGCGTACCCATCTCCCCTCTTGTCAAGTCCAGAATACCTGTCGTTTGCCCAAGTGCTTTTTGCACCAACAACGTACCAGCTGCACAAAGTTCTACATCATCGGGGTGCGCGGCTATGGCAAGAACGTCGATCATGAGAATGCAGGAATTCCGGTGATGTTTGCACCAAGGATAAGCAAATGAATATCGTGCGTTCCCTCGTAGGTCACCACCGATTCCAGATTCATCATGTGGCGCATCATTGGGTATTCACCTGTGATGCCCATGCCTCCGTGAATCTGCCTCGCTTCTCGCGCAATGTTCAGGGCTACTTCCACAGAATTTCTTTTGGCCATGGATATTTGCTGTGTGGTGGCTGTGCCATTGTCCATCATCACACCCAGCTTCCAGTTGAGCAGCTGAGCTTTGGTGATTTCAGTTAACATTTCGGCCAGCTTTTTTTGTACCAATTGGAACGAAGCAATCGGTTTATCAAACTGAATCCGTTCGAGCGAATACCTGCGAGCAGAATCGTAGCAGTCCATTGCTGCGCCGATGGCGCCCCAAGCGATTCCGTATCTAGCCTTGTCCAGACATTTCAATGGAGCACCTAATCCGTTCTTGCCTGGCAGCAAATTTTCTTTAGGAACTTTCACATCACTGAACACCAACTCCCCAGTGCAAGACGCTCGAAGTGACCACTTGCCATGCGTCGTAGGCGTGGTGAAACCCTCCATGCCTCGCTCCACAATTAACCCGTGAATTCGGCCTTCTTCGTTTTTGGCCCACACAACCGCCACGTCCGCTTCCGGTGCATTGGAAATCCACATCTTCGCACCATTCAGCAAATAGTGATCTCCTTTGTCCTCAAAGCGTGTTTCCATCCCATTCGGGTTGGAGCCATGATTCGGTTCGGTCAAGCCAAAACACCCCAACATTTCGCCAGTAGCGAGCTTGGGCAAATATTTCTTTCGTTGCTCCTCAGAGCCAAACTCATGAATTGGAAACATCACCAGTGAACCTTGCACGGATGCAATTGATCGCATGCCCGAGTCTCCACGCTCTATCTCCTGCATGATCAATCCGTAGGAAATATTGTCCAACCCACCACACCCATATTCCAAAGGAAGGGTCGGCCCGAAGGCGCCAACATCTCCAAATTTTTTCACCATCTCCTTGGGGAAATAATTTCGCTCGGCCCAATCTTCAATAAATGGGGTGATTTCTTTTTTGACAAAATCACGAACTGAATCACGAATAAGTTTGTGCTCCTCTGTCAGCAAATCATCCAATTGATAAAAATCAGGAGCTTCGAATTCATCGACAAAATTTCGTTTCTGTACAGCTCCGTTATCCGTAGTTACGCTCATGGGGATATTGTTCCTTTATTTTTCAATTTTAATGGCGCAAATTTACAACTATTAAAAATAGAGCTAACAAGAATTAGTACCATTAAATTTAAAGTAGCGTCATTGCCGACGAAGTGAAACAGTCTCAAAGCATATCAGATTCATCAGAGATTGCTTCATTGTTCACGATAATGGCAGTTGAATTTGAGATTTGAAAATCAAACAAAAAATATTGAAATTTTATTTGTGCTTGACACTCCTGATTGTGTCAATGTTTGGAAACGCTCAAGAGATTTTTCAGAAGGAAATCTATTTTGATTCAGACAGTATCAAACTCAAAGAAGTCATCCATTTCACCGAGGCTGATACTACGTTGCACGGTACTTATGAAGCCTTTCATTTGAATGGGTCTCTTCAGACTTTTGGCCATTATATCAACGGTCTACCGGATAGCACATGGGTCTATTACTATGTAAATGGCCGAAAACGAGCAGAAGGAAAATTCGACCAAGGAAAAACAAAAGGGAAATGGGCATACTTCTATGAAAATGGAAATAAAAAATCTGAAGGGATGCTCCAAGACAATGTCAAGCATGGCACCTGGACATTCTTCTATGAAACGGGGAAACCCAAAAGCACGGGTACGTACTATGACGATGTGAAATCCGGAATTTGGAATTATTTCTATGAAGATGAGATCGTAAAGGCCCAGGCCTATTATGAAAACGGCACGGGCATGTACAAGGAATTTTATCCGTCCGGATCAACCAAAATGGAGGGTGAAAATCGAGAGGAAAAAAGCGTGGGTGACTGGATTTACTATTATGAAGGTGGTGAGGTACAAGCCAAGGGAAGTTTTGAGAATGGATTGAGAATTGGCGAATGGCAATATTTTCATCCCAATGGCAAAGAGGCAATAATCGGTAAATTCAGCACGGGTCAGGAGTCGGGTATCTGGAGGCACTACCATGAAGACGGGCAAGTGAAAGCTGAGGGCGCCATGGAGGACGGTGTGCGGGATGGTTTTTGGAAGTTGTATTATCCAACAGGAGAACTCAAAGGTGAGGGCGATTATCAAACGGGGAATGGCGAGTACACAGAATATTATACCAGCGGAAAGCAAAAAACCAGAGGGCAAATTAAGAATGGTCTTAAGCATGGAAAATGGATTTTCTACTCAGAGGATGGCCTGATTGATGGTGAGGTGGATTTTGAAAAAGGCGAAGGAAGATACAAGGGTTTCTATCCAAATGGTTCGATGAAAATGGAAGGCGACATGAAAGACGACAGACGTGTGGGTGAATGGAGTCTCTACACTACCGAAGGCTCGTTGGCGGGTACCTATCGGCCAATATACGAAGACGAAAAACCAATTTTTAAGACACGACAATCGGCTACATTTAAGGATCCGACCAATTCAGAAAAACCAGAGTACCTATTTAAAAACAGAAAACTACGCTACTTCACTCCCACCATAAATGAGTACAAAGGCATAGCGGTGGATACCAATCCCATAGGCATGGCCTTGGGCAAGTTGCCTATCGCGATAGAGCGACACGTGCAGGAGAGACTAGGCTATCAGCTTCAGGTAATTTTACATCGAGATTCGTTCTTTGGTCCCGCCCTCAGTGAGTCACTTGGTCAGATTTATACACGAGGGGGAACTATCCAAGTCAAGCAGAAGTTCTATCATTCGGATAGGAAATTGGGCATGTGGTATTTCGGACATCTCGTTGGTTTTTCTTACTTATCGCATTCAGAAAGGCTCGTCGATGACACTTTTTTAATCACAACGGGTGAGGTGATAGAGACCCGATCATACTACGGGCTGATTGTGGGGAGTAGGTGGATGCAGCGAACGGCAGATTCGGGAATCACCATTGATGGGTACATCGGGCTGGGAATGGGTGTGAGGAATTTTGACAAGAAATATGGAATTGATCCTGCCTTCGATGCGGAGTTCTCAAGCACAATTAAAAACAAAGGCTATTTTCCTTTTCTGATTGGATTAAATGTTGGGTTTATTGGCCCAAAAAGAAGATTGAGTAAATAATGAAAAAAACGGTACTACTTGGAGCTACTCCAAATCCGGCCAGATATGCATACCTAGCGGCCGAAAGATTGACAAATCACAACGAAAATTTTGTGCCGGTTGGAATCAAAAAAGGAGAAGTCTTCGGACAAGAAATTCTCGATTTAAGAACCCGCCCAGAAATCGAAGATGTGGATACCGTCACGCTTTACTTAAATCCTACCAACCAAAAAGAATGGGAGGCGTACATCCTCTCTTTGAAACCCAAACGCATCATCTTCAATCCAGGAACGGAGAATCCATCTCTTGCAGAGAAAGCCCAAGCTCAAGGAGTAGAGACGGAGAATGCTTGCACACTCGTGATGTTAGGGAGCGGGGTGTATTGAGCTCACGAGTTTCAATCCATAATCACCCACCAACAGTCGCTTTAATTGTCACCATTTGACTAGGTCGTGCCGGGTCATTGGAGAAGATAGTCACGTTTTTGAATTGCTTTCCTTTTCGTCCTGTAGTGTCAAACGTGACTTTCACTTTGGTCCTCTCCCCTGGTTCAAGAGAACTTTTTTCCACAACAGAAACGACGCAATCACAATTGGCCAATGTACTGCGGATAATCAATTCATTTTTGCCTGAATTGATAAGAAGGAACTCAGTTTCGACAACTGCCTCCTTCGCTACCTTCCCAAAGTCGTGGGACATTTTGCTTAGCGTAAGCTTAGCGGCATTGGCCAATTCTTCTTCGGTCATTGCAACAAAATATTCCTCAATGCTTGCCAGTACATTGAAATTTGTTTCGATCGTATCTTGGCCCGATGTTTTGATGGTGATCTGATCTGAGTGATAACCCAAGCTGTTTTTTAGCACTGGGTCATATTCGATCACAAGCTCTCCTCTTTGTCCTGATGGCAATTCCTGAGGCTCAAAAGCCATCGAAATATGGGCAGGAAGTTTCATTTCATCAATCAAGAAACTGAATGTGCTATCCGAATGATTATATACTTCAAACCTTTTTTTAACAGGATTTTCTGTGGTGATATTCCCCATGCTAAAAGCCCGATTTTTCAGTCGCATAGCTCCCACTCGTATGGGAAGATCACTTTCGATCGATCTGGATTTAGGAATCACTCGTCCTTTTATATGAAGTGCCTCACTAGAATTGATCCCAGAGGACAGTACTTGAAGGGTTTTTTCAAAAACGCCTGGTCGATTGAAGGGATTGTATTTAGCCGAGATACGTCCCGAATCTCCGGGCAATATTTCCTCCTTTGTCCAATAGGACGTGGTGCAACCACATGAAGCATTCACTTTCGATATTCTCAGGGCTTGATCTCCAGCATTCACAAACAAGAAGGAATACTCCACAGCACCATCCTCTTCACTTATTTCCCCGAAATCGTGTGATGTTTTTACAAATTCTAACTTCGCTTGTCCTACCAATGCGATAGAAATCAGAACCAAATAGCCAAATATATACGCTCTCATTGAGGTGATTTTTTTTATCGTTTACATACCTCGAACAAAGGTAGTAGGTTTGCCAAAAAAACAGTCGATGGCACGTGTACTTACCGGCATTCAAAGTTCTGGAAAACCTCATTTAGGCAACCTTCTGGGGGCCATTCTTCCAGCAATAGAGTTGTCAAAAAATTCTTCAAATGAATCGTTCTTTTTTATCGCCGACCTACACTCTCTGACCACCATAAAGGATGCCGATGAGCGAATACAAAATATAAATGAAGTAGCCGCTGCTTGGATTGCGTGTGGTTTTGATACCGAGAAGCACACCTTTTATCGCCAATCACGGGTAGCTGAAGTGTGCGAGCTGACATGGTACCTCAGCTGCTTCACTCCTTTTCCGATGTTGGCCAATGCGCACTCGTTTAAGGACAAAGCAGACAAGTTATCGGATGTCAATGCGGGTTTGTTCACGTATCCTGTTCTTATGGCAGCCGACATTATCATGTATGATGCAGATATAGTGCCTGTGGGCAAAGATCAAAAACAGCACGTAGAAATGACTCGTGACATTGCGAGTAGTTTCAACCATCAATTTGGGGAAACCTTTGTGATTCCCGAACCAAGAATCGATGAGCAGTTGATGACTATTCCTGGCACTGACGGCCAGAAGATGAGCAAATCCTACGGAAATACGCTGGATGTCTTTCTCCCGGAAAAGCAACTGCGCAAGCAGGTGATGTCTATTGTCACGGACAGTCTGCCAATGGAAGCACCGAAGAATCCGGACACCTGTCACGTGTTTGGTATTTATGAACTGCTGGGATCAGCCGAGCGGATTGCCGAAATGCGGAAAAACTATCAGGGCGGGAATTACGGCTATGGCCATGCCAAACAAGCCCTATTCGAATTGATAATTGACCGATTCAAAACAGAGCGAAAAACCTTTGATCATCTCATGGCCAACCCAGATAAGCTTGAGGAAAAGCTGCAGAAGGGTGAGGAAAAGGCCAGAATTATTGCTAATAAAACCTTGGAAAAGGTGAGAGAAAAATTAGGGTACTAGGAGTTGGGAGTTGGGAGTTGGGAGTTGGGAGTTGGGAGTTGGGAATTGGGAATTGGGAATTGGGAATTGGGAATTGGGAATTGGGAATTGGGAATTGGGAATTGGGATAATTTACAAAAAAGAAAACATGGACATTCAAGAAAAAGCACAACAATGGCTCGATAGCTCGGTCATAGATGACCAGACAAAGAAAGAGGTAAGGGAGCTAAGTCAAGAAGAATTACAGGAGGCCTTTTATAAAGATCTGGAATTTGGAACCGGTGGATTGCGTGGGTTGATGGGAGCAGGAAGCAACCGAATGAATAAGTACACGGTGGGTATGGCCACTCAGGGACTTTGTAATTATCTCCACGGTCAGTTTCCAAATCAGCAGATCAAGGTGGCTATTGCTTTTGATAGTCGCAACAACAGTCCCTTATTTGCACAAATTACAGCTGACGTTTTTTCAGCAAATGGAATCAACGTTTTCAAATTCCCTGAACTACGCCCGACTCCTCAACTTTCCTTTGCTATTCGCAAATTGGGTTGCCAAAGCGGGGTGGTACTCACGGCCTCTCATAATCCCAAAGAATATAATGGCTACAAGGCCTATTGGGATGACGGAGCTCAATTGATCACTCCTCATGATAAGGGCGTGATGGATGAGGTCCAAAAAATCGCTTCATTCGATCAGGTGAAATTTGATGGCAATCCGGATTTAATTGAAGCCATCGGACCCGATTTTGACGAACAATATCTGGAAATGATTCTTGGCCTGAGAGTGAGCAAGGCTAAAGAAATTGACAAGGATGTTAAAATCGTGTACTCCTCCATTCATGGCACAGGAATCACGATGGTGCCAAAAGCCCTGGAAAAAGCTGGTTTCAAAAATATTTCTGTTGTTGAAGCGCAAGCTGAACCTGATGGGAATTTTCCAACTGTGGTTTTTCCAAATCCTGAAGAGACAGAAGCGATGCAGCTTGCTTTAGATTTCGCTGAAGAAATTGATGCAGATTTGGTAATGGCAACTGACCCAGACGCAGACCGTGTGGGGATTGGTGTGAAAAATCAGCAGGGTGAATTTCAATTGCTTAATGGAAACCAAACGGGCAGTTTACTTCTGCACTACATTCTCAAAAAGAAAGCGGAATCTGGTTTTACAGGAAACGAATTCACCGTCAACACCATCGTGACCACTGACCTAATGAATGTGATTTCCGAAAAGAAAGGAGTCAAGGCTTACGAAACGCTGACAGGTTTTAAGCACATTGCCAAGCTCATTCGGGACAAAGAAAACGTTGAACAATTCATTGCCGGAGGAGAAGAAAGTTATGGATATATGATTGGCGATCATGTCCGGGACAAGGATGCCATCGCAAGTTGTACCCTAATAGCGGAACTTGCGGGATGGGCAAAAAAGCAAGGAAAGTCCATTTTTGATGTGCTGCTCGATATTTATTTAGAGTATGGAGTTTATCAAGAATCTATGATGCCGATAGTGAAAAAAGGGCAATCTGGTGCGGAGGAAATCAGTCAGATGATGGTTAATTTCAGAAACACCCCTCCTACCAGCCTGGGTGGGTCTCCGGTCATTAAAGTCACTGACTATGAGCATGGTACAATTAAAAAAAGTGATGGAGAAATAGAGAAATTTGAGTTCACAAAATCAAATGTCCTCCAATACCTCACTGAAGATGGCGCCAAAATATCGGTTCGACCATCAGGTACTGAACCCAAAATCAAGTTCTATTTTTCTGCCCAAATGCGTCTTGAGACGAAAGAAGCTTATAGCGAAATACTTCAAAGTCTTGAAAAAAGGCTAGATTCACTACGAATAGACATATTAAGGTAACCTTTGTATTATGGTGGCTTAGTATTAATTTGCAGTGATTTTGAACCTGAATAGCGTTTTGAGAAGAAATCACACCGACATATTTTAACCTAAAAGGAGTTGGACGTTTACTTACCCATTTTATTACTGACCGTTGGTTTCATACTTTTGATAAAAGGAGCCGACTTCCTTGTCAATGGCGCATCCTCCTTTGCCAAACGATTTCACGTTTCTGACCTTGCCATCGGGCTAACGGTCGTGGCGATGGGTACATCAGCTCCCGAATTGGTTGTTAACATAATTTCAGGCGCAGATGGAGCATTGGATGATGTCGTTTTTGGCAATATCATCGGATCCAATATTTTCAATTTATTCCTGATTCTCGGTATTTCAAGTGTAATCTATCCGCTCACGGTTCAGAGAAATGCACTTTGGAAAGAGATACCGTACTCGCTTTTTATCACGGTGATCTTTTTCATCCTTGTCAATGACGTATTCTTTTTTGAAAAGGCAAATAATGAGCTCACCGTATCGGATGCAGCAATTCTGTTCGTCATGTTCTTCATTTTTCTGCTGTACATCTTTTTGAATTTAAAGAGGCATCCAGAAGAAATTGATGGAGAGGATATTGTGATTTTTAGTTCTACAAAGACAGCCGTAATGGTGGTACTTGGGATTGCTGGACTAGTTTTCGGCGGTCAAATGATCATTAAAAACGCAGTGATTCTTGCCTCAGCATGGGGAATGAGTAAGGAACTAATCGGACTAACCATTCTGGCAGCAGGAACTTCCCTTCCCGAACTTGCTACTTCAGCTGTTGCCGCCTTCCAAAAGAAATCGGATTTGGCCGTTGGAAATATTATTGGCTCCAATGTATTCAATCTACTCTTGGTTGTTGGGAGCACAGTACTGGTTAATGGCGCTCTTTCTTTCAATTCACTAATGAACGTTGATCTGGGTTTTGTCATGGTAGGTACAATTCTCTTGTTCATTTTCATGTTTACATTGAATAAGTACAAACTTGACCGTGCTGAAGGCTTTGTTTACCTCATGTTCTTTGTCGTATACAACTGCTACATTTTCAATGTCGGAGGCTTTAGGGGATAATTGTTGATGTTTCCGAGCAACAATCCCTGCGCTTTACCTTCCTGGCATCAGCTACAGGCTCACTTTGATGAGACCAAAGACCTTTCTCTCAAAGAGCATTTCGCCAAAGACGCCACCCGACCCGAGAAATTTTCCAGGCAATTCAACGATCTCTATGTTGATTATTCAAAAAATCATCTGTCTGACCAAACGCTTGAATTACTCCTGAATTTAGCGAAAGAATCTGGACTCAGTGAGGCCATTTTGGCCATGAAAAATGGAGAGGCCATCAATCAACGCGAAAAACGGGAGGTACTTCACACTGTTTTGCGCAGTAGCAAAGATGAAATCAAATTAAATAATGAAAACTTGGTTTCGCTTGTGCGGGCCGAACTCGCTCACGTGAAACAAATAGCTGATGACATTGATTCAGGGAAGTGGGTTGGGTCTACGGGGAAACAGATCAGGCACATTGTGAATATTGGAATTGGGGGCTCTGATCTTGGTCCTCAAATGGTGTGTAATTCGCTGAAGCCCTTTTGGAAAAAAGTCACTCCACATTTCTTGTCAAATATTGATGCGTCAAATTGGGAAGAGATAAAGGGACATATTAGTCCTGAAGAAACACTTTTTATCATTGTGTCGAAGACTTTCACTACGGACGAAACGATGACGAACGCACGAACCGTTCGGTCTTGGTTTCTTGAGGAGATCGGTTCGGCGGATGGCATTCAACAACACTTTGTCGCCGTATCCTCTAACCTTTCGGCAGTTGAAGAATTCGGTATTCCAAAAGAAAACATTCTACGCTTCTGGGATTGGGTAGGTGGCCGATTTTCCCTTTGGTCTTCGGTCGGACTCAGCATTGCTTGCGCAATTGGCTATGACAATTTTAAGGAACTACTGAAAGGCGCAGAAGAAATCGACGCACATTTTTTCAATGAAGAATTCGGCCAAAACCTACCCGTACTATTGGCGATGATCTCTATTTGGCAAGTGAATTTTTGGGGATTCAAATCCAAGGCCATCCTTCCTTACAACCACAATCTAAGAGACTTTCCTAGATTCTTACAACAGCTCATGATGGAGAGCAATGGCAAGCAGGTGGATCGAAATGACCACCGCGTCAACTACTCCACTAGCCCTGTCCATTTTGGCGAACCAGGTACCAATGGGCAGCACGCTTTCTATCAATTGCTTCATCAGGGTACCGAGATTATCCCAACAGACTTCATTGTAGCGGCCAACGCTCCACACCAGCATGCCGAACATCACGACAAGCTAATAGCAAACTGCTTTGCGCAATCTGAGGCACTCATGGATGGTCGAGCCAATGAGGAGGTTCATCGCAATTGTGAGGGCAATCGACCGTCTAATACAATCATACTTAAGGAGATGTCCCCCAGAAACTTAGGTAGTCTTATCGCTCTTTATGAACATCAGGTTTTTGTGCAAGGTGTTATTTGGAACATCTTTAGTTTTGATCAGTGGGGTGTGGAGTTGGGAAAGCAGCTTGCTAAGAAATTAAACTCCGGAGATGAGAAAAGTAAAAACGTTTCAACCCAAGAATTGATAGCAAAAGCGAAATTATTTAGCCAGTAAAGAATGGCAAATTATCCCAGTTGCCACGCCTACATTCAACGATTCTGCTCCGCCATATTTCTGGATAGTCACGCGCCTGTCCAGAAGTTCTTGGATTGATCCACTGATTCCATGTGATTCGCTTCCCATTACAATTAGATATGGTTGTTCACATGTGAAATCATCAATTGAATTGCCGGCCATTTCAGCACCAATTTTCACCCCTTCATAATTAGATAAAAATTCTCCCAACTCACAATAGACTGTTTTCACTCTAACAAATGAACCCATCGTTGCGCTTATCACTTTGGGGTTGTACAATTCAGCTGAGTCCAGAGAACACACCAGTTGATCAAATCCAAACCAATCCAACGTACGAATAATTGTTCCTAAGTTACCAGGGTCACGAATACCGTCCAGCACAAATATGCCGGAAGATAGATTCAGATCATTGATCGTAAAATCGGTGGATTCCACCAGCGCTACAGCTTGATCATTTGTGACAAATGATGAAACACTCGTGAGGTCTTTGACACCCACCTCGCAAAAGGAAAGTGATTCTATTCGTTTTTTGTATTTATTCAGAAAGTCCTTGGTCACCAGAAGTCTCCTTATCTTGTAACCCGTATTGAGCAGCTCCAAAACATTTTTTTCACCTTCGACCAAAAAACATTTTTCAGCTACGCGGTACTTCTTAATTTTGAGCGACCTAATGAACTTCAGCTCACTTTTCGAAATCATATGTAAAAGTACGCACTGCACAGTAACCAAACTGGTTATTCTGTCAGTTATACTTTCGTCCTGCGCTGGATCCAAATTCCTCCCCGAAGGAGAACGGGTACTCCATAAACAGACGATCGAAGGCATAGGATCAAAACATCGGGACAACATATCTACCCTGTTTGAGCAGCAACCCAATACACGGCTGCTGATCCCATCAGGCCCAGCTCACCTCGTTTACATTTATGAATTAGGCAAACGACATCTGGACACAGCCAAGCAGAATCGTAAGAAAAAGGAACTTGTCATAAAGTACAATTCCAAATTGGTCAAAGCAAAAAGGGAAAAAAAGAAAAAAAAACTGCTTGAGAAACAACTGCAAAAAACGGACAAAATAGAGCGAGTACTCAAAGAGGGGAATCAGCTAATGAGATGGGGCGAGCCGCTATCCATTCTAGACACGAATAAGATTCTTTTGACTAAGGATAAAATTTTTCAGTACCTCAATTCGTACGGATATTATGGGAATCAGATCGACATTCTGGAAAAAACAAAAGGAAGAGATACGTCAAAAGTAGAGATAAACTACTTGATAAATAAAGGGCCGGGATACGTGATTGATTCCATTCAACTAGTGATTCCAGACGAAAAAGTCAAAGCGCTATTTATGAAAAATAAAGAGCAGGCAACCCTAACCAAAAGCATAATCCGACAAGTAAACCTTACCGAAGAAAGAGACCGTGTATATCAAATGATGGTGAACAATGGGTACTTTTCCTTTTCTAAAGATTTGGTGTATTTTCAAATTGATTCAGTTTCATTGGGCCCTCAAAAATTGCTCGTGCGAGAGGTAATAAACAACCCTGCAAACAAGGATGGTCACAAAATCTATGAGATTGATTCTGTCATTTTCGTTACCGATTCCGGATTTGATATTACCCACCAACATGACAATGAAACTTTCAAGAACACCACCTACACATTTGGGAGATTTAAATACTCCACCAAAATCCTGGATTGGCATACCTACCTCTACGCAAACCGCCTCTATCGCAGAGATGCGGTTCTCGAGACCCAACGACAGCTTTCCTATCTGGATAATTTCAAGTTTATCAATGTGAACTTCGACACACTTGGAGGGAAGTTTACCGCGCACATTTTTACGAGTCCGGCAGACAGGTACCAGACATCCACCGAAGTTGGATTTAGTAAGACACAGGGTCTACCCGGCCCGTTTGCCAATTTGAATATCAAAAATAGGAATCTCTTCAGGGGTCTGGAAATTGTGGAACTGAACACCCATTTTAAAGTAGTTGGTTTAGAGAGTGTTAGCAATGAAAACTCCACATATTCGAGTCTTCAATACGGATCAGAACTTTCGATCACATTTCCCCAATTCCTTTCGCCACTTGGGAGGTTTTACAAAAAGAAAATTGCCCAATATAATCCAAGAACCCGGTTTGGTTTGGCGTATGGTTTTGAGGATAGATTCAATGAGTACAAACGAACCACCTTCAATACGAGCATGGCCTATATATGGAAGATTCAAGATCATGTAAGCTACACCCTCACACCTTTAGATGTGAGCTATATCGAGTCGAAAACTGATTCTACCTTTCAAGTATTCTTAGATGACCTTTCGCTAAGCGGAAACTCCTACGCCAACGCTTTCAACTCTGCTTTTGTCAGCAGTGTGTCATTCCAAATTGTTGTCAACAACAATTACGGCGAATCTCGAGGGTCATCATATATGCAGTTCAACATGGAAGCTGGCGGCCACTTATTTTCCCTTCTTGGCGAAAATCCATTCAACAGATCGCTTGAGTATTACAAATACTCAAAAGCGAGTGTTGACCTGCGAAAGACTTTCTTTATAAATCGTCAAACAACTGTTGCCACTCGACTAAATGTGGGCGTAGGTGTTCCCTACGGAACAAACAAATCACTCCCCTATGTGAAATATTTTTTTGGAGGAGGAAGCAATAGCCTCCGAGCCTGGAAGCCAAGGCGACTCGGGCCAGGTGCATATGGCATCATCGACATAGATGAAACAGGATTAGAGACAGTTGATTATCAAAGAGAACAACCCGGAGATATGTCGATTGAAATGAGTGCCGAAATAAGACAAAGGCTATTTGGTTTTGTTAACTGGGCACTATTCGTGGATGCAGGGAATGTCTGGCTTCTTAACAGTGAGACTGTAAATCCAGCACTTGATCCAGAAGGTGATGACGGAATTTTTAAATTTAATTCCTTTGCGAAAGAGTTGGCACTTGGATCAGGTTTTGGCTTGCGATTCGATTTGTCCTTTTTGATATTCAGAGTTGATTTGGGATGGAAATTAATCGATCCAGCCCAACCGCTCGGCAAACGCTGGGTTGCGAATAAAATATTCCCGAATCCAATCACCAAAACAGAGTTTAATATTGGCATAGGATACCCCTTCTAGTATGGACAAAAAAGAAATTTCATCGTGGTTTCAAGGGCTTCAGGATCGGATATGTAACGAACTGGAAGTGATAGATGGCTCATCCAAATTCGTCGAAGACACGTGGCAAAGAGAAGGCGGTGGTGGTGGTCGTACGCGAGTGATTCAGTCAGGAGGTGTCATTGAAAAAGGAGGAGTGAATTTTTCCGAAGTTAGTGGCAAGACCCCTGAGGCTATTCTAACAGCCTTGGATTTAGGGCCTTCCGATTTTTTTGCAACAGGTGTCTCCATTGTGTTGCATCCCTCAAATCCATGGACGCCAATTATCCACATGAACGTCCGGTATTTCGAAATGTCTGATGGAAATTATTGGTTCGGCGGTGGCATAGACCTTACGCCACACTACGTAGACCAAACATTGGCCTCCAAATTTCACGAAAGACTCAAGTTTACTTGTGATCGATTTTCGGACGATTACTACCCTAAATTCAAACAATGGGCTGATGACTATTTCTACCTCAAACATCGAAAAGAAACCCGGGGTGTTGGTGGGCTGTTCTTTGATCGGCTTTCTGCAAATGATGATTTCACAAAATCAGATCGTTGGGAATTTGTGAAAGCCCTCGGAGAAACGTTCATTCCTGCCTACTCTGAGCAGGTACAAGCCACCAGAGAAAAGGTCTTTACCGAAAATGAGAAAACCTGGCAGATGCTCCGTAGGGGACGATACGTAGAATTCAACCTTGTCTGGGATAGGGGAACCAAGTTTGGACTCGATACAGACGGCCGGACAGAAAGCATCTTGATGAGCCTCCCGCCTACGGCCAACTGGGCGTATGATTATCAACCTGTCAAAGGGTCAAAAGAGGCTGATACAATTGCGTTGCTGAAGAAAGGAATCAACTGGTAGTGACATTGAACTAATGAAATAAGTACCTTTGGCATGGTAAAAAGAAGATAAAATGAGCAAGATCAAAGTCAAATATTTTGGCCCTATTAAAGAAGGTTGCCTAGAAAATGATGGTTGGATTGAAATTCGTAAAACAACAATTTTTATTGGCAATCAAGGAAGTGGTAAGAGTACAATCGCAAAGTTGATTTCGACATTTACTTGGATAGAAAAAGCTCTTTTTAGGGGAGATTATGACAAAAAATGGTTCGAAAGAGATAATAAATTAAAAAATCAATTTTTAAACTACCATCGTTTAGAAAAATACTTTTGGAATGACGACATTTCATTAGACAATGCTGAGATTGAATATGTAGGAGACGCTTACCACATGAAATATGAAAAAGGGGCATTGTTAATAAGTGAGACTCCCAATGGGGAGTATCCTCTTCCTCAAATTATGTATGTCCCTGCTGAAAGAAATTTTATCGCCTACGTAAAAAGCCCTAAAGAATTAAAACTTTCTTCAGATTCGTTAAAAGAATTTTTAACCGAATTCGATAATGCAAAAAAAAGGATTAATAGGTCAGTCACATTGCCAATTAATAATGCTTATTTAGAGTATGATAAATTAAATGATACATTAAATATAAAGGGAGAAGAATATAAAATTAAATTACCAGAAGCATCAAGTGGGTTTCAATCCCTTGTGCCATTATACCTTGTTTCGAGTTATTTATCGCATTCTGTCCGAAAACAAAGTGAAAGTCAAGAATCCATGAGTACCGAAGAAATGGCTCGTTTCAAAAAAGGTGTTGCCGATATTTGGCTAAATGAAAGCTTAACTGACGAACAGAAAAGGTTAGCAATTTCTGCACTTTCTTCAAAATTTAACAAAACGGCATTTATTAATATTGTTGAAGAACCAGAGCAAAATTTATTTCCAACTTCTCAATGGGCACTTCTCAAAAGCTTGCTTAAGTTCAACAATAAGAACGTTGGTAACAAACTAATAATTACAACCCATAGTCCATATGTTATTAATTATTTAAGTATAGCTATTCAAGCAGGCTTATTAAAGAAAAAAATTAGTAATAATAAAAAGCTTGAAGAAAAATTGAATTCTGTAGTTCCTCTCAAATCCGCTCTTAATTCTAAGGAAATATCTATATACCAACTAAATGAAAAATTAGGCAATATTGTAGAACTTGATAATTATAATGGGATACCATCAGATAAAAACCTCCTTAACGAATCTCTAGCCGATGGTAACCATTTGTTCGATTCATTATTGGAAATTGAGCAAGAAATATGAGTTTGGATTTTTTCGGAACAGACTGTGGTGAGCCACCACGAAATGAGAATTTATTCGGAATATGTGATGACCAAGATGGGACAAAGGCATACACTGAAACTCAGCAGAAAGATAAGTGGATAGCAACAATTAAAAATGATAATCAAATAACCGTAACATTCACAGCAATAGATAATTGCATCATTATTTTGAAGAAAGGGACTCAGAATAAGGAAAGTTCGTGCGATGGTATGCTAACTTTCAAAAACAGCATTTTTCTTATTGAGTTAAAAAACCAAGGAACGGGTGGTTGGTTACCTACTGCGAAAAACCAATTGAAGAATACTATTAAACTGCTTGAGCAAAACATTAACCTGAACGATTTCAAATATAAAAAGGCCTATGCCTGCAATAGAAGACACCCGAGTTTTACTACAATTGATAATGAATATTCCAAAAGATTCTTCAAAGAAACCAATGGTTTTAGAATTGACGCTCAAGCTGAAATAGTCATTAAGTGATCGAACAACTGAAAGACTGGGATCAACAACTCTTTCTCTGGCTCAACGGCCTTGGACACCCTGCCTTGGATGATGTGATGCTTTTCTTGTCTGCTAAATTGGTTTGGATTCCTCTCTATGCCCTGCTGATTTTTTTACTTTATAGGCAGTATGGCCTACAATTTTGGAAGCCACTTCTTGCTGTCATTTTAGTTATTACGATAGCTGATCAAGCTACTTCCTCCTTCATGAAACCCTTCTTCGAACGTCACCGCCCATGCCATGACTCCTCTTTGGATGGATTAATGATTAACGTGGGTAAGTGTGGGGGGAAATACGGATTTGCGTCTTCTCATGCCGCCAATTCTTTTGGACTAGCATCTATCTTCTTCTTCCTTGGTGAAAGTAAAAAGTATGCATGGCTCTTTGTTTGGGCGGCTTTAGTAAGCTATAGTCGAATTTATTTGGGTGTGCATTTCCCTGGCGATGTAGTTGTTGGCGCATTTGTAGGATTTAGTTCTGGATGGTTGATCTTCTGGCTTGGGTCACGCTTGAATTTTATTGACTAGCCGACGAAATATTACTGAAGCAATTTTCCAAACATTCAATGCGAAGGATTTAAACGAGGAAAATCCAATTACATTATCGGAGACATCAAGCCTTCAGCTCTCTCACGAAATGCAATATTTTAAATAAAATCGGCCTCTCGACAATTGTCTTTGGGTAAATTACTGAAATGAGATATTCCTGGATTTTATTAGTCGTCTGCTTTGAATGTGGTTCACCTCAAGCTACCAATGACAAAGTAGCTGCATACGACAATCCCTATTTGATGGTATTGGGGAATGTGCAAGATGCGGGTTCTCCTCAAGCTGCATGCACAAAAGATTGCTGTAAGGACCTATTCGAAAATCCTGACCCAGACCGGATGGTTGTTTCTCTCGGGTTGGTTGACCCAAAATCAAAGTCAAGTTGGCTGTTTGAGGCTACTCCCGATCTGCCTCGACAAATGAAGATGCTTGCAAAAGCAGCTGGTGGTGATTCTGAAACTCCAGATGGAATCTTCCTAACCCACGGACACATTGGCCATTATGCAGGGCTGATGTTCCTTGGACATGAGAGCATGAGTGCGGACAATCTTCCCGTCTATGCCATGCCCAGAATGAATAACTATCTGCAAGAAAATGGCCCATGGAGCCAGCTCGTAGAATTCAATAACATTGCTATTCAACTGCTTAGTAATGACTCAATTGTTGCCTTAACAAAAAGTCTTTCGGTCGCGCCGTTCATCATTCCTCACCGTGACGAATTTTCTGAAACCGTAGGTTACAAAATTACCGGCTCTTCAAAATCTGCGCTATTTATTCCAGACATTGACAAATGGAGGAAATGGGAGACAGACATTGTTACAGAAATAGCCAAGGTGGATTACGCCTTTCTGGATGCTACTTTTTTTGATAACAATGAAGTGAATCGAGATATGGCAGAAATCGGCCATCCGTTTGTTGTCGAAAGCCTGGCATTGTTTGAAAATCTTCTTGCTGGAGAAAAAGCAAAGGTGTACTTTATTCATTTCAACCATACCAATCCCCTGCTCAATCCTGAAAGCGAGGAATCAAAACTCGTTAGTGAAAAGGGCTACAACATAGCCAGAGTCAGCACTAAACTTGAACTATAAAATTCATGGAAATACTTTCGCAAGACGGCCTCAAACTTCACCTTCATCATTGGCCTGCTGATCATCCCGAAAAGGTTTTGTGCATCATACATGGACTCGGCGAGCATGGCGGCCGATATGCTGAAATGGCCGACAAACTGAATGAAAAAAAATGCTCCGTCATGGCCATTGACGTGCGTGGACACGGGCTTTCGGAAGGAAAAAGAGGCCACACTCGCTCCTATGATCACTTACTTGGCGATATTGAAGAGCTGCTCAAAGCCGCCCGATCAGAATACAATGACCTCCCCATGTTTCTATTTGGTCATAGCATGGGGGGCAATCTGGTCGCCAATTTTGCGAAAACGAAAACCACAACAGAACTGAGCGGTTTCATCCTCTCGGCTCCTTTCTTCGACGTAGCTTTCCATCCACCCGCATGGAAAGTAAACCTAGCAAAAGCGGTTGGCTCAATACTGCCTGGATTGCTTCAGTCCAACGAACTGGACGTCCATGCCATCAGCCGAGACCCAGCCGAAGTGAAAAAGTACGAAGCTGACCCGCTCGTACACGACAGGATTTCCGTTCGCTTGTTTCTAGAATTGATTAAAAATGGAAAGGCTGTGCTAGAAAACCAATCTGAACTAAAAATACCCGCCCTCCACTATCATGGAAATGCCGATCGCCTGGTGAGCTTTAGCGCATCGGAGGTCTTCGCTGATCGCAATAAATACCATCTAAAATGGGTGCCTCTTGAAGACACTTATCACGAGCCACACAATGATTTGGATCGGGAGAGGGTATATGAATTGGTCACTCAATTCATCAGCGAATGAGCACATCCAAAACCATTAAAAAAACAATAAAAATGGTAGCACTAGTTGTCGTAGGAATCATCCTTTTAATCGTGATTGTTGGGGTCTTGTTTGTAAAGCTCAGCCCGGAATTTGGCGGAAAAGCCACTGAACAACAACAAGATCGGTACGCCCAATCTTCAAACTTTAGTGACGGGAAATTTGTGAATTCCAAGGAAGTGCAGCTTGACATGAGCTTTGGAACGATGATGAAAACAATTGGTGAATACCTCAAATCCCATCCGAATACAGTACCCAAGGGAAGCATTCCGGTTGATAAAATTGACTCCATGGGGATCGTATCTTATGATTCAGAAAAGCCACGGCTCATCTGGTTTGGCCACTCGGCCTTTCTCCTTCAGCTCAATCACAAAAACATTCTCATTGATCCCATGTTTGGAGATGTTCCTGCGCCTCACCCACTACTCGGCACTTCGAGGTTTGGCAAAGAGTTACCCATCGCTGTTGAAAAGCTTCCTTTCATTGATGCCGTGATTTTCTCACATGACCATTATGATCATTTGGATTACGGTTCTATCGTGAAGTTGCGAGGTAAAGTAAAGGCCTATTATGTCCCCTTGGGAGTTGGCAATCATCTCAAATCGTGGGGCATTGACTCCAGTCAAATTACCGAATTGGATTGGTGGCAAGAGGCTACCCATGATGAACTCACTTTTCGGTGTACACCAGCTCAGCATTTTTCGGGTCGTGGGTTATCTGATCGTGCCTCCACGCTCTGGAGCTCTTGGATCATTCATTCACCAAAATCCAACATTTACTTCAGCGGGGATAGCGGGTATGGTGCGCATTTCAAAGAAATTGGAGAAAAGTACGGGCCGTTTGATTTCGCTATGATGGAATGTGGCCAATACAATGAAAATTGGAAAGACATCCATATGTTCCCGGAGGAAACGGCGCAAGCGGCCGTGGATGTCAAAGCTAAAGTTATGATGCCTATCCACTGGGGGGCATTCAAACTGTCGCTTCATTCATGGACTGACCCAGTGGTTCGATTGAAGGAAAAGGCACAAGAACTTGGCATGCCCGTAAGCACTCCGAAGATTGGAGAGCAAATAATACTTGGTGATTCAATCATTTATCCAAAACATGACTGGTGGTTGAACTATTGACCTGACCTTCGAATCAACACATGCCCATCTCACCTACACTACATGCACTGATGATACTCTTGGTCATATTTACAAGTGCTGTCGTCTTGGTCATTGGGAAAAATGCGATCGCAAAGGGAACACTAGAACGCACTAGCCGTACCCTTGGCATTTCAATGTTGGTCATATGGCTCATCTACAATGTGTATTATTTTTTGCCTTCTATTTTTGAATGGAATAGAAGTCTCCCTCTACACGTTTGTGATGTTGTAATTGTAGTTGGTAGCCTTTCACTCATTTACGAATTCAAATTCGGAAGATCGTTACTCTATTTCTCTGCCATTGCATTGACTACTCAAGCCATTATTACTCCCACAGGAAATCAAGACCCAGCCTCATACCGATTCTGGTTGTATTGGATAATGCATGCGGGAATCATTGCCTTCTTTTTCTACGATTTGATCATTCGCAAATACCAGCCGTCCGTTCGAGATTTGATTGCTGTATTACTAGCCGATGTGGGCTATGTCATTTTGGTTCTGCCCTTAAACGTCGCTTTTGGTTGGAACTACGGCAGTATCGGTGACTCCTTACCTGATGGAGAAACCGTGGTTGATTTTTTGGGTCCCTGGCCAGACCGAGTTTTCATCATTGTTGGGTTAGCGATGGCCGTTCAATCATTGATGCTTTTATTCTGGTGGAGCTATAAACGTACAGGATCAAAAACCAGCTAATTGGTGAATCATGCGCAATTTCAAAAATCCAATTCGCGCCAAGTCCTTACATGAAAATCGGTTCGCTTATATTTTTGCTCTCCCCCATAAATCAGCGTCTTGCTTCTCACTGCTCCGTCGGTTAGTTTATCAAAATAATCAAGCCCAGCTGTTGTGTTCGGCAGTATTGTCTGTGTTGACTTGATTTCGAAAATATCAAATTGATCTCCTGTTTTAGTCATAAGGTCAATTTCATGCCCTGCAGAATCACGCCAAAACCAATACTCCCTCAGAAGGTTTTGATGATAATTATTCTTCACGAGATCAGCCACGACCATATTTTCATATAAGCTTCCCAGCAAGCGCTGATTTCCCAGATCATCAACTCTTCGCAGACCAAGCAAAAATGAAAGTAATCCAGAATCATAGAAATAAAGCTTGGGCGATTTCACAATTCGTTTTTTGAAATTCTCATGATACGGTTCAATCAAAAAAACAATGTAACTGGCTTCCAAAATAGAGAGCCACGACTTGGCCGTAGGTTGTGTAATCCCACACGCATTGGCCAGACTGTTGAGATTAAGCAACTGCCCCACCCGTGCGGCACACAATTTTACAAAATTCCTAAATCGCTTGGTATCCTGCACACGGGTCAAATCAGCAATATCGCGATTGACATACGTCTGCAAATAATTGGAATAATACACCGATGGATTCAACTCCCGATCATAGATCGCTGGATAAAACCCCTTGATAAGCTGCGATTTCCAGTCAGGCTCAATCATATTTGCCAATGTCAATTCTGACAAATCGAAAGGTAGCAATTTGAATATCGCAACACGTCCAGCCAGACTCTGCGTGATGTTACTTAGCAAATGGAAATTTTGTGATCCCGAAAGAATAAATTGCCCCATCTGCCCACTTTCGTCCACCATGGTCTGGAGGTAGGAAAATAGTTGTGGCGAACGTTGCACTTCATCGAAAATAATTTTCGAATCATATTTAGCCAAGAAGCCTGCGGTATCCTTCAGAGCAAATGCTCTTTGATCTGCATTTTCGAGCGAAACATACCGATAATCTGGAAGAAATTTTTTCAATAAAGTGGTTTTACCAGACTGGCGAGGACCTGTCAGCGCCACTATCGGGTATTGACTTAGGTGCTGCTTTACCTGATGAATTATGGATCGACTAGCTACTGACATGGTACATTATTTCTTCAAATGTATATCATTATTTTGAAATTACATGACTATTATTTTGAAATTACACGACCATTATTTTGAAATTACATGACTATTATTTTGAAATTGCACCGATTTCAAAACGTTGGTAAACGAGGTATCCTATATTTGGCAGAAGTTAATTTTCCAGAAATGGTTAAGCCCTACTAAAATGATTCTATCTAGCCAATGATTTCAGAAAAAACCAAAACAGCACTCAAAGAATTACTAGAAAGCGCACCCCCCAAGGTGCAAATGGAAATCATTATGCAGATGCAAATGGCGGAAGGCCAGACCAATGCTAAGTTGAGTCTCTCGAAAGAACTTCAAGAAATGCTAAAAAAGAAAGACGTCTTATAGATATGTCTCTACGTCTGTGTAAGGCAGATTAAATGCATCGGACACACCTTTGTAAACGACATCTCCATTGATCACATTTAAGCCAAGCTTGAGTTGCTCACTATCCTGGCAAGCTTTCTTCCAACCCTTGTTGGCTAGCTGAATCGCATACGGAAGCGTAGCATTTGTGAGTGCCAATGTTGAAGTATAAGGCACAGCACCAGGCATATTTGCCACGCAGTAATGAACAATATCATCAATAATAAATGTGGGGTCTTCGTGAGTGGTGGGCTTGCAGGTTTCGATACATCCTCCCTGATCTACCGCCACATCCACAAGTACCGTCCCTGGTCTCATTTCTTTGAGCATGTCTCTTGTTATCAAATTGGGCGCCTTAGCTCCAGGGATCAGCACCGCTCCAATAATTAAATCATGAGTTTTGATCATTTCCTGAATGTTGTACTCATTCGACATCATGGTGTTAACATTGGCTGGCATCACATCATCAAGATATCTTAATCTTGGCAAACTCAAATCCATAATTGTTACATCCGCACCTAGTCCGGCAGCCATTTTCGCAGCATTGGTGCCTACAACTCCGCCTCCAAGAATCAGCACCTTTGCTGGTCTCACTCCTGGTACACCTCCTAGAAGAATCCCCCTCCCCTGAAGTGGTTTTTCTAAATAATGTGCACCTTCCTGAATTGACATGCGACCAGCCACTTCGGACATGGGTACCAGTAGTGGAAGCGATCTATCGGCCATTTCCACTGTCTCATAAGCCAAACAAACAGATCCACTTTCCATCATCGCATGAGTCAACGGTTCATAAGAAGCAAAATGGAAGTAGGTGAAAACAAGCTGGTCTTTCCTGATCAATTTGTACTCAGGCTCTATAGGCTCCTTCACCTTAATGATCATTTCAGCCCTGGCATAGGTTTCTTCTATCGTAGGAAGCATCACAGCACCAGCTCCTACATACGTCTCATCCGAGAATCCACTTCCTTCACCAGCAGTTGCTTGAACAAACACAGCATGTCCATGTTTCGCAAGTTCCTTAACACCCGCCGGTGTTACTGCTACGCGATTTTCATTGTTTTTAATTTCCTTAGGTACACCGATGATCATGACTCAAGATTTAAGATTGGACAGCAAATATAAGTTCTGAAAGCCAGTAATTCTGAAAGTGAAAAAATTCAATATGATTTTTCACATTTAAAGAATAATTCCGACTATACAATATTTTTATTTCGATAAAACAAAATTATATTTCGATAAAACAAAATTTACCACTATAAAGAACAGTATGTATTGTGCTGGTTTAAAAAAAAGTGCTTCAAATTCATTAGATTTGTAGGCACTTCTCCCAAAAATTCAGTGCTTATTATGGCCATAGAAACAACCAACGATTCGATGAAACTATCACTGACTCAAGAGGAGATTTTGGCTGATTATCGCTTAGCCATTGAAAGCCGGGAGAACAGTCTAATTGGCCGCAAGGAAGTATTCATGGGTAAGGCCAAATTCGGAATCTTCGGAGATGGAAAAGAGCTACCCCAACTGGCAATGGCCAGGGTTTTTGAGAATGGCGATTGGCGCTCAGGGTACTACCGAGATCAGACCTTCATGATGGCCATTGGCCAATTAACTTCCGAGCAGTTTTTTGCCCAATTGTATGCCCATACAAATGTGGAAGCCGAACCAGCCTCTGCCGGGCGCATGATGAATGGCCACTTTGCTACCCGATTTCTTGATGAAAAAGGGGACTGGATTTCTCAAACCAATCAAAAAAATTCTAGTGCAGATATTTCTCCAACGGCAGGCCAAATGCCAAGACTCGTCGGATTAGCCTATGCTTCAAAATTGTATCGAAATAATAAAGCCCTTCACAACAAAAACGATTTTTCCATCAAAGGGAAAGAAGTAGCTTTTGGTACCATTGGAAACGCTTCCACCTCTGAGGGGTCATTTTTTGAAGCAATCAACGCAATCGGTGTATTACAGGTACCCGTGGTAATGTCCGTCTGGGACGATGAATACGGCATTTCTGTGCCGAAAGGTTATCATACCACCAAACAGAGTATTTCAAAATTACTTACAGGCCTGCAAAGAACAGATAGCGAAAAAGGATATGAAATATTTACGGTTAGAGGGTGGGACTATCCCTCACTTGTGGAGACCTATCAAAACGCTGTGAAAATCGCAAGAGAGGAGCATGTTCCTTGTCTGATTCATGTGACGGAGGTGACACAACCCCAAGGTCACTCCACATCTGGTTCTCATGAGCGATACAAGCCCAAGAAACGACTCCAATGGGAGCAAGCCCACGACTGCAATCTTAAAATGCGCGAGTGGATCATAGAAGAGCAGATTGCCACAATCGAAGAATTAGATTTATTGGAAGCTGAAGCCAAAAAGGTGGCCAAAGAAGCCCGTTCGGCCTCATGGAAAGCTTATTTGTCAGATATCAAAAAAGAGTTGAATCAAGTGGTCGAATTGTTGGATCAGCTAGGTCACGCAGACGTCACTACTTTAGTTGGTAAACTCAGAGAAGAAATCGCCCCGTCAAAAGCTGACGTAGTGCGAGCAGCAAAAAAGGCGTTGAAACACGTGCAAAATGAAGATACTGAAGCCAAAAAGAACTTGATATCTTGGCTCGGAAGTCTGAAAGAAAAACACGCACATGAATACAATTCCAAATTGTACAGCGAATCGTCCTCCAGTGCACTACATGTGTCTGCAATACCAGCCGAGTATTCAGAAAAATCCCCGCTGGTTGACGGTCGAGAGGTGCTGCAAGCATGCTTTGATAATTTGCTTAATACAAAGCCAGAAGTATTTGCAATCGGTGAGGATGTAGGAAAAATTGGAGATGTAAATCAAGCGTTTGCGGGTTTGCAAAAAAAACACGGAGAAATTCGTGTAACGGATACGGGAATTCGTGAAACCACAATTATTGGTCAGGGTATTGGAGCGGCACTGAGGGGGCTGAGACCGATCGTTGAAATTCAATATTTGGATTATCTCCTGTATGCCATTCAAACACTCTCGGATGATCTTGCTACCCTTCAATACAGAACATTTGGTGGCCAAAAAGCTCCATTGATAATCCGAACCAGAGGGCATAGACTGGAAGGCGTGTGGCATTCAGGTTCGCCAATGGGTATGATTCTGAACGCTCTCAGGGGAATCTATGTCCTGACTCCCCGAAACATGACTCAGGCGGCAGGATTCTACAACACGCTGATGAAGTCGGATGATCCAGCCTTGATGATCGAATCGCTAAATGGGTACAGACTGAAAGAACGCATTCCTGATAATTTGAGTGATTTCACTTTAGCACTAGGTGTTCCTGAAATATTGAAAGAGGGAACAGATGCAACAATCGTGACCTATGGTTCAACATGCAGAGTGGTCATGGATGCAGCAAATCAACTTGACGAGTTTGGGATAAACATTGAAGTAATTGACGCGCAGACGCTGTTACCATTTGATCTGACAGGTATGATTTCAGCGTCCTTAAAAAAGACCAACAGGTTGGTCATTGTTGATGAAGACGTATCTGGCGGAGCATCTGCCTTCATTCTACAACAAATCATGGAGCGAGACAATGCATACTTTTCGTTGGATTCGAAACCATTAACCATCACGGGACACGACCACCGACCTGCATATGGTACAGATGGAGATTACTTCTCTAAACCGAATGCAGAGGATGTTTTCGATAGAATTGTGAGCCTTATGCGAGAAGTGAATCCTGAGAAGTACTAATTCCCAATTAGATCCTTTGTACGGAGACCCAGTAACGTGAAATCTTCAGTTGTTATCACATTGCTCTGGTTAAGTGCTCGATCATAAATATAAAATCTCAGGCGTAGGGTTTCAGTCAAAATAAAAGAGTTTTCTGTGGCAAACTGCGTAGAAAAAAAGGTATAAGAAATGGAACCATCAAGTGGCCTTCCGAAATCGGAACGATCAAACACAGGAAATCTGGCAGAATACCCAGGATCACAATCGTCAAATTCGAAGGGAATGTAGTCATCACCTGTCTTGATTAGTAAATCAATATAAATATTGAGATGATACGGATTTCTCTCTACAAAGACTGTGTCCACCTCCTCCACCAAAGTTTCGGAAACAACCAAATCATTTTCCATTTCTTGCTCAACATGGTAAAACGAAATGATTTCATACTCTTCACATTCAAATCCAGTACTAGGTCGTGAATCATCAGGCGAAAATCCAATCTCCTCACCCACTCTAAAAGGTTCAAGAACTGTTTCACGCTCAAAAATCGACCTCCCATCATCGTCCAACCCCTTGAATATAGTATAAGTCACAGGAAACAATGCTGCAGGCACAATATTAAAAGGCCCAGAATACTCTCCACTCAATGTTACTATTTCATCATTCTCCACAATTATCCCGAAGGCATGATATGGTTCAAATGAGTCATTTGGGTAATTTGATTCTGGATCCAGACCAATATCTCCATCACCATCAGTAACATTGAAATTGAGTATCAACGTTGAAGTATCCGAAAGATGCAACCGCTCAAAACCTATTTGCGGAATTTCAGGAAATTCCGGTGGTCGGTGACATCCAATCAATGTCAATACGGCCAAAAAAAGTGATATTTGAAAACTTAATTGCTTCATGGTTATTAATACAAAGTAAACGCTACCTTCCCCTATTTGCAAAAATGGATTTCTTAAAGAGTCTTAAAAAAAATATATTCGAAATAACTCCGAATTCTTTTGAGGAGGTCGCAGTGCAGCTTTTTAAGATTCAGGCTGAGACCAACTTGATTTACAATAAATACCTTAAATACTTGGATATTGATCCATCAACCGTTCAGAAAATATCAGAAATTCCATTTCTTCCCATTGAGTTCTTTAAGTCACAAAGCATCAAAACTGGAGACTGGATGGAGGAACGTATTTTTAAAAGTAGCGGAACTTCACAAACAGGAAGAAGCGAGCATTACATTCAGGATGTCAATTTTTATCACCAATTGAGCCTGAAGATTGCGAAAGATAAATTCGGTGATTTGAGTGAAACAAAAATGCTCGCCTTGCTCCCATCCTATCTAGAACAAGGAGACTCTTCGCTGATAAGCATGATGAACTATTTCATCAATCAGGCGGCTGAGGGATCAGGGTTTTATTTGCACAACCAAGATGATTTGATACGAAATATAGAGGACGCTAAAGCCAGAGTTATTCTGTTTGGTGTTGGTTATGCGCTTCTGGATTTGGCTGAGAACCACAAAATTGACCTTTCCGCTCACATCATTATTGAAACAGGCGGAATGAAGGGGAGGAAAAAAGAAATCACATCCTCTGAACTTCATTCCCAACTCAAACTAGTCTTTCGTGCCACAGAAATTCACACAGAATACGGCATGACCGAATTGCTCAGTCAGGCCTATGGCATCAATGGAAATCTCCGCTTTCCTGCCTGGTGTCGTCCATTGGTTAGAGACCTGACGGACCCTTTTGACCTAAAGGAAGAAGGCTCGGGTGCTCTGAATATAATCGATCTGGCCAATGGTCATAGTTGTGCTTTTATAGAGACCAAAGATCTGGTGGAAGTACGAAAAAATGGTGAATTTTCGATACTGGGGAGGATGGATAATTCGGATATTCGTGGATGCAGCCTGCTTCTTGATTCAGGAAATTAAAATATTTTAATAAAAAATATGTTGTAAAGAAGGAAACTTACTCCTACTTTTGAATGAGTCTTAAGAAAAGCGTTGAACTAACACACTGAGTTATGAAAGTTAAAATAGCAATTATCGCCCTTGTAATCCTTGGATTGAGTGCTTGTACTCAGCGAACCTGTCCAACATATGCTGATACTAACACTGATCAGCAGGTGACTTCAGAGAAGAACGCCTAGTCTAAACATCCACATATTTTTTTACATCCGAAACTTTTATCGTGTCTTCGGACATGATTATCAGACGTTCCACTACGTTTCTTAGTTCGCGGATATTGCCCGTCCATTTCATTTTTCCTAGTTCCGCCACAGCCTTAGCGTCAATATTTTTTCTTGGGCTTCCGTATTCTTCTGCAATTTGGACCAGAAAGTGGTCAGTTAACAAACCGATATCATCCGAACGATCTCTGAGAGCAGGTACCTTTATCACCACCACACTAATACGATGATATAAATCTTCTCTAAATCTTCCTTCAGAAATTTCTTCCTTTAGATCTTTATTGGTGGCAGCCAATACTCTCACATTCACTTTTATGGACTTGTCCCCTCCCACCCTCGTGATCTGATTTTCTTGCAGTGCTCTGAGTACTTTTGCCTGAGCTGAAAGACTCATATCTCCAATTTCATCCAGAAATAATGTGCCCCCATTTGCTTGCTCAAATTTTCCTATTCTCTGTTTATGAGCAGAAGTAAATGAGCCCTTTTCGTGTCCGAACAGTTCACTTTCAATAAGTTCAGACGGGATCGCCGCACAGTTTACTTCGACCAAATCACCCGTGCTACGGTTGCTTTTTTCGTGAAGCCAACGGGCCACTAACTCTTTACCCGTACCATTTTCGCCCATGATCATAACTCGCGCATCCGTTGGCGCCACCTTCTCAATGGTTTCCTTTATTTCAAGAATTGCTTTTGACTCCCCAATGATATCATACGCCTTATTGACTTTCTTCCTTAGTTTTTTCGTTTCCTGTACGAGTTCCGTTCTATCCAAGGCATTCCGGAGGGTAATCAACAATCGATTCAGGTCAGGGGGTTTCTGGATAAAGTCAAAGGCACCCTTTTTCGTAGCTTCCACTGCTGTTTCAATAGTGCCATGAGCCGATATCATTACAAAAGGTATCTGGCTACCTTCGGTCATTACTTTTTCCAACAATTCCAAACCATCCATCTTGGGCATTCTGATGTCGCATAAAACCACATCATACTTATTCTTCTCAAGCATTGCCCAGGCTTCCATTCCGTCAGCCGCCTGGTCTACCGAATACTTTTCGTATTCTAATATCTCGATGAGTGTTTCTCTAATAGATTTTTCATCGTCAACAATTAATACTCTTGGCATAAAAATTTGATAAAAATAAAAAATGCAAGCCTATAAGCCGGGTTCTGTTTCCTGACACAAGCCAGGACGCCTATCATTTATCTAGTTCCTCCCCTACGTACGGGATCGAAATCTATCGGTCTACCCAATTTCACTCGAATGAGTAATTCTCAAACGTGAAACCTATTTGACCTTTCAACCCACAAGGTTTACCCTGCCCCTGATCTCACAATCAGAGCGGTAGGCTCTTACCCCACCTTTTCACCCTTATCCCGACTAATCGGGACGGTATATTTTCTGTGGCACTTTCTATGCAAACAATAAATCGTCTACATCTTCCCGTTAAGAAGTGTGGTACTCTATGTTGCCCAGACTTTCCTTCCCGAATACTAGGGACGATAAGCCAGCTTGCAATTGCAAAATTAATGAATCAATAAATATCCTTACCAGTTATTTTCAATTCCCATTCATCCGCTAAGTTTCCGATTTCCTGAATCATCTCCTTGATTCTCGAATCATTGACACTGTCCATAAAGGCAGCAGACTCTACTTTTAAGAATCCATCCTCTATGATGAATTTAGAATGAATGTGATCGGCACTAGAGGCCAAAACATTTGAAAAATTAATGGCCTGCTCTGAAGTACAAACTTTGGTTTTCAACTGAACCACCTCCCGTCCCGCGTACTTATCATGCATGTATACATTTCCTTGAACGGCCTGAAATCGGTCACCTTTCAGTCGAATGACAATGATGGACTGATGATCATCGTAATCTCGAAATTCTCCATCAATTTCTTGTGCGTATTTTTGAGCAAATTTTTTGAAGTTCATAGGTTTGGGTGCTTGAGAAATTGAAGTTACTAACTATTCATCAAAAAACTATTCTGTTCCTGATTTACCACTTTCATGGTCCTCATCTTCCTTTCGTTGAATAGCCTCTGAACGAGTTTTCGTCAAAATATCCTTAAAGGTATTGAAGGATTTTATAAATCTCAAACTCAATCCTGTTTCCATATTTTGCTGACTTTGATTGGTCAAGAGGCTCTGATTGGTCTGACTGAACATCTTTGCTCGCAGCTTACCATCTTTGGTGAGCATGTACTCTACCGACCAATCTCCGATAATATCATTGACCGCATTTTGATTTTCACTTGTTGCGCTTGTGAAGTCTCCTCCCCTGGTGACTTTCAGCCGACCATCCATGAATGTATAGGCAAGTCGGAGTTGAAACGTGTTGAATCCTTCCTGATCCAGATTTGTTAAATCAACTTCCACTTCAAGATTTTCGTCAAGTTGGGTGGCCAAATAACTTATTTGGTTTGTTAAAAATTCACTTAGACTTTTTCCAATGGAGCCTCCACTGCTGCCTCCTCCCCCAACGAAACTACTTTGAAGTGGAGAAAACCTTTTAAAAAACAACAAACTCACGACTTGCCGTTTTAGCTGCTGTTCATCCCCTTTTATCTGAGTAATAAGTTTGGTAACCTCTGTGTTTTGAGCAAAGCTCACCGATTCATCCAGTGCAATATCAAATTCGATATTAGGTGCCAGAATATCTCCCTTAAGTTCCAATACCACAATTACAGGATATTTTTTGCTCATTGCTCCATCTTGTTGCGCATTTGGATCACTCAACAAACTACCAAAAGAAGCCTTCTGCATGTATGTGGCCGTCAATTCCATACTCCCTGAATATGGATCTCCATACCAAACTATCGTGCCTCCAGGAACAACCTCAAATTCCTTATTTATGAAATTAGGAACCGTGAAATTGTACGCACCTTCGGTAATGGTAAGCGGTCCATACAATTCAAAATTTCCATTTTTATCCAGCTTTAGCTTAAGGTTTCCGTTCCCCCTGCCTCGAATAATGTCTCCAGTCTTGATGTCAAAAATGAGTTCTACGTAAGCGTCAGGTGTGACTTCAAGGTCAAAATCTATTGTTAGTCCCAGGCTTTGCTTCACAACATTTATCACATCCTCCACAGACCTTGTCGTATCCGACAAATCAATGAAACTGATAAATTCTGCCTGTTCATAATCCTCAGAATCTGATAGAGGAATGAAAAAACGGGTGCCTTTTTCAGTCTTCGCATTTACTTTAATCACGAGATCATTCAGTGCGCCTGTTATGAAAATGTCACCAGAGGCGATAGCGCTCCCATAGTACAATGAATTGTCAGAAGAAGTGGTGTTCAGGAAATTGAATTTATCAGCAGCCACATGCAGATCAGCTGTGATATCTGTGAAGTACGTGTGGCGAATATCACCGTCGAATGTGGCAGAGTCGCCATCGGCATCACGCAACACAAAATCCTTAAAGTCAATTTCACCTTCTTCAAGCAATATCTTTCCTCCGAAATCATAGGTGGTCTGTAAGTAGTTCACTTTGAATCCGCCCTCCTCAATCTCACATGTCCCCGTAAGAACCGGCTTCTCTGCCGTACCAGAAAAATTCACCTTCCCACTAGCCGCTCCTTTGACATTGCTTAGATTTTCTTCTGTAAACACTTCCAGCATTTTAAAATCTGCTTGATCAAATGAAATATCAAAATCAAATCGCTCCTTCCTTAGCGGGTAATAATAGCCATCTACATCGATGGTTCTGAAATTCTCACGATCAACAGAAACCCGTGCCCTTACCCCTTCTTTTTCTTCGTCCCAATAAGAGGTCGCATTGATATTTCCAATCAACAAATCTTTGTAGATGAAGTCATGGAGGTTGAAATTCCCCTCAAACTGCACGGGCTCACCAGCCGGCTGGTGAACAGTAAAATTCGCATCGAAAGAGCCTTCGATTGGTATTCCCAGAACCGAATTGAGTTGCGACAAGTCAATATTCCGGGTGACTAGATTGACTCGGGAGTGTAGGCTATCAGATAGCAAACCAGATAGTGAGGCTAGTTTGTTATCGCTCTTTATATCTAGAGATTCAATCGAAATTCCTGACTTGGTGATATGAATATGGTTTGTTGGGTCAAAACCCCACCGATTACCCAATGCGCTAATTTCCGAAGGCAAAAACTTGAATTCTATGGTATCCCCCAGAAGCGTAACCTCACTATTTATTCTAGATTTCGTATTCGTCTCAGGTTGATGAATAACGGTCGTAACTTCAATTTTATCGTTATCCCAAACACCCTCTGTAACGAATCGTTCCGAATGAGGAATTGACTGCCAGTGCTGTTCTTTTGATGAAAACAGAAATGAGCCCAAAACACCATCAGAATTAGAGTCCAAAGAAGCATACATATCTACTTCATTTTGAAGAAAAGCGTCCTCATTGAATAAAATAGAATCCGCCCTGGCGTATAATGAAACTATGGCATCTGAATTTTCCTTTTTCTCAAAAGTCATTTCCACATTTGATCGATTGGACACAAAGATATTCGGGCTGAAAAATTCCAAGTATGGATTAATGTCCAAGAGGTCTGCTTGCAAATTGGCCAAGAGGGGCTCATCTTCATACGAAACACTATCCAATTTCAAATCAAAATAACTTGACAAATCGGTCGCTTCTCTTTCCAAGAATTGGAAAAGATTTTTGAAAGTAAAATCGCCAGAAAGATCGGCACTGATGCCTGGCATATCCAGCGTGACTTTTCGCTCAATGCTGTCCAGACTGGTCTCTATATGTGCGGACTCTAGTCGCAATGTCCGGGTCGAATCACGATTAAAAATTATATCTGACAGCTTCAAACTTCCAACCAACGAATCCAATTCTAAATGGGTCTGTTTCCAATTGATTTTGGCTTGCAAGAAAAAGTCCTCCTCCGTCAGATTAAGTCTTTTGGTAAAGAGCGTATCAATCGTCGTATTTAATGATAATTTCTCTGGCGCCTTACGAAGGTCCATATTTGTAATTCCCGATATTTTGCAATTTGGATCATCAATCCCAAAATGACCATAGAAGTGTTTTGCAGCCAAATACCCTTTGAATGAAAGGCTGTCGTACGAATAATTTTTCACCCCAATATCTTTGGCCGTTAGGTCCACCAAGAGTGTGGCTGTCTCACGAGTTGTCCCTTTGCCCAGCACTCGGCCTTTCATGGACACACGCTGAAGAAGGGTCGTATCCCCTACTAACGGCCCTAAATCAAGTCCCTTCATCTCAAGATGCCCTGTGTAAGATGTTTGTGTCTTGTCTTCCGGGATGGTAACATTCATATCCGCCTTCATTTCGCCTAATGCCGTAGAAATTGAGGCCTTAGTAGAAAAATTTTTTATGAATCCAGAGAAAACGGCCTTCACATCCAAGTACTCAAGCTTATCGAAAAGCTCCTCTCGATCACTAATGTATGACGACATCTCATTTGAATAAAGATGCATATCACTAATAGAAACGTCCATGAATGTTTCCTCCAATGTTGGCAATCCAATTAATGATATGTCAGAATCAATGAACGAATGCCCTTGAATGGCCTTGAAATTTCGAATTCTCAAGTCAGATATTTTTCCAATCATTTCAAAACTCAAATTCACAGAATTTTTCAAAACTGTTGATCCAGTAAATGCTTTTGCGTCATTCGAATGGATCTGAGACTTTGTCACGTTCATATACAAATCCACACTGTCGGCAAAAGAAGACATGGCCGAAGGGTGATTGTAGTCCAAACGAATAGAGTCACCAATCAAGGAATGCTCGGTCTCCAAAACCAAATCGTCTAAAACCAAAAATTTATCCGTATAGCCAACTTTCATTTCAAGATTCTCAATAGACATTCTTTTGGCATGGTCAGTTGCCACAAACTGACTGACTTCAAAAGCGATGGAATCCTTTTGAACCTTAATGGTGGTTATTTCCGCCAATGAAATATCAAGGCGTAAGTGGCTAAAATCGATCCTCTTGATGTTCTCTTCTTTGCTTTCATCGGTCATTCTAAAAGAAAAATCCTCAAGAATCACCCTGTCCAATATCATGGGTTTATTATTGACCGTATCACTCTTAGTGATTTCATTCAATGATTTTAGGAAGACACTGAGATTGAGTTCTGTAGAATCCGAATGCTTGGTCATGTTCATCCCCCCAGATTCAATGTGTATTTCTTCTACCTCCATCACCTCCTCACTTATAAGTTTAGAGAGATCGTAATTCACCCATATAGTTTTGGCATTGGTCAGTGTATCACCGGCATAATCCATTAACAAAAAATCATCAACCTCAATCTGATCAAACCACGATATTCGCACATTGTCGATGTTGATTACATGGTTGGTCTTTTCGGAGGCCATGCTTAAAACCTTCTGTGTGGCAAAATTTTGTACAGCGGAAGTTTGTAACAATAGCCAGATTATGCCGACCAAAAAAATCAGTGAAACACCTGTCCAAATAAAAAATTTGAAACTTAACTTTAACCATCTCGGTATGTTGATCTTTTGAGCCATTTTTGCGGGATATGATTATCCTCGGAATCGAATCTTCATGTGATGAAACTTCAGCTGCGATCTGCAACGATGGCAAAATAATCAATAATGTAATCGCCACGCAAGCCGTGCATCAAAGTTATGGTGGAGTAGTTCCAGAATTAGCCTCCAGAGCCCACCAGAAAAATATCATCCCAGTGGTCAGCCAAGCTCTTGAGCAAGCCCATTTATCCATAAACGACATACACGCCATTTCTTATACACAGGGCCCTGGCCTACTTGGAGCATTGCTTGTTGGAAGTTCATTTGCAAAAAGTGCAGCATTCGCACTTGAGATTCCCGCACTCCCCGTGCAACACCTCCGTGCACATGTTTTAGCCCATTTCATAGAAGATCCTAAACCTTCTTTCCCGTTTCTCTGCTTGACAGTCAGCGGTGGTCACACGCAAATTGTAAAGGTGAACAGTTACGTAGATATGGAAATTCTAGGCCAAACAAAAGATGATGCCGTAGGAGAAGCTTTTGACAAATGCGCTAAGATGCTTGGCCTTCCGTATCCCGGAGGGCCGCTAATTGATACATATGCTCAACAAGGAAATCCAAAGGCATTCACTTTCGCAGAGACGGATATGCCCGATTTTGACTATTCATTCTCGGGAATTAAAACCTCTGTGCTTTACTTTCTAAAAGATAAGGTCAGAGCAGACGAACAATTCATTGCAGAGAATCTAAACGACCTGTGCGCCTCCATTCAATTGACATTGGTAAAAATGCTTATGAAGAAATTCACAAAGGCTGCAGCCAGCACAGGAATCAATCAATTGGCGATTGCTGGTGGTGTTGCTGCTAATTCGGGATTACGAGCGGCTTTGCTAAAAGAAAGTGAAAAGGGCAAAGAGCTATTCATTCCGGAATTTGAATACTGCACAGACAATGCCGCTATGATAGCCATGGCCGGACACCTACTGTATGAAAGTGGTCTCCGCGGAGAATTGAATGATAGCCCTAAGCCAAGAATGCCCTTTTAGTTGATAACTTTACAAACCCAGTTTTGAAGTCATGGCAAAGAAAGAAAGCCGTTTTTCCAATACCATTCAGATAAAGAATCGCAAGGCGAGTCATGAATACGAATTCATAGATACCTATATCGCAGGAATGGTCTTGAAGGGGACCGAAATCAAATCCTTAAGAGAAGGGAAAGCGAGCATTCAGGAAGCTCACTGCTATTTTGATAAAGGTGAACTCATGGTCAAAGGGATGACGATCAACCAATACAACAACGCAAGTTTTGCCTCACACGACCTCACACGGAGCAGAAAACTCCTACTTCACAAGCGCGAGCTTGAAAAGCTGAAAACTAAATCTGAAGAAAAAGGATTGACAATTATTCCAACTCGACTCTTTATAAATGATCGAGGTTTTGCCAAACTCGCAATCGCTCTGGCAAAAGGTAAAAAATTGTATGACAAACGTGAAAGCATCAAGAAGAAGGATCAGGCAAGAGAAGCGGATCGAATGAGCTAACGGCTATCAAAAAATGCACTGGCAGATTAGCCGACAAAAAATTTCCAACATCTCCTTAGGTAAATCTTGTGCTAATCCATCACCGGGTAACAAACTAATAAATCCGCATAGTGGGGTCTGCCGTAATTTGAGCTCATTATCAAAAAACAAATTCACAAAAAAATCCCGCAATGCGGGATTTCAATGTGGGCCCACTAGGGCTCGAACCTAGGACCACCTGATTATGAGTCAGGTGCTCTAACCAACTGAGCTATGGGCCCGACTGACATTGTCAATCTAAAGGAGCGCAATATTACATATTAGGTAGTCAACAGCCAACCTTAAGACCTTGAGGATTGTAATTTTTTTTTGCCTCTAAAAGACATAGTTTTACCTACCATTCATCAATCAAATGACCATGAACAAACTAGTTATATGCATCCTATCACTGGCGGTACTCGCTAGCTGCAAGCCCAAGGCCACCAATGAGCAAAATGAAGAAGAAAAAATCGTGCACGACATTGATCAACTTCTCAAAGATTTACCTAATCCCTCCTCCATTCCTTTCACCCTAAAAGCAATTGACGCAAATTTTGCCGATAGTCTGGTGAATTCGCTAGACAATCTGGAAAGATATAAAGGAGATGAGGATAAAATGGCGATGAACATGGGCATATATGCTGCAGATGTGAGCTATGTTGCTTCCTTCGAAAAGCCCGAGCTTACGATGGCCTATGTGAAAGCATGTCATTCCATTGGAGAAGAATTGGGAGATTCAGCCATCTTCCAAAATGATTTACTTGACAATATTGAGGCTAATCTGGGTAATCACGATGCGCTATCGGAATTACTGCGAGGTATGATTGTTGAGACCAGCATACAATTAGAAAAGGGTCATCATTTGTCGATGGCCGCCTTAGCGCTTACTGGCAGCTTTATCGAAGAATTGTATCAGGCTGTAAACGTGATAGATAACTACCATGCAGCTGGTCTCAGTAAGGATGAATCCAAGGAAAAAGTAGCTCCCCTTGTGGATCTTGTCCTTGGGCAAGAACAGCCTTTGCTCGACTTGATTAAGTTGATTGAAGATATACCCCATGACGATACGATCACGGGCATACTCCTTCAATTGAAGATTCTTGAGGATTTGTACAAAGGCGAGTTGGCTACAATTAAAGCAAACGTGGCTGCAGACCCTGACTACATAGCAGACAGAAGAGTAATGAAGGCTATTACATTAGAAATCGAAAGCATCAGAGAGGGGATCGTCGAATAATAAAATTACGATATTATTTTGAAGCCTCTTTCTATTTGATTGAGGCTTTATTTTTTAGTCTATGTTCTTCATTCTATCCAAGATTTTGTATTTTTTGATTCTTCCACTTAGTTGGATCGTCATTGCTCTGGTTTGGTCAATAGTTACCAAAAATCCGACGTGGCAAAGAAGGTGCAGAAAAATTATGGTTTGGCTAATCATCGTCTTTTCAAACCCATGGCTTTCACATCGGGCGCTTAAACTTCTGGAAGAAAAACCCGTCAGGCTTACTAAAAGCTATTCCGTTGGAATTGTCCTTTCAGGAATGGTTGAAACTGGCATCAAAATTCCCAGACAAGCTCATCTATCTCAGAGCGCGGATCGGATTATAGAAGCTGTCAAATTGTACAATCAGGGAACTATCCAAAAAATACTGATTACTGGAGGCAAGGCGGATATCAGCTTTCCTGATGAAAATGAGGGAGCGGATTTGGTCAACCTACTTACGTCTCTTGGGGTTTCGGACACAGCCATTTTGTTAGAAAATAAAGCCCGAAATACGTTCGAAAATGCAAAGTTTACCAGAGACCTCCTAGGTGACCAATCAGGAGATTACCTCCTGATCACATCGGCTTTTCATATGAAGAGAGCTTCGGCTTGTTTTCGGAAACAAAATTTCGACATTGACATGTATCCGGTTGATTTTCAAGTCCCGACTGAAGCTAGCTGGTCTCAGCTAATTCCTAAATCCTCAGCGTTTGAAAATTGGAATACCGTGACAAAGGAAATGGTAGGTCTGATCGCCTACAAAATAGTTGGGTACATTTAGGAGCAAAATTTATCAACCGCCTCTTCTCCACCCTCTACACTCAAACGCTTGGCAATTTTAAAATCCTCACACGCAGACTTAATCTTCAATGTCGCCTTGAGTGCACCTCGATACAGGTAGGCTTCACCGAAATTCTTGTTTAAAGAAATGGTAGCATTGTAGGCTTCCATCGCAGCAGTCGTATACCCCAACTGATGTCTGGCTCGCGCCAATAAAAAATGCGCCTCAAAAGAGCTCTCATGATGATCCAAAGCCACTCCTGTCAGGATCAGCGATCTGCTGTAGTTACCCTCCTCATAGGCCAGTCTAGACAAGCTCAGCCTGGAATTAAGGTGTCTCTCGTCTCTTTCCAGCACCAAATCATAATCCGTTCGAGCTGCTTTGATATTGCCCATTTCCTCGTACGCTCGCCCACGGTTGTACAGGATTTCTTCGTCAAATCCATTGGAATCCAAATAGGAGGAATAAAAATCTATGGCCTCAGAAAATTTACCTTCTTCAAAAAGATCCTCCCCATTTAGCTCCCTTGTTTGGCAAGAGAAAAGAAATAAAATAGAAAGAATTGGGAAAACATTATGCATAGCCTGAAATTTTGAAGCCGCAAACTTAGCGATAATCTGGGCCATAGCGAACATTTTCATAGTTCGTTAATTCCACGTAAGTCGTTCCGAATGACATCTTCGCTTCTACTCTCAGAGGAAGCCTATTTCGGTCGGCTGTGAACCAAGCCGTGATTGGATATTTGCCCGGGAAAATCTTATTCTCAGGCATTACAGGTATTATTTTATACGCTCTGAGCCGTCCTACCTTACTTTTTAACTCTACCACTCCCATAAAAATAACCTCTAATTCATATGTTTCGCCTTCAAAAAATGCAGGTATCTTAATCCGATCGTTTTTCTTGTACTTGCTAAAATCAATACTTCGCATTTGCATAAACCCACCGAGCATACCTAGCCTGGCTTTGTCCATACTAAAATATTCAGTCGGTTTTACCTTACCTCTTTTGGTTCGATCATATTTAATTTTTTCCTTGGTATAATCAAAATAGGTCTTTTCATCAAGCCTGTATTTTCCTTCTGATAGATCCCGATACGTCATCATGGGCATGAAATCATCCGTGCGCATATATTCCCCCCACTCATCATTCACTTTGGCAAAAACACCCAGCAAACCCGAACTTTTTGCACGAACCTTCAGCTTGTAACATTCCTCTCCCCCGTATTTATGAAATTTGGAATCTGTAACCCAACTGGCTCTACCCACGGTGAACCAGCCATAGCTCAACTTAAATTCAAGTTTTTCGGCGAGATTAACAGGCTTGTCTCTTTTTAATTTGGCAGGCTGTGCGTCTGAAAACCACGCACCCAAAAGAAGGATAAATGCAAACATGATTTTTCGATTTGTTCGAACTCCAGTTTGCAACATCAATGCCAGTTCGGTTTCAGATTGAAATGTTGTTTTCTCTAAGTGCTTCATTAAGCGATGTTTTTTTGTCCGTACTTTCCTTTCGTTTTCCAATAATCAAGGCACAAGGCACCTGATACTCTCCCGCTGGGAATACTTTTGGAATGGTGCCAGGTATCACGACTGAGCGTGATGGAACATCGCCGCGATATTCGATAGGCTGTTCGCCTGTCACATCAATGATTTTGGAACTTCCCGTGAGGGTGACATTGGCACCTATGACGGCCTCTTTCCCAATTTTGACTCCCTCGACAATAATACATCTTGACCCTATAAAGGCACCATCTTCCACTATCACAGGAGAGGCCTGAACCGGTTCAAGAACACCTCCAATGCCTACCCCCCCGCTCAAGTGTACATTTTTACCAATCTGTGCACAACTACCAACAGTCGCCCATGTGTCCACCATCGTTCCCTCGGCAATATATGCACCGATATTTATATACGAAGGCATCAACACCGTGCCTGCGCTAATGTAAGACCCGTATCTCGCTACCGCATGTGGGACTACCCTAACACCAAGTTGATCGTAGTTTTCCTTGAGGCGCATTTTGTCATTGAAATGAAAAGGGCCGACTTCCATAGCCTCCATTTTCCGAATTGGGAAATACAGAATCACCGCCTTCTTCAACCAATCATTCACCTGCCAGCCTTCATTCGTCGGTTCGGCAATACGACATTTTCCCTTGTCTAGGTCTTCAATTATTGACTCAATGGCCTCAACCACCTCATTGCTCTTCAATAAAGATCGATCCTCCCAGGCAGCTTCAATAATGTTTTTTAATTCCATGTATTAGTTAATATTTGTCTCGATGAACAAAACGAAAACGAAGATAGTCATTGCTTCAGTTTTGAAGCCTGTCGACGATGTGAGGAATTATAAAAAAATTGCTTCATCGCTGGCAGCCAATGAAAATTACAGAATAATTATTCTGGGTATCGGAGGAAATTCTCAGCCTGAAAGTTCACAAATAATATTCAAATCATGGAGGAAATTCAACCGACTTTCTTTTGATAGGTTGAGGGTTCAAAGGGCTTTTTGGAAGACCATGAAACAAGAAAAACCTGACCTTATCATTTGCACAACTTTCGAATTGTTGCTGACTTCAGTACTCTTCCGGTCACGACATCAAGTCAAGATTATCTACGACATTCAGGAAGACTACCTCAAGAATCTTTGGCATCAAAAATTCTATCCAACCGGTCTTAGACACGTGGTTGGACTCAGCATTCGAGCAATGGAGTGGGCGCTATCTCCATTCATCTCAGGATTTACATTAGCGGAGAAAACATACCAAAATGACATTCGTTTTGTTCGAAAAAAATTCTTGATTCTTGAGAATAAATCTCTGCCCATTTCACCGCAAAAAATCTCTGAATATTTCAAGGTTATTTTTACTGGAACCATCACCTCCTATAGTCGCGCAAAAGAGAGCATAGAATTGTACCTACAAATAAAAGATCAACTGCCAGGATCAACGCTTACGGTGATCGGTCATGTGCCTGTATCCAACTACCAAAAACTCCTTGAACATAGCTACCATGACACCCCAAATGTTGCGCTGAAGTTATCCTCAAATCCCATTGCTCACGGCGAGATTGTTGACGAAATCAGCTCAGCTAATCTGGGCATTATTGGCTACTTACCAAACCCGGTAAATGTCAATAAAATTCCAACCAAACTTTATGAATATACGGCAGCAAAACTTCCCTACTTGGTTCAAAACGAAACTACCTGGTCTGACATTGGAGCTGAGCTCGGAGGAGTGATTCCGATTGATCTCACACATCCCGATGGTCCTTACATTAAGGACAGACTGGCCAACATTGCGATATCAGAATATGCCAAAAATGGATATTTGTGGCGGGAGGATGAGGAAAAACTGAGTAAATTTATACATGCAATTATTCGTCAATTAAAGCACCCTAACTATTTGATTTTCTTGAATTTATATTTGTATTAATTAGTGATTAATAATTTATTTTTAGGGTAATCTAAAAATACTTTACATTTGCTTCATGCAATCACTAAGTTACACGGAAGAAAACTACCTCAAGGCCATATATCGCCTGTCTGATCAAGGGAATAAAGTATCAACCAATGCCCTTGCGGATAACATGAGTACCACACCAGCTTCGGTCAATGACATGCTCAAGCGACTTTCTCAGAAGGACCTTATTAACCACGTCAAATATAAGGGTGCAACCATCTCTTCGAGTGGGAAAAAAGCTGCCTTAAAGGTTATCCGAAAACACAGACTTTGGGAGGTATTTCTTGTGGAAACTCTGGGCTTTAAATGGGATGAAGTACACGAAATAGCCGAGCAGCTGGAACATATCAAATCCCCCCTACTCGTAGAACGCTTGGATCAGTTTCTAGACCACCCGACAATGGATCCTCATGGCGATCCTATCCCGGATAAAAATGGCAACTTCAACGTTGGCCCCAGCCGTCCTTTATCGGAACTAAAAGTCAATGAAAAAGGGGTATTAACAAGTGTTGGAAATGACGACCCCAAACTGCTTCAATATCTCGATAAAATCAGGATTCGTCTTGGCTCCAAAATACTGGTGAAAGATATAGTGGAGTTTGATAATTCGTTTGAGATTGAAACCGATGACAACAGAAGTTTATTCCTCTCCAACCAGATAGCTACTCTCCTGCTAATTTCAAAAACGACAACTTAAGATGGTGAATCCCGAATTAGCACTGGCCATTTTTTTTGGCACTTTGATCGTACTATTTCTTGCCCGAAAGCTAAAAATATGGACGTCCATATTTTCTAACAAGAATCAAAAAGACAAGGCACTCAGAGAAGATATTCTCAAACAACTTTTCCATGTTGAATACAGCGGAAGAACGGCCGGACTGAACGATATGGCCGGCGCTCTGAAAATTGCTGACAAGCAATTGGTTGAGATTATTGAGCTAATGACTCAAGACCATTTAATCGAGTCGTCTCAAAATATAATCAAGTTGACTCCCTCGGGTCGAGAGTACGCGCTAAGAATAATTAGAATCCACCGACTGTGGGAAAAGCATCTTTCGGAGCGAACTGGAATCGACAAAAGTGAATGGCACGATAGGGCCGAACTTATGGAGCACACGATCACATCCGAGCAGGCAGACAAACTCTATCAAGAACTAGGCAGTCCTCGATTTGATCCACATGGTGATCCGATACCCACCGCATCGGGTGAACTTATCGACTCAGATTGGAAACCACTTTCCAGCCTTACCGCAGATACGCGCGCCACGATACTCCATATAGAAGATGAACCGGAAGTTATTTATGAGCAAATAATTGCCAAGAACTTACACATTGGTTCCCACCTCAGGGTCATCGAATCGAACGAACATCAAATCCATTTTTATTGTGAAGGAAATGAATACACGCTTTCAACCATTGTTGCGAGCAATGTGAATGTGAAGGAGCATAGCGAAGGTGAGGTATTCGAAGAATCCCAAGTACGCTTGACTGCATTGACCAACGGGGAGAAAGCCAATATCGTTGGGATTTCGTACGAATGTCGCGGAGCGAGTAGAAGGCGACTGCTCGATTTGGGATTTATCAAAGGGACGCCCATCCAAATAGAATACCCTGGGCCAATGAAAAACCCCAAGGCCTATTTGATTAAGAATACGTTGATAGCCCTGAGAAATGATCAGGCAGAATTGATTTTAATAGAAAAAGAATGACAGACGAAGCGAACAAAGGGTGTGATGACTGTGCATTCTACAATGCAGCTCAGCTCAAGAAGCTCGGGGTGAATGTCGACAAGGCCGATTATGTGATTGCCTTGGCAGGAAATCCCAATACGGGGAAAAGTACAGTCTTTAATGCCCTCACAGGCTTGAAGCAACACACGGGTAATTGGCCAGGAAAAACAGTCACACGAGCAGAAGGCGGGTATTCTTATGGCGAGAAGCAGTACAAGCTCATTGATCTTCCAGGCACCTATTCTCTCCTCTCCACTTCGGAGGATGAGGAAGTGGCTAGAAATTTTATTCTTTTTGGCCGACCCGACGTAACCGTGGTGGTAGTAGATGCTTCTCGGCTAGAGCGCAACCTGAACCTGGTCTTGCAGGTTCTGGAAATCACTGACCGGGCGGTACTCTGCCTCAATCTTATGGACGAGGCACACAGGCACGGGATAGAAATTGACGAACGAACGCTTGCGAAGGACTTGGGCATTCCGGTTGTGCCGACCAGTGCTAGAAGTAGCGAGGGGATTCCAGAACTCATTCAAACGATTCAGGACGTTGCTTCTGGAGAAATCAAATGCAAGCCTCACCGAATCAAAAATTTACCCAAAAAGCTGAGCAAAGCTGTGGATGAACTGAATGAGGAAATCTCATCTGCTTACCCTGACTTACCCAATAGCCGCTGGGTAGCCATGCGCCTACTCGATGGTGATCAGGACGTCATGCAGGCGCTAAAAAATGGAGAATTTCAAGTTTCACTAGGTCAAAATTCAACTAATGAGTGAATTATTGAGAACTGAATACGAAAACTTAATCTTTCATTTTAGAGGAATGAAGATCATGTTGGATTCTGATTTGGCGATGCTTTATGATGTGCCGACAAAAGCGTTAAAAGAACAAGTCAAGAGAAACATTGACCGTTTTCCCAGAGATTTTATGTTTAAGCTTTCCAAGATTGAACAAACTGAACTGGTCACAAACTGTGACCTGTTATCCAATCTTAAACACTCGACTGCTCTATCCTTAGTCTTCACCGAGCAAGGAGTATCTATGTTGTTCTCCGTACTTCGGTTAGAAATTGCCATTCAAATCAATATTGAGATAATGAGATCATTTGCTCGATATCGAGTACTGATCAGTGAGAACGTAGAACTCAAAAGTGAAATCAGAAAATTGGATGAAAAACCCAATCATTCATTTCAATTTCTCATGGACAAATTGAAGCGTTGCATCAAAAGGAAAAAGAGCCAAGAAAATTGATTGGATTTAAAACGGAATAAATGATTTTCATTTGATTAAAAACGTATGAGCAAGGATAAATCAAAAGATATATTAGAAAAGGCCTCTTCACTCCGCTGGGAAGTGGGTGACCATTTTCATGATAAGCTCACCGAGGGGATCTATGCGCACTCTGCTGCCATTTCAAAGCGAGCGGAAACCAAGGAAGGACAGGGCAACTATAGCTTCGACAGGAAGCTCGACAAAATACTTACAAGCAGAAAATTTGGATTCCCCATCATGTTCCTCATCTTGTCGGTGATTCTTTGGCTCACCATACAGGGAGCAAATTATCCATCAGGTATGCTCGCCACACTTCTTCTTGAAAACATTCATCCAGGGCTAAAACAAGGGGCTGCCAGTATTGGAATGGTTTGGTGGTTAGATGGTTTCCTGATCGATGGTGTCTATCTGGCTCTTGCTTGGGTCATTGCAGTCATGCTCCCTCCCATGGCCATTTTCTTTCCCCTTTTTACCTTATTAGAGGATTTTGGCTATTTGCCCCGGGTGGCTTTCAACATGGATTCGATGTTTCGAAAGTCAGGATCACATGGCAAACAAGCGCTGACAATGACAATGGGTTGGGGGTGCAATGCCGCTGGTGTGGTGGCTACACGAATTATTGACAGCCCCAGGGAGCGGCTCATTGCGATCATCACCAACAACTTCTCTCTCTGCAATGGTCGTTGGCCAACTCAAATATTGATTGCCACGATTTTCATCGGGGCACTGGTTCCCGCCAGTTGGGCAAACATTACCGCAACTGCCGCTGTAATTGGAATTGCTCTTTTGGGTGTCGCCTTCATGTTTTTTAGCTCGTGGTTTCTTTCCAGAACGGTGCTAAAAGGTGAAGTTTCCACTTTTGCACTTGAGCTTCCTCCGTATCGGCCACCCAGGTTTTGGAAAACGATTTACACGTCTCTGATTGATCGAACCTTGATTGTTCTCTGGCGAGCAATGGTCTTTGCCGCTCCGGCTGGGGCGGTCATTTGGTTGGTTTCAAACATCCATGTATCGGACATTAGTTTGGCCAATTGGTCAATCGAATACTTGGATGGGTTCGGTCTGTTATTAGGACTGAATGGTGTAATCCTGCTCGCTTACATTGTCGCCATCCCAGCCAATGAGATAGTTATTCCAACGATTCTTATGCTCACTGTTGCGAATCTAAATATGATGGGACTTGGGGCTGGTGAAGGGGTGATGTTTGAATTAGACTCGTCGCTTGAAACAGGAAATATTCTGAAAGCAGGTGGCTGGACCTTGCTGACTGGTGTCAATTTGATGCTTTTCAGTTTGCTACACAATCCGTGTAGCACGACTATTTACACGATCTATCGAGAAACCAAGAGCTGGAAATGGACCGCTGTTGCGAGCGTCATGCCTTTGATTCTTGGCTTGGTCGTGACATTCTTGGTTGCTCAATTCTGGCGATTGGCTGAGTGACCATAATCGATGGCTGACTACTTAAAATATTCTGGATGACCCTGATATGAACTTAAAATCCTAAGAATCCGAACATTTGAATCGATAAAATCATAGAAAATCGTACGGTTGTATTTCACATCTGGAAAGGACAAAACCCCTTTGTTAATATCAATTCTTTTCCTCCCAATTCCAGGAAAAGTAGCTATGGTCTCAATTTTCTTGTAAGTAGCTACCATGTAGGCATTTGCTACTCTGTCACCATTTTCAGTCCTTAGAGAATTCTTAAATTCCCTTATGTCATGTATAGCATCATCGCTTAATTCAAAAGACATCACTTACCCCCCTCCACAAGATCAACAAATTTCTCAAAGTTCTGAACTTCAAACGATTCACTGTCCATCCCCTTTTGAATGGCTTCTCTTAGCTCCTCAATTGGCCAATCGCTAGTGAAATCAACAAACTCATCATTCGATTCTTCCAAAGTCTTCAAAATTTGATTATTCAAACTTCTTCGCTCCTTCTTTGCTCTTTCCTTAATTTTGGCCAATACATCTTCTGGAATGTTCCGAATCGTAATTGATGGCATAATGGTTACATTTTAGTTGCAGTATAAAACTACTTTAAAACTACAAAAATTGCAAAACCCCTTCAACGATACCATAGTCGCCCTAGCTACTCCTCCAGGTGTTGGAGCAATCGGGGTTATTCGTGTTTCTGGCAAAGAGACGATTCCATTGATCAATGAAATTTTCTATGGAAAGGATTTGACAAAATGCGAGTCGCACACCATTTCCTATGGGACCATCCGAACCGAAAAAGAAACGATCCTCGACGAAGTACTTGTGTCTCTTTTCAAGGCGCCTACCTCCTACACCACCGAGGATGTGATCGAAATTTCCACGCACGGGTCCGGGTACATCATTCAGAAAGTCATCGAATTAATCATCTCCAAAGGCGCGCGATTAGCCAAGGCAGGAGAATTCACCCAACGGGCATTTATCAACGGGCGTTTTGATCTGGCTCAAGCTGAGGCGGTCGCTGATTTGATTGCCTCTGAGAATGCAGCCATGCAGCAAACGGCGATGAAACAAATGAGAGGTGGATTCTCCAATGAAATCACGAAGCTAAGAGAACGGCTAGTGCATTTTGCCTCGATGATTGAGCTGGAGCTGGACTTCTCCGAAGAAGACGTTGAGTTCGCCAATCGCAAGGATTTGGAAAAACTCATTGCTGAAATTCAAGAAACCCTCTCGCCACTTATCGAATCGTTCAAATGGGGAAATGTGATCAAAAAAGGCGTGCCTGTTGTGATCGCTGGCAAACCCAATGCAGGCAAATCCACACTGCTCAATGCCCTCCTCAATGAGCAGCGGGCGATCGTGTCAGAAATAGCCGGCACCACCCGTGATGTCATCGAAGATCAATTGACGATTGAGGGAATCACTTTTCGATTTATTGACACGGCCGGCCTGAGGGAAACCAAGGATGAGATTGAAGCTCTGGGAGTTCAGAAAACAGAGGAGAAACTAAGAAACGCCTCCCTGATCCTCTATCTGATAGACTTGACAACTGCACAAATGGATGAGGTAAATGATGAACTCGCACCAATCATGCAGGCTGGCACCCCCTTTATGGTGATTGGAAACAAGACGGACCTGCTCACTTCTGAGCAGTTAGCTGAATGGCAAAAACGACACCCCATTATCCCCATGGCGGCAAAACCACAAGAGGGTATTGACGAGTTAAAAGGGCACCTTGTGAGAAAGGTGAAGGAAGATCAGGTAGCGTCCGACCAGACGATCGTCACGAATTCCCGACATTTTCAGAGCTTGGTCAAAACTGATGAATCGCTAGCGAAAGTGCTGCTTGCTGTGCGAGACAATGTCTCTGGCGACTTCCTTGCCCAAGACATCCGAGAAGCCCTCCATCACCTTGGGGAGGTGACTGGACAGGTGACGACAGATGATTTGCTGGATAACATATTTTCTAAGTTTTGTATCGGGAAGTAATTACTTTTCGGATAGTACGCTAAAGCCTTCTTTTTATTGCTTTTAGGCTGTTTTTACTTCCTTTACTTGTTGCTAATTTTCCTTTATTTTCCGTATATTTGTTGCTAATCGGTTGCTACTAGAAACAAATTTGTTGGTAGCAACAGGTTTTTAGAGTAAAGGAGAGATTATGCTACATAGAGCTACAACCAGCTACATGTGGCTACATCAAGCAACAAATGAGCAGCAACATCAGAATCGAAAAGACTTGCATGTATTGCGGTGAGTTCTTCATCGCCAAGACTACTGTGACCAAGTACTGCTCGGACAACTGTGCAAAACGTGCCTACAAGAAACGTAAGCGACAGGAAAAGCTCCAGACCGTTGATACCTCCTCCTCTACACCTTCAGTAAACGGCATTCAATCAAAAGACTTTCTAAGCATTCAGGACACTTGTAAACTATTAGGTACAAGTCGCTGGACAATCTATCGTATGATTGACAGAAAGCAATTGACAGCCGCTAAACTTGGCACACGCACTATAATAAGGAGAACGGAAATCGATAAACTGTTTCAGGCATGAAAGTAACACTAAGACAAAGGAACCAAGGTGGTAAGACTAGCCTCTACCTTGATTACTACAACAAGGGTAAACGCAAAACGGAATACCTCCAGCTTTACCTTGACCCATCAGCAAAAACCAAAGAAGAAAAGGAAGTCAACAAAAAGACCCTTCAATTAGCTGAGACTATCCGAGCACAGCGACAGATTGAAATCCAAAACGGCACCTATGGCTTTCGTGACAATGAAAAACTAAAGGGCAGTTTCACAGCCTACTTAGAATTACTTGCCAGTAAGCGAAAAGACAGTGCAGGAAATTACGGAAATTGGGATAGTATGATAAAGCACTTTCAGAAATTCCTGCCACAGGATATTTCCTTTGAGTTTGTTGATCGCCAGTTTGTCCAGGACTTCAAAGAATACCTTGACAAGAAGGCCATTACCCATGGAATAAATAAGCTCTCTCAAAATTCTAAATACTCCTACTTCAATAAGTTCAGAGCTGCATTAAAGCAAGCAGTAAAAGATGGCATCATTTCGCACTATCCTGCCGAAGGAGTGGATGTATTCAAACAAGGTGATTCTGAAAGAGAGTTCTTGACATTGGAAGAGCTACAAGCAGCAGCCAATACCGAATGTGAAAACCTCCAACTAAAAACGGCATTCATATTCTCATGCCTTTCCGGATTGCGCTGGTCTGACATTCAAAAACTTGTATGGTCCGAAGTGCAACATTCCAATGACAGGGGTTACTACATCCGTTTCAGGCAGAAGAAAACCAAAGGAACTGAAACCCTACCCATTTCTGATCAAGCGTTTGGCTTGCTTGGTGAAAGGGATGATAAAGACGAACGAGTTTTCAAGGGCTTGAAATACTCAGCATGGCACAACATGAAATTACAACAATGGATGATGAAAGCAGGAATTTCCAAGACCATCACTTTCCATTGCGCTCGTCACACTTACGCTACGTTACAGCTTACAGCGGGAACGGACATTTACACGGTCTCTAAGCTCTTAGGGCATAAGGAATTAAAAACCACTCAGGTCTATGCCAAGATCATAGACGACAAGAAGAAAGAAGCCGCTAGCAAAATTAAACTTGATCTATAGATGGAACTGAAAATATTCAATAGCATCCTGTTTGGAGAACTTCAACCATTCACAGGGAACAATCGAGAAGAGAAGTACTTCACATCTAAACTCAACCCAACATTTAAAGTGCCTGGCACAATGGAAGAGTTTGAAGCTGAGTTAAAGAAAGCACTAGCAGAACATCCTTTCCTTTTAGATAAAGAAGAGTACTATGTAAACCTCAACCCTGAAGAAGGAAAAATAGAAATCAGTGGAATAAGAGATGAAGTCTTTGAACCGGGTATTGATATTGACATTCCTCCTTACTTCAACTCCACAACCGAGTACTACTATTACTTAATCAAAAATGAAGGTACTAGAATCATTCATGAGCTTGCTCATGAAATACAAGCTATGGGCACCCATGCCGATGGTAGATTCCTATTGCAAAAAGTATTGATGCAAACGGAGTACTTGCTCAAGAATACAGCCAAGGAGTTAAAGTTTCTGCCAAATACTGATATACCTTTTTATCAACCAACCAATGAAGAAACGGATACTGAGCGCATTCAGATGAATACACATTTCGTTTTCTACACCCTTCAAATCACTTTGATTAGAGTTTACTATGAAATCCTTTCAACATTTTCATCTTTCGTTGGTGACTTGGGAAAGACTGAATCAGAGCTATATGCCCAAGTGTTAGGGAAAACACCTCCTGAAATTACCTATCAAAAAGTCTCAAAGGGATTAGCAATCCGTAGAGCACAGAATATTGCGGAAACTCAGGATTTCAAGGAAGACAAAGCATACTCAGTTCTAAAAGAACTTCATGTCATCCTATCCAAGGATACAAGTAACTCAAAGTTAATTCATGCCATTACTGCTATAGAAAACCGACTTTACATTGAAGCCCAATTGGAAGATCCGAAACAACATTCATTTGAAGAGCTATACTCTGCTCACTTTGCAGAAAGCCTATTCAAAACAGTCAAAGCTCAATACAAGGCAGAAATAGAGCAGTTTGTTTTTGGCCATGAACGATTCGAGCAGATAGAAGAAATTCAGGACGCTTCCAGCGTTCTGCCTTCGCTTGCTCAGGTAGCAGATACTACTTTGAAGAATAGTGTAGGTCGTAAGCTCAACCACTGGCTAGAAACCCAAAAGGAATTATATCGAAACCATTTCACTCAGGCATTTACAGCAACGCAGATTGGGAAAGGTGCAAATGAACCAAAGGCAGCCCCAAAGGCTAAACGTGAGCGGCCTGATTTTGCTTTGCAAAAAGGCACGGCAAGAAACTTTCTTAATTTCTTTTCTGGCAATAATCCACAGCAGGATAAGATCATGAAAGATGATGATTACAATCGCCTGTTGCAGATGGTGGATTACTTGATTGAAAACGAAAAGCTACCTGATAAAATCAACAAGATTTCGCAAATCAATATTAGTACAGGTATGATCCGCTATACCTTTTATCTAATCCATAAAGAGCTATTCACCACAAAAGCCATCAAGCCTGAATGGATTGACTTTTTACATGCGGTATTTGAACAATTCAAAAACATTGAATGGAATACCACGAAAACAAAATTCAGTGTTAAACCCCCTAGTTATCAGCATGATATAAAAGCTATGAAAGGGTAATATTGGTAAGGTAGCGTTACCTCTTTCCTTCCCTTCTCTTACCTCCTCTCTTTGTTACGAAGTTCATTGAAAGCATGTGCCTTGCTTTCGGTGAGCGAAAGGCACAACAATCCATTTGTTGAACTTTTTTACACGTAACAAAGATGTTAGATCAAAATCGAATAATCGAAAAGCTCGATAATATCGAGCGTATGCTCACCGAGCAAAATATACTTCAGAAAGAAGTTCTAAACTTCAATGAAGCATGCCAATACTTAGGGCTTAGCCAAAGTCATTTATACAAACTGACCAGTGGCAAATCTATTCCACACTTCTGTCCCCAGGGCAAGCGACTCTATTTCAAACGCCTTGAGCTGGATGATTGGTTGCTTCGCAACCGCACATCAACCAGTGATGAGATTGAGCAGCAAGCAGCGGACTACTTAATCAAAAAAGGGAGAGTAAAGCTATGACAGAGATTATTGAACTAATCCTGTCACTCTCTCAGGAGATTAAGACCATAAAAGCATACCTGCAACAATTCCAGAAATCACGCTTAGAGAGATTCAGTGAAGCGTGGATTGATGGACAGGATGTAATGCAAACGCTGCATATCAGCAAGAGAACCTTGCAGACGCTTAGAGATAGTGAGATGCTGCCTTACAGCCGCATCAATGGCAAATTCTACTACAAGGTATCGGACATTGAAAAGATGTTGGAAACCAACTACCAACCTTCAAAATCAGCAGGTTATGGAAATAAGTAGAGAAGCCATATTGCACAAGACACACTACGGCCTAAACATTTACGCCTATGTGTTGCGCCAATACTATCAGGATGAAACAGTCCTTTCCCTTTCGGGAAGGGACTGCAAACCCACTAAGAACCCATTCAATGCGGACAAGCCTACATTGATAGTGAAGATAGTTGACGGTTGTGCTACGCACACCGACACGGAAGGAGCCATAGCACACGGCAATGTCTTTGATTTCGCCTCATTGCATTTCGGCTTATCTGGTCAGGATCTGATGGAAAAGCTAAATGAAGAATTGCACTTGCGAATTGGGCAGAAGAATGGTTTTTATGATCAGGAAGTATCACAACCGCGAGCGGTTGTTCCTGAGATTGTGAAACCCAAAGCACCTGTGTTTAGCTACTACGCCAAACCAGTGACCAATATCAAACCTACCAAAGAGATTGATTTGGTTGAAGCCTACTCCATGATCAAGGGGGATGCTTACGCCTCGTGTACAAGTACACTCCGCAGCATCCAGGATGTCAAAGAAGCCCGGAAGTATAAAGCCTTCCAATTCGATTATGTGACCTTCTCAGGAACTTTCTCCAAGCGGAATGACAAGAACCTAAGAAAGCACTCAGGGCTGCTTACCATCGACTTTGACCATGTGCAGGACATTACAGGCTTGAAGGCTGATTTACTCAAAGACCAATACTTTGAAACGGAGCTGCTCTTTGTATCTCCTTCTGGTGATGGCCTTAAATGGGTGATTCCTATCGACCTGACTAAAGCAGGTCATCAGGACTATTTCAAAGCGGTTGCGAACTACATCCAACAGACATATCAATTGGAAGTAGATCAATCGGGCAAGGACATTTCCAGAGCATGTTTCTTGCCTCAAGACCCAAATATTTTCATCAATCCCAAATACTTATAAGTAATGGAAAAGAAGACGTTTAATCCGCAGGAATGGATAGAAAATCCAAACCAGCAACAAATAGATACAGAGCCAAAAGAACAATTACCTCAACACGACTTGTCGGATATTGAGAAGATTATACAGCAAATTGAAGCCAACCAAATAGACATTGCCATCGCTTACAGCGATTGGCGCAATATCGGATTTGCCTTTGCTGATGAATTTGGCGAATCAGGCCGAGACTACTTCCATAGAATTAGTCAATTCTATTCGGACTACTCCTCCTCTGAATGTGATCGCCAGTTTGACAACTGCCTCAAAGCAAAAGGTCAAGGTATATCCTTAAAAACCTTTTTCTACCATGCCAAGCAAGCAGGTATTTCTATTGGCAAGCCAAAAGAAACACCCACAGAAGAAATAGCGGTTATGCCCAATCTTCCTGATTCTGTATTTCCTGAACTTCCTGAATATTTCCAGCGAATTGTTAAGGTGGCCACATCAAAAGAAGAACGGGATTTATTGCTCTTGGGATCAATTGTAGCCATCGGTTCGTGCTTACCAAAACTGTACGGTATTTATGATAGCAGAAAGGTTTTCTCCAACCTCTTTCTATTTGTTACGGCTCAAGCCTCCGCAGGAAAAGGTCGGTTAGTGCATTGTCGCCAATTGGTCAATCCGGTTCATAAGGAAATGAGAGAGCAAGCCAAACTATTAAAGCAGCAATACGATATTGAAATGGCTGACTACAACGCCAAGAAAGGTAAAGAAGAAGGCATTGAGAAACCCGGCAAGCCACCTGAAAAGATGCTGTTTATTCCTGCCAACAACAGTTCTACAGGAGCTTATCAGTTGCTAGGTGACAGTGATGGCAAGGGATTGATATTTGAAACAGAAGGTGACACACTGGCTCATGCCTTCAAGAGCGATTATGGTAATTACAGTGATGGCTTTAGAAAAGCATTTCATCATGAAACCATCTCCTACTATCGCAGAACTGACCGTGAATATGTTGACATTGAAAATCCCTGCCTTTCGGCAGTGCTTTCAGGAACGCCAAAACAAGTTTCGGCTTTAATACCCAATGCAGAAAATGGTTTGTTCAGTCGATTCATGTTTTACTTCATGAATGTTCGCCCCAACTGGAAGGATGTATTTGCTGACACCACCGAAAATGGATTGGACGAATACTTTGATGCGCTTGGTGCTGAGTTCTACGAGCTCTACAAAGTACTGCGCAACGGCTCAGAAGTGCAGTTCTGCCTTACGGCAGACCAGCAAGCCCAATTCAATAAGTTCTTTGCCCAGGTGCAGGAACATTACCTTACGCTTCAAGGCATGGATTACATGGCTACCATACGCAGGTTGGGTTTAATTGCCTTTCGCATTGGCATGGTTCTATCCGCTTTACGAATATTAGAAACTGGTGACACCAGCTCTCGTATTGTCTGTGAAGAAAGAGATTTCCAAACCGCTTTATCCATTGTGAAGGTATTGGCAAAACACGCAAGCAAGGTATTCAATGAGCTACCCGAAGATGACAAGCCCAAGACCAGGAAGAACCGAAAGGAGAAATACTTGGATGCATTACCGCAAGTATTCAACAGGCAAAAATACCTTGAAGTAGCTAAGTCGCTGAGTATTCCTGACAAAACCGCAGAAGGCTACATCACAGAGTTCCATAAGAAAGGGCTAATCCATCGTGAGAAGCAAGACCACTATATCAACCTTAGTTTATCTCAAGTTGATGGTAGTGATTAACCCCATATTGCGAAGATTCAGGATTTTCAGGATGCCAAGGATATAATGTTCTTGGCATTCTTTATTTCCTCAATTTCCTGAAACCAGTTTCTGTTATCTTTTTGCTTTTCCTATGCTTTTATTTTCTTATATTTGACAAATAATGACAAGTCAAATAAACGGAAATTAATTACTTAGGTAACAAGGTTCGTGAGCTTCGGGAAACAAAAGGCATTCTCATGCGACAGGTAGCTGCCTATATTGAAGTAGATACCGCCCTAATAAGCAAGCTGGAACGTGGAGAGAGAAAGGCACAACGAGACCAAATTACCAAGATTGCCAACTTCCTTGAAGCGGACGAAAAGGAACTTACCCTGCTTTGGCTTGCAGATAGAATTACAGATGATATTAAGGACGAACCACAAGCTATTGAAGCCTTGAAGTTTGTAGAAAAACAATTTAAAAAGAACCTAAATGGCTAAGAAAGCGAAAGCAAAACAGGAAGAATCATTAGAGAAAAAGCTCTGGAAAACGGCAGACAAGCTCCGCAAGAACATGGATGCTGCCGAGTACAAGCATGTGGTATTGGGCTTAATCTTCCTCAAGTACATCTCTGATGCCTTTGAAGAACTCTACCAGAAATTAAAAGCTGGTGAAGGTGAATATGAAGGTGCTGATGCCGAAGACAAAAACGAGTATGTAGCTGAAAAAGTCTTTTACGTACCGGCACAATCCCGTTGGTCTTTCTTAATGGGCAGAGCCAAACAACCCACCATTGGCAAAGATGTGGATGATGCAATGGATGCCATTGAAAAGGACAACAGTTCTCTAAAAGGTGTGCTTCCGAAAGTCTATGCCCGTGAAAACTTAGACAAGCAAAGTTTAGGTGCTTTAATAGACTTGATTGGAACCATTGAGTTTATGGCAGGTGATGAACAGATCGGTAAGAAAGGCAAAGACTTGCTAGGCCATGTGTATGAGTACTTCCTTGGTGAATTTGCTTTGGCAGAAGGCAAAAAGGGCGGTCAGTTCTACACGCCTGAAAGCGTAGTATCTCTATTGGTACAAATGCTTGAACCTTATGAAGGCAGAGTCTTTGACCCTTGTTGTGGTTCTGGTGGTATGTTCGTACAAAGTGAGAAATTCATAGAAGCCCATAGCGACTACTATAAAAAAGGGAAAGGAAACGGCATAGCCATTGACCCGAAAGATCGCATCTCTATTTACGGACAGGAGAGCAACCAAACCACTTGGAGACTGGCAAAGATGAATCTTGCCATCCGTGGTATTGATAGTTCAAATGTAAAGTGGAACAATGAAGGCTCATTTCTTAATGACCTTCACAAAGACCTGAAAGCGGATTTCGTAATAGCCAACCCTCCCTTCAATGACAGTGATTGGAGTGGTGATTTGCTGCGCAATGATGCTCGCTGGCAGTACGGCTTGCCCCCTGCGGGCAATGCCAACTTCGCTTGGATGCAGCACTTCCTCTATCACATGGCACCATCCGCTACTGCAGGTATTGTGCTCGCCAAAGGCTCGCTCACTTCCAAAAACTCAGGTGAAGGCGACATCCGTCAAAAGCTCATTGAAGAAGACCTGATCGATTGCATTGTAAACCTTCCGGGCAAAATATTTCTCAACACACAGATACCTGCCTGCTTGTGGTTCTTATCCAAGCACAAGACCAACGGCAAGTTTCGTAATCGTGCAGGTGAAGTGCTTTTTATTGATGCCCGACACATGGGTCATTTAATAAGCCGCAAAACTCGGGTACTCTCTCAGGAAAATCTCGACAATATCTCTGAAGCATACCACAAATGGCGGAATATAGATGGTAACTATGAAGACCAAAACGGATTCTGTAAGTCTGTACCTTTGGACGAAATCAAGAAACGTGGATACGTGCTAACCCCAGGCCGTTTTGTAGGTCTAGCTGATGATGAAGACGACTTTGATTTTACAGAAAGATTTAATCTGCTAAAGTCAGAGCTTGAAAGAGACTTCAATAATGAAGCTGATCTAAGCAATAGAATTACCAAGAACCTCCAAAAAGTTGAAACCATATGAATCGAATTGAATCTTCGATCGGAAGTTATCCAAGTGACTGGAATCTAGCAGTATTTGAAACAGTTGCTGAACTTAAACATGGCTATCAATTCAGAACACATGACTTCACCAAAGAAGGAATTAAGATCTTTAAAATAACTCAGATTCAAGGTAATGGATCAATCAACCTAACTGCGTGTGATTTTATTGATAGTAGTAGATATGATCACTTCGAAAAGTATAAAATAAACGAAGGTGATATTTTGATGGCACTGTCAGGGGCCACTATTGGTAAGATTGCTCGGTACAAAAGCAATGAAACTGTTCTTCAAAACTACCGTGTCGGCAATTTTATTCCACATGATGTAGATCGTCTAAATAAAGATTACTTCTATTATTTTTTGTGTACTGAATATATTTATCAACAGGTACTAGCAAATCAAACACAATCAGCTCAAGAGAACGTAGGTAAAGAAGATATTCACAAAATGTATCTTTTTCTTCCACCACCCAAAGAACAAGCAGCCATTGCCGAAGTACTCTGCAGTTTAGATGATAAAATAGACTTGCTCCACCAACAAAACCAAAAGCTCGAAGAACTGGCAGAAATCCTATATAGGCAATGGTTTATTGTGGAAGCTGACCTTGAAGGTGAAGAAGTGTTTTTATCAGATGTAGCAGACCACCACAAAAAGAACATCAAGCCTTTTGAAAATCCTTTTCAGGAATATTTTCATTACAGCATCCCCGCTTTTGATGATGGGCAAAACCCTCAAGTAGAAGTAGGCAGCACCATACTTAGCAATAAGTACCAGGTAATCACCAATAGCATCTTGATTTCCAAACTCAACCCTCGTTTTCCGAGAGTGTGGCAGATTTCAAAACCTATTGATGAAGAAGTCTCCATTTGCTCTACAGAATTTCAGGTAGCAGTACCTCGTGAACAGCGTTGGTTTGCTTTCATTTACTACTTCCTCAAATCGAGACCTGTTACGGATGAACTCATAGGTGCAGCAGGTGGTACAAGTGGCAGTCATCAACGTGTAAGCCCTGATGATATTTTCAACCTGTCGTTCATCAAACCGGATGATACTAAGCTGAGTCACTTTCACCAGATCGTTGCTCCCAATCTGGAAAAAATCAATAACAATCGGGAGCAAATATTGAAACTGGAAAAACTAAGGAACACCCTCCTGCCTAAACTCATGAGCGGTGAAGTAAGGGTAAAAATGGATGATAAATGAAAAGACTAATTGAGCTTTCAGCAGAAGAAGCCAGAGCCTTCCTATTGAAACAGGAAAGCTATGTCAACTTTGATTTGCCCTTGTACTTCACGTTCCAGGACGTGCTGAACAACATCCATGCTGAACTCAATGGAAGACTTCTCTCAGATTTTAGAGCATCCTCACCAAGAGACTTTGACGACATTAATTATAAGCTGCTAACCAACAAGGATGGCAAATATGCGTGGAGACCCTTTCAACTCATCCACCCTGCCGTATATGTGTCCTTGGTGCATCGCATTACCGAGCCTGATAATTGGACGCTTATTCAAGAACGTTTTACTGTTTTCAGAGCCAACGACAAAATAGAATGCCACAGCATTCCCGTAGTATCAGAATCCGAAGAAAAGACTGACAGAGACGCTCAAATCTATAGCTGGTGGCAGTTGATTGAACAACGCTCAATCTCATTAGCATTGGATTATCAATATATGCTCCAAACAGATATTTCAGACTGTTATGGTTCCATTTATACGCACTCCGTTCCCTGGGCATTACACACCAAAGAAGAAGCCAAAAAACGAGAGAACAGAAATAGAAACGCCTTAATCGGTGTAGCCATTGACAACCACCTTCAGGACATGAGCTTCGGGCAAACCAATGGCATTCCGCAAGGCAGCAGCTTGATGGATTTTATTGCTGAAATGGTGTTAGGCTATGTTGACTCATTGCTTACTGACAAGATCAATGAATTAGGCATCTCCAATTATCGCATACTCAGGTATCGTGATGATTACCGCATATTTTCCAACAACCCATTTGAAGCGGATCAGATCACAAAAGCACTTTCGGAAATACTTACTGAAATGGGATTGAAACTGAATGCCGATAAAACGGAAGCATCAGATAACGTAATTAAAAGCTCTATCAAACCTGACAAAAGGTATTGGATAGCGAACAAGCGCATTACAGAAAACAAGCAGAAGTGGCTCATTCAAATGCACTTGCTTTCAGAGCAGTTTCCTAATTCTGGAACACTTGACACCCAAATGCGGGAGTTCCTTAAAGTAGTCCAAACCAGTGAAAGGAAAGATCCAAACATTCATGCCTTAATCAGTTTGGTAGTAGAAATCGCCTATCGAAACCCAAGGGTTTCTCCAACTGCGATTGCAATACTTACGTTCCTTCTCAATCAGATAGAAGACGAGCAAGAAAAGAAAGTGACAATAGGTCGTATCAAAAACAAGTTTGAACAGATTCCAAACTCTGGACTATTAAAGGTATGGTTGCAAAGGCTGTATCTCAAAATTGATGATTCAATAGTGTATGAAGAAGCATTATGCAACAAGGTACTTACTCCTGCCACTCCAATATGGAATACCGATTGGCTAAACGCCAATCTGAAAGCGGTGATTGAAAACACACCCATAGTTGATTATGCAAGTGTAGAAGCCTTGCAACAAGTTGCTACGGAAGAAGAAGTTGAGAGTATTGTGGAAGCCAAAGCGTATGATTATCAGGAGTAAAATGAGATAGATAAAAGAATATTAGAAGCGTATAAATGAGCAAGATAACCGAATCAGAAATAGAGCTTTATGCCCTCGAAGAACTGGAAAATCAGGGATTCCAATATCTTCATGGTCCTGCTATTGCCCATGATGGTGAAAACCCCATGCGACAAGACTATAGTCAGGTCTTATTGATCAGTAAGCTACAGGAAGTTCTTCCTGCAATAAACCCACAGCTACCACAAGAAGCCATATTTCAGGCGATAAAAGAAGTAGAAAGGATTCAATCGCCCGACTTGCTCAAAAACAATGAAGACTTTCACCGTTTTCTTACGGACGGCATCCCTGTCACCTACCGATTAGATGGAGTAGAAAAAAATGACTATTGCTGGCTAATTGATTATGAGCACCCGGAAGGCAACTCTTTCCTTGCGGTCAATCAATTTACCATTCTCGAAAACAACAATAATAAAAGACCTGATATACTGCTATTCGTCAATGGCATTCCCCTGGTAGTTGTCGAACTCAAGAATGCAGCAGATGAAAACGCAACAGTAAGAAAGGCGTTTGACCAGATCCAAACCTACAAAGCAACCATCCCTACATTATTTAACTACAATGCTTTTTGTATTGTATCAGATGGTCACGAATGCAAAGCTGGAACGATCTCCGCAGGATTTAGCCGCTACATGGCTTGGAAAACAATTGATGGCAATAAAGAAGCATCTAAATTCAAACCACAACTCGAAACCATGATCAAAGGGATGTTGACACCATCCACTTTACTTGATTTGGTTCGCAGCTTCATAGTATTTGAGAAGTCCAGAAAAGAAGACCCTAAAACAGGAATCATTCAAATTGAAACGGTCAAGAAACTGGCCGCATACCATCAATATTTTGCCGTAAACAAAGCACTTGTAAGTGCGAGTGTTGCATCACAACCAAATGGCGACCGCAAAGGTGGAGTGGTTTGGCATACACAAGGTTCTGGCAAGTCATTGTCAATGGTATTCTTTTCAGGTAAAATGGTTCAGGCACTTAATAACCCAACCATTTTAGTAATAACAGATCGAAACGACTTGGACGATCAGCTCTTTGACACCTTTGCGTCATCCAAGCAACTTCTCAGACAAGAGCCTGTTCAGGCAAAAGACCGAGACCATTTAAAACAGTTGTTAAAAGTGGCATCAGGTGGCATAGTATTTACTACGATTCAGAAATTTTTACCAGACGCGATCATAGATGATGAAGGCAATAAGACTGGAAGAAAGAAAGAAATATTCGACCTGCTTTCAGACCGTACCAACATCATAGTAATCGCAGATGAAGCCCACAGAACGCAATACGGTTTTGAAGCGAAAATCATTGACGAAAAGGATAAAGAATCCAAAGAAGTAATTGGTCAGCGCATAGCATACGGCTTTGCTAAGTACATGCGTGATGCACTCCCTAAAGCTACCTATGTTGGCTTTACGGGAACCCCTGTTGAAGGTGAAGACAAGAACACACCTGCGGTGTTTGGTCACTATATAGATGTATATGACATTTCTGATGCGGTGGAAGATGGTGCTACAGTCCGCATCTACTATGAAAGTCGTTTAGCAAAGATCAAGTTGGATGACGAAGGCAAGCGGATCATTGAAGAATTTGACAAAGAACTAGAGCAAGAAGAACTCACAGAGAAGCAAAAGTCTAAGGCGAAATGGACAAAACTGGAAGCCATTGTAGGGCATCCTGATAGATTGAAAAACCTTGCTCATGACATGGTGGATCATTTTGAAAACCGTCAAGCAGTATTTGAAGGTAAAGGAATGATTGTAGCCATGAGCCGCAGAATTGCAGCTGCATTATATGCAGAGATCATAAAGGTTCGCCCCTCTTGGCATGATGTTGATTTATCAAAAGGAGTAATCAAAGTTGTCATGACTGCTTCAAGTTCTGATGGTCCAGAAATGGAGAAGCACCACACATCAAAGAAAGACCGTCTTGCACTCGCTAGCAGAATGAAAGACCCCAATGATCCATTACAAATAGTAATTGTTCGGGATATGTGGCTTACAGGTTTTGACGCTCCAAGTCTGCATACGTTATATGTAGATAAACCTATGCGTGGGCACAATTTAATGCAAGCTATTGCAAGGGTTAACAGAGTATTTAAAGACAAGCCCGGTGGTTTGGTAGTTGATTATTTAGGAATTGCTACAGACCTCAAGAAGGCTCTTTCTTTCTACTCAGATTCAGGTGGAAAAGGTGATCCGACAGAAACACAGGAACGAGCAGTTGAAATGCTCATGGAGAAATTAGAAGTGGTGCAGCAAATGTTCAATGAACAGAGCAAATCACAATCTGATATTCTGGTTGAAGAACCACAAGCATATTATGAGAATGCTTCCCACTTCAACTACAGAAGATTTTTCAAGGCTTCACCTAGTGAGAAATTATCGATCATTCTTCAGGCAGAAGAACACATACTTGGTCTGGATAAAGGCAAAGAACGATTTATTAGAGAAGTCACTCTTTTAGGTAAAGTATTCGCCCTCTCAGTTCCTAATGAAGATGCATTAGCGGTAAAAGATGAAGTTGCATTCTTTCAAGCGGTAAAAGCAAGATTAGTAAAGTTTGATGCACCAATAGGCGGTGGCAGATCAGATGCAGAAATGGAATCTGCCATAAAACAGGTAGTTGATGAAGCCCTGAGTTCAGACAAGGTTATAGACATATTTGATGCAGCAGGTTTGCAAAAACCTGAAATATCCATTCTGAGTGAAGATTTCCTGATGGAGATCAAAGGAATGAAGCATCAAAACCTTGCGCTTGAACTACTCAAAAAGTTACTGAATGATGAAATAAAAGTCAGAACCAAACATAACCTTGTTAAAAGCAAGGCACTGCTTGAAATGCTCGAATCTGCAATCAAGAAATATCAAAACGGATTGTTGACCACAGCCGAAATCATACAAGAGCTAATAGACCTTGCCAAAGAAATAAAAGCAGCTGACAAGCGTGGTGAACAATTAGGGATGAATGAAGATGAGTTGGCTTTTTATGATGCGTTAGAAGTGAATGATAGTGCAGTGCAGGTTTTAGGAGATGATGCTTTACGAATGATTGCTCGTGAAATCACAGACAAAGTTCGTTCAAATGCATCAATAGATTGGACAATCAAAGAAAGTGTACGGGCAAAACTCATGGTACTTGTCCGTAGAACGTTGAATAAGTATGGCTATCCGCCAGACAAACAACTTAAAGCCATTGAGACAGTACTAAAACAGGCAGAGCTATTGGCAGATCACTTTACAAAAACCAAAAGTTAATAGCCTATGCAGAGCAGTAATTTTTTACTAAATATCCTCACTTTTCAAGCTCCAACAGAGCCGAAGGAGTTTCATTTCATTAAAGAAAAGACCAATGGATACAAGCCGCTTAGAAAAGGTGAATATCCGTTTGATCTATGGAAAAACTATGAAAACGAACTACAGGATTGTAAAAGATTGTATTGCAACTTTTCTTTAAATGGACAACCAGATTTCACGGCACAGGTAGACCTGGAAAGAAGTACAAACTTTGGGATTCATTACTATAACCATCTTATAAGAGAATACTTTGAGTCTATAGCTGATTTAGTATATCCCAACTTCGTTGATGATACAGAAGTATGGTTTCGAGCAGATGATGAAAGTGATGCCACACTGCAAGCATATCGTAAGTTCACTATTAAGGTTCAGAATAGAAAAGTATCGGATGGTTACGAATTAGTGGTTTCTTATGATGGAGTATCTAAGACGTTGAAGAAAAGTGTTCAGGAATTACAAGCGGTAGATCATAAGCTATTCACTTGGGTGAAGTTTCAAAATACAATGGTTCGCTTTGATGAATTAACACCAGACCACAAGCAGCACATTGATGAACTCCATCCCCTACTAAACAACAAACTCAGAACGCACTTCAAACTACCAGTAAGTTTCGGCTCTAAAAAGAACAAATACATTTCAACTCGTAATTTGATAACTGAGTTTTATGAAAACTTCATTGACCAAGATGATTTCAAGTCAATATTCCCCACCTTGTCAAATGGATTTATTTCCCCGAAGGAAGACACAATACACACAACACATCGCAACTCAAATGCTTTGCTGTTCTATGGTGGAAAGTCTGAAATAGATCCATTAAAAGGAATGAAAACTTGGGGTCCACACAAAGCACCCGATCAAACAAAAAAGATTGTCAGATTCTTCTTCATCTACCCTCAGACCGAGCGAAAGACCACAGTTGCTCAATTGTACAAAGCATTTGAAAATGGATTGTATGAGCCTGATAAATACAGTGAATCAGGTGTAAAACAAATATTCCCAAGCCTTAATGGTTTTATCAAACAGCCTTTCCATATAGATAAGGATGACAGTATTGCATTTGAGAGTTTAGATACCTTGATGGACGAAGTAAGAGACAAGGTTAGAAATATCCCAAAGAGTAAAGACCGTATCAATGTAGCCATCTACGTGAGTCCAATTACCAAAGATGTTGCAAACCTTGAACATAGAAATATTTACTATGAACTGAAGGAGCTGCTGCTCCAAAACGACATTACTTCTCAGGTAATTTATAAAGACAGGGTAAAGGACAAGAACTTTAAGTATTACCTCCCGAATATTGCAATTGCCATTTTGGGCAAACTTGGCGGCATCCCTTGGAGATTAAACAGATCTCCCAAAGAAGATTTGATAGTTGGAGTAGGCGCTTTTTATTCAACAACTGATAAACACAAATATGTAGGAAGTGCTTTCTGCTTCAATAATGAAGGAGTTTTTAAAGAGTTTTCTTGCTTTCCTGCTGAGCGAACTGACATGCTTGCTGGTTCTATTAGAAAAGCAGTAATGCGTTATATCGTTGAGCATGAAAAGGCAGAAAGGTTAATTATTCACTTCTACAAAACAATAAGCGAAAGGGAATTAACACCTATAGTTCAAACCTTACACAAACTAGGATTGAACATTCCGGTTATTGTTGTTACCATTAACAAAACAGAGTCAAAACACTTAATCGCTTTTGATACCTCGGCAAGCGACTTAATGCCAGTAAGTGGCACAATCATTCAAACAGGCTTTAGGCAATATCTTCTTTTTAACAACACAAAATACAGTTCCACTTTTACTGTAAAAGATTGGCCTTTTCCAATCAAATTAGAATTGACAGCAACTGATCCAGCCTTATTGAATGATGTGGCAACAGTAAAGGAACTCGTTGACCAGGTGTATCAATTTAGCCGCATGTACTGGAAATCAGTAAAGCAGCAAAACTTACCCGTCACAATCAAATACCCTGAAATGGTAGCAGAGATTTTCCCTCACTTCGAGAGTGATATTATCCCACCTTTTGGAATTAATAATTTGTGGTTTTTATAAAGACATGAAGTAATACAGATATGGAAGCAACTCAGGCACAACTACTCAGCTTATTAGATGGAAAGAAACAGTTCACCATTCCAATTTATCAACGAACATACTCTTGGCAAATCAAACAATGCCAGCAACTATTTGATGATATAGTCCGTGTCGGAAATGATTCCTCACAACTTTCTCATTTCATTGGTTCCATAGTTTACTTCAAGCCAGGCAACTCACCAATTACAAGCGTACCGGAATTATTGGTTATTGATGGGCAACAACGATTGACAACAGTTTCATTGTTACTACTGGCACTCACTCACTTTTTAAAGGATCATGATGACATTTCACTCGAAGATGAGTCTTGGGAAGAAGTACAAGAAACCTACCTTGTCAACAAGCACAGAAAGGATGATTCAAAATTCAAGTTACTCCTTACAAGAAAAGACAAATCAACTTTCACAAAACTCATTGATGAAATCACTATTGAAGGTGACCATTCAAAAAGAGTATTGGAAAACTATCAGTTCTTCAAAGGCAAATTACACAAGGACAATATTCAAGCACTATATCACGGTATAAAGAAGTTGATCATTGTTGATGTGATACTCGAAAGGGATAAAGACAATCCTCAGTTAATATTTGAAAGTCTTAATTCTACAGGTCTTGATTTATCACAAGCTGATCTCATTAGGAACTACATCTTGATGGGTCAGCCTATGGATCTTCAAAATGACCTCTATGAAAAATATTGGTTCCCAATGGAACAAAGTTTTGGTGAGAATATTGGCTCACTTGCCTGGTTCATTCGTGACTACCTCACTATGAAGGAAGCCTCAATTCCAAGGATTGACCTTGTGTATGAAACATACAAGCGATTCCTTAATTCCAAAAATGGAATTAACTCAATAGAAGAAGCTGTAAAGAGTTTAAATAGGTATTCCAAATTTTATGTTCGCATTGCATTATTGAAAGAGCAAGACCCTGAAATTGCTAAGAAGCTAAAAGAAATCACCAAGTTAAAGATCGACACTTCATATCCGTTCTTACTTGCTGTTTACGGTGATTATGAAGAGGAACAAATCACAAAGGATGAGTTTATCGAAATCATAGGTTTAGTGTCAAATTATGTATTCAGAAGAGCTATTTGTGGTATACCTACCAACAGCTTAAACAAGACCTATGCGACATTATACAAGCGCATTAAACGTGAGACATATTTAGAATCCGTAAAGGCTGCATTCTTGCTTATGGATGGGTATAGAAGATTTCCAACGGATGCAGAGTTTACCAAGGAGCTTCAAATTAAGGATGTCTATAATTTCAGGTCAAGAAACTACCTTCTGGAATCATTGGAAAATTGGAAGCGGAAGGAATTAGTAAACGCTGAAAATTATACGATAGAACATATACTTCCTCAAAACCAAAATGTATCTCCACAATGGCAAGCGGAACTTGGAGAAAATTGGGAAAAGCATAAAGACAAGTACCTTCACACATTGGGGAATTTATCATTAACTGGTTACAATTCTGAATTGTCAGACAGGCCATTTAGTGACAAGAAAACTATTGAAGGTGGTTTTAACTCAAGCCCTTTATTTCTTAATGAATCAGTCCGTGCAGCAGATACATGGAACGAAGAAGCAATTCTAAAACGAGCATCAACATTAGCTGAAAGAGCTTGCATAGTTTGGAAAAAACCTTCTCTACCAGAAGACAGATTGGAACTCTACAAAGAGCCAGAAGAAACAAAAGAACAGGCAGTTTATGACCTTAACCACTATGACCATTTACAAGGTGATATGCTTGATCTGTACAAGAACCTTGAAAAGCGAGTACTCAACCTTGATGCTACCGTTCGAGTAGAATTTAAGAAGCTATACATAGCATTCAAAGCACAAACCAACTTCGTTGATATTGTGCCTCAAAAGAAGCGTTTACGCTTATCTCTAAATACAGAATTTGATCGTATCAAAGATCCAAAAGGCATTTGTAAAGATGTATCAGGTCTAGGAAGATGGGGAAATGGTGACGTTGAAGTTGGCCTAGAAAATCTTGGTGATTTAGATTATGTAATGGACCTGATTGAACAAGCATTTGAAGAACAAGTAGAATCGGTATAGAAATCCAATATTTTGAAATGATAGTAGAAATACCACCTCACTTTGATGGAACCAAAATACTTGAATTTGGAAAAAACAACCATTGGTTTTTGTGAAATTATTAACCCGAATAGAATGAAGATGATATTTTATACTCCAGTTACATTTCAAACTAGCACAATCAATTCTGATATATGAATTACTTAGCAATTAATTGTAGTGTCTCAAAAGGCTTGGGTCGTGTAGCAATAGTTATTTTAAACAGTGAAAATGAGGTTTATAATTTCGTTTATAAAAGCCCTTCTGTTTTCTCATTTAAGAAAAATTCTGCTGAAATACTTAATTGGCACAGAGACAATATAATATCGCTTATCTCACAGTTTAACATAAAAGGGATTGTAGTAAAAAAAACGGAAAGAACCTCTTTTTTTTCTCGGCCTAAAAACTCAGATATTTTCAAACTTTATCTCGAAGGTGTGTTGCTTTCTTTAGCTGGAAATGTTGGTATGTTCAATAAGCATTTTTATAAAAATGAAATTCAATCCATAATTTCAATTCCTAATGTTTTTGAAAAAGGCATTGATGATATATGCCAAATTACGAAACTTAAAAATTGCTTTAATGCAATTGACTCAAATGATGTAGATGTAGTAAAAGACACTTTACTGTCTGCAATAGCCTTAAAAAATAGCATCTCATGTTAATAAACACTATAGTAGAAATTCAGCACCTTAAAGATTTTTCAGAACAGGGATTCTATTCTAAAACTTATTTGGCTCTTGACAAAAGGCTAAATCGTCATGTAGCCGTTAAGGATATTATATATGAAAACTTAACCTCTGAAAGTGATTTTGAGCAATATTTCGAAGAAGCTTATAAATTATCAGTCGCTTCACATCCAAGAGTTCTACCAGTTTTTTATGTTGGCATTGATCATAATAAGGAAGAAATTATACCAAGAATAGTTTCGAGTTACTTCAGTAATGGATCTCTGAATAGTTATTTGGATAATGTCGCAACTGAAAATAAATCAATAGCCTTAGATCAGGCTATTAGATTTGCACATGATATAATTCAAGGAATGATTCATTTGCACATGCTTGACATTGTTCATTTGGATTTAAAAGCATCAAACATCTTCATTGGTGATGATGGTAAGTTGGTGATTGGTGATTTTGGCCAAGCTAAATTCATTAAAGATGGTATAATTAAAGACGCTTCAAATATTTATCCTGCCATTGCGCCTAAAGAGGTATTAAAGAAAAAAACTGCGGACAAAACCACCGATATATACCAATTCGGGATGCTCTTATACTCCATATTCTGTCATCCAGATTACCGAAATGCAATCAATCATGAGTACAAAATTAGTACTAAGGTTTTAAAAGATTTATTTAGGGATAAACCAAAAAATGCAGATGAATTAAAGTCTCAATTCAATGAAAATATCAAGCGATACTTTAAAGATGTTAGCGATGGAGTTTTTCCAAATAAATCGGGATACCCTATTTATGTTCCTAAGCAAATACAACATATAATTCACAAATGCCTTGAACCAGATGTTAAGAACAGGTACAATAATTTTTATGAAATTCAATCTGATCTTAATGAATTTGTCTTTCCTAAAAGTGTTTCAGATTTACGTCAAGTCTTTACGCCACAAAGTATCCATTTTGTTAAAGGAGAAAAGATTTGTATTTTAACATTATCAGAAGCTTCTGGAAAATTTACGATAACAGCCACAAAAGAGGGTCGAATGGTCAATAATTGCTGTAAAGAAAACGTTACAAAAACTAAACTTCAAAAAGTATTGTTTACATTGGCGAGTACTATATGAATCAGTTTCATTGCAAATATTGTTCAAGTCCAATGCATGTATCCTTTTTGGAGTACAGGTCAAATTCATATTGCAACAATTGTTTTGATGATCGATCTGGTAAATCTTCAAAGGTTGATAGTTGTTTAGGCACGTTTGAGTTTATGGGTCATGTATTTCCATTATCCAACCCAAATGATGACCAATCTATGACATTAGAAAAATCCAAGAAAGATTATTTGAAGTCGTCCAAGTAACAATATACCCACCAACACCCATGTGCCTCCAGTAGGTTCATTGCATTCGTTCGTTCCTCACTCTTTTCATTCACCCACTTCCTGCACCACACAGCAAGAGCATTCCTTCATTCCTTTCCGTTGCACTCCAATCCATTCAGTCACACACTTGCTTTTCCCAACGCACACCCCAACGCAGGTAAAGCGGTGTTCGTCAATCGTTCCGTTTTGTTCCGCAAAAACATATCTGCAAGGGTGCAATAAACTCCCTTCGGTCGCCCTTGCATATACCGTTCACTTTCCAGTTGGTTTGCGCTCCAGTAGGTGCTCACCACCTGCCGTTCACTTGTTTTGCTTCACACACTTCTCTCAATCCTCACTAGCAGCTTCTTCATTCCCCCAAACCCCTTTATAGGTGTTCGCTAAACTCACAAATATTTTTATTGGGGGTCTGTCGCTGCATGTTGTTTTGCTCGCCTGCGGGTCGCTGCGGGCTAATCGGGCTGTCATGCTTTTTGCAATTAACCCAGTGCCTACAGTCACTTCATTTCAGTCTCTCGTGCCTCTTTCCTTTCATTCAGCCACTTTCAGCACCCCACACAAGAGTAGCTCATTCTCTTCACTACACAAGCCGACACAGTTCCATTCCGCAATCCGTCTGTTATGCCTTCAATTAGTATTTGGTGGATTGACTAAGATGTCAAATACTCCAACACAAATAACAGCCAGTAATTGCTCCATTCCACCCATCAAATCGTTTCGTTCCGTTCAATCGCTACCCTTGCCTTTCCCGACCCTAAAGCAAAAAATCACGCCAGCCCTGCCGTAAACGGTAGGTGTCTGCCGCCCTCATTCTTCGTGCTTTTGCAGCCACCACCCTTGCTCCACTCGCAGGCGGCTCGCATAAATGGCTACGCCTTAGTTTACCTGCGTTCACACACTATACCCGACCACATTCCGACTACGATGACAGATTGATTATTGATTGATTATTGATTGATTTAAAATCCTTTTAAAGGGCAGTTAAAAATACAGACCAATAAAAATAAAGAGAGCAGCAAAGTTAGGTGGGCTCGCACATGCCCACCGCACAACCGGATTGCCAAGGTCAAGCCCTACGGGTTTTGATAAAAATCTCCACCCTACGGGTAGTATTTTTCCCAAAAACCTTGTCAACCGTGCCACACCCACCTTTTCAAGAGCTTTCTCTTTTCTTTTTTTCCCTTTTTTCTTTTCTCTTTTGAAAATGTCTGTGCGAAGCGCAGCGAGCATAATTCTAATGGCTTGCTATATGAAATCGTTTCGCATCAAAACTCATCGACTGGAAAGCCGCTACCAACAGCCGCACTTCTTCATCCTGAATAAAGGTCTGAACAGCGGGAAACCGCTCAATACCTCTTGCCCGAATTGCTTTGTATGTATTGCGGAAAATGAAGCAGACAGAGAATTTCTGTATTGGCTCTGCTTTGGATTATGGAGGTCAAAATCATTCCATCTCTATTTGAAAGGTTCTGTGATTCCATTCATAACTATTGATGAAATCCAAAAGATTATCAAGGAAAACGAAATCAAAGCAAGCACCAAGGAGCAGGCATTTGAAAAGCCTATTCAGGCACTGAAACTATTGGATGTCAACGAGCAAAAAATCAAGCTCACTTTAAAAATGATAGATACTACCAGGCAGTCAATATTCCATAACCTAATGAAAGAATCAGGGACAGGTTAACTCCTTGATCTGACAAAAGAACAGGGCAACAAAGGCAAAATAAAGCACACCAAAGCAACAGCAACTAAGAATGAATCTTCGCCTGTTTCTTGTAGTATTTTAGATGGTGAAGGGCAAATCCATGGTAAGTCCGTGTCAAGTCCAAGCAAATGTTTAATCCTTAAAAAATCGTAAAAAGATGGGAAAAATTAATCAAGGTATTCTCGGTGGTGTCTCAGGACAGGTTGGGAATGTAATCGGTGGAACTTGGAAGGGCATCGATTACCTAAGAATCAAACCTTCCAGTGTAGCGAACCCAAGAACTGAAGGTCAAATTGACCAGCGTTCAAAGTTCTCAATTGTATTGAAGTTCTTGCAGCCAATGACAGACTTCCTTAGAGTTGGTTTTAAGCAGTATGCCAACAAGATGACCCAATTCAATGCGGCCATGTCATACAACCTGAACAATGCCATTACAGGAGCTTACCCCAACTTTATGGTAGACTATGCAAGTGCATTGGTTACAAGAGGCAACTTGACTGGTGCTGCGAATGGTGCAGCTTCTTCTCCAAGTGCTGGAAACGTAGAAGCTACCTGGACAGACAATTCAGGAAGTGGTAGTGCTCAAGCAACGGACAAAGCTCTGATTGCTCTTTTGAATACCACAAGAGGTGAGGCAGTTTTCACAACTGCGGGACCAGCAAGATCAGTTGGTACAGCAACCATTCCAGTGCCTTCTGAGTACTCAGGAGAAGACGTTGAAGTCTTCTTAGGGTTTGTATCAGAAGACGGAACTAAAGTTGCTAACAGCTCTTATTTAGGCTCTGTAACAGTTGCGTAAAGCGATTGGTGTTTTCCTTGAAAACCGCTTCCTTTGTGGAGCGGTTTTTTTATGCCCGTACCCTTTAACTCCTATCAACAAAATCAACTTTTTACAATAAAACTCAACTCGCTAAAGGCAGGTAGTTGAGGCTCATCATCAAAGAAAAACTCGATATTATCCTTGCTATCTGTCATTCCCAAACTGTACAGTACAGGCACAAAGTGATCAGGAGTTGGAGCTGCCATTTTTCCCAACTTATGGCTAGTTTCATAATGAATGATGTTTTGAAAATCCCTTTGATCTATCTGTTTTTTGATCCATGCATCATATTCAGCTTCCCATCCAAATGGAGTAAAATCCCCTTTTCGTACTTTTTGACCAATAATCTGAAGATTATGTACCAACGAACCACTACCTATAATCAAGACTCCTTTGTTCCTAAGAGATTTCAACTGTTTTCCTAACTCATAATGATAAGAAGGCTGGGCATGATAATCAATGCTCATCTGAAAAACAGGGATGTTGGCTTGTGGGAAAAGATGCATGAGCATAGGCCATGCCCCGTGATCCAGCCCCCAATCATCAGTTTCCTTTACTGAAGGAACGATACTTGTTACCTCTCTGGCTACTTCAGGAGATCCTTGTGCATGATACTTTGGATCATAATAATGTTCAGGAAATCCATAGTAATCATAAATCTGTTCCTGCTTTTGGGATACATTCACAAATGTCCCTTTTGTGCACCAGTGTGCTGAAACAACCAGGGCAGCTTTCACCTCATAGTCTTTTTCTAAAGATCGTCCCAAGTCATAAAGACTTTGCCAGAATGGGCGGTCATCCCTACTGACAGGTATGTCCATAGGACTACCATGAGACGTGAACAACACAGGCATTCGCCTACTCTGACTCGGAAGGCTATCTGCAAATACTTTTAAACTACCTAATGAACCCATGGCTGTTAAGGCTAGTGCCGATTTGATAAAATCTTTTCTTTTCATAATACGTCATAGATATTAGGATTTACGAGTTTTCACTATTGGTGCTTTTTTATTTCGCCCCCAATAAACAAAATAGGCTATTGCTCCGAGTATAACATTAATACCTATCGCTTCATATTCTCCACGACTGATATGAAAAATCAAAGCCAAAAGCATAATGACTGCAAGCCCAAGACCTGCAAAAGCCGTCAATTTAGGTTGGATTTTTAAAATAGCAGGAAGTAAAAGTCCGACTGCAGCAAGCAGTTCACTCACCCCGATAATCCTAACTAATAGTTCTGGCGATTGCTCCACCCAGGGAAGCATTTCAGCTAAAGAAGTGATGGGTTGTGAAGTTTTCATCAGACCCGCCATTCCAAACATGATAGCAAGCAAAACCTGAGCTATCCATAGTAAGATGTTGTATGTTTTAGTATTCATTGTATTCTATTTTATAGCGAAAAGAAAACCAGACCATCCTATTATGGGATGGTCTGAAGAAGTTTGTTTGGTTACTTAATTTTGAAAAACCATTGGTAAAAAGTCCTTAATGGTTGCAGGCTTTCGTCCTAAGAAAGACTCAAGCGTTGCATCAGTAACGGCCAACTCACCTTGAGCTTGCGCAGCTCCAAATGCAAGGAAAAAACCGATATATTCTTCAGGGACGTTAGCTCCTTTCAGTATATTGGAATACTCACCAGCTTCTGGAGATACGTAGTTGATTTGCTTTCCCAGAATACCTGACAATTCTTTCGAAACATCCGAATATGATACCGCCTCACTGTTTGCCAGGGGATAAGACTTACCAGCATGACCATCAGTGGTTAAAATTTGAGCAGTAGCTTCAGCTAAATCATCTATTAACACATAACTAGCCTTGCCTTCACCCGCAGGAAACATAATGGTTGAAGTCTCCGCTACCTTATCGCCAGCAAACATCAGGATAGACTCCATGTAGGCACCATTCTTTAAGAATGTATAGTCCAAGCCACTTTCTTGAATCTTCTTTTCAGTACCCTTGTGCGTGTTGTAAATAAAAGGAATAGCTGTTTCGGCCACCTCAGGATTTTCCATAAAAGAGGTGTAGAAAATATGACCTACACCAGCTTCTTTAGCAGCATTGATCAAATCTTCATGCTGCCTGTCTCTTTTATCCATTTCATTTCCAGAAACAAATAATAGCTTGTCCACCGCTTTGAAGCCTGTAACCATTGATCCGTAATCGCTATAGTCACCAATAACTAAATTGACCCCTTTGGCTTTCAAATCGTTTGCCTTTTCTTCATTTCTAACAAATGCTGAAATCTCAGAAGGTTCAACACCTTTATTAATTAAATGATCAATTGTTTTCGACCCTAAGTTCCCCGTTGCTCCTGTTATTAATATCATTTTGACTTGTTTTTAAAGTTCTACATAACAAATGTACGTACATGGATATACTTTGTATACTTGATTACTAAATAATATTACTATACTTTTGTATACTAGTTAGCCAAAATTTTTGCTTTATGAGTCATATCTTAGAAAAAGAAGAGGTCAAACAATGCCCCAGACAGTACGTATTAGCCGTTCATGATGCGTTGAATGCAATCAGTGGCAAGTGGAAACTACCTATTATAGCTTCATTGATTTATGGGTTCAAGCGTTTCAAAGACATTCAAAACAACATTGAAAAGATTACTCCCAGAATGCTTTCCAAAGAGTTGAAAGAATTAGAGTTGAATGGAATAGTCAATCGCAAGGTCTACAACGATACTCCAGTACTGATCGAATATGAACTAACAGATTCAGGTAAGAACATCACCACTATTTTAGATGCCATGCTTGATTGGGGACTTGAGCATCGCAAGTCTAGTTTGAAGTAAGTTTTAGTTTAATCCGAGGGTTTTAAATCTCAAAAGGTGAATCACTTTTTAAAACATTACCAGACTCTCTATTTTCCCTTCTTTATGCCTTATTTAGCTATAGATTAGTAGTTTTTGTTGCTAATTCGTTTCTACCACCTAAGCAACAAACTGATTAACAGGTAGTTATATTTAACTCAAATATTTTGTATCGGGAAGTGATATACCAATGAAATACCCGACTTTCGGAAAAAACAAGCTTTTTGTTGGGTCTATATGATTTGGTGTGGATTACAAATGGAGGTTGTCGAAAAACGAAGATCGTGATAGACCGCATCCAGAAAATTTGTACAACTGAAATCAGCCCAACCCTAAATCAATTGCCCCACCCTTTAGGGCGGGGGATTATGGATTATTGGTTGTAAATCAGGGCTTTAGCCCTTTTCAAAAACAGAAATTGGGCTGAAGCCTTCATATGTTTCTGATGCTAGATCTCAGCCCTAAAGGAGGGAATTATTGCTCAAAAAAAATTGAGTGAAAACTAAATTACCCACAGTATTCCGCATAGACCCTTTTTGTTTTTGTAAATCCATTGGTATAAAACTGGCTATTCGGTATTTCCGAACAACCAGTTTCTTCTTTAGTCTTTTGTATTCTATTGATCAGTTTGCTTATTTTCCATTACCAACTCATAAACACAGGGTATCACCACAAGATTTAAAAGAGTTGCTGATAGCAATCCTCCAAGGATAACAATTGCCATCGGACTTTGAATTTCATTACCTGGTTCTCCTCCTTTTAGAGCCAATGGAATCAGTGCAAGACCAGTTGTAAAGGCTGTCATCAATATGGGATTGAGCCTGTCCAATGCACCTGTTTTTAGTAATTCAAAACCTTGCATCCCCTCTTTCCTTAAATCCTCATACCGTGATACTAGCAGGATTCCATTTCGTGTAGCAATACCAAATAAGCTGATAAAGCCAATGGTAGCTGCAATGCTGATAATGCCTGACGTGAAATACACGATCAAAATTCCGCCAATCAGAGCAAGGGGCAAATTGATCAATACGATAAATGAGAGTTTGACATCCTGAAACTCATAGTAGAGCAAAAGGAAAATAACCAAAATCGCAAGTATGGCTGTGATCAGCAACAATTGAGAGGCTTTCGCTTCACTTTCAAATTGTCCACCATAAACCACTCTGTACCCTTCCGGTAATTCCACAGAACTTTCAACGATCGACTGGATTTCGTTGACCACACTTCTCAAGTCCCGCCCCTGAACATTCGCAGCTACAACGATCTTTCGCTGCACGTCTTCTCGGCTGATCGTGTTGGGTGTGCTTACAGAAGAAACAGAGGCCAGCTGATTGAGAGACGTTTGACCACCGTTGGGTAAACTAATCAGTGCCGATTCAATCACTTCCAGGCTGTTTCTGAAATCGGGTTGAAATCTAACGATCAGATCAAAGTATTTCTGACCTTCATACATCTCTCCTGCTTTCTCTCCGGCAAATGCAACATCCACTTGCTTCATCAAATCCGCAACGGTCAGGCCATATGCCGCGAGCATTTGCCGCTTGGGGGTAATGCGGAGCTGAGGCACTTCCACTTGCTGATCCACTGCCACGTCTGCAATTCCGTCTATGGTATTGATGTTGGTCTCAATATTTTTTCCAATTTCAAATAGACGCTGCAAATCAGAACCGAACACCTTAATGGCAATGTTGGCACGAGTACCGGAAAGCATGTGGTCAATCCGGTGAGCAATGGGCTGTCCCAAGGTGATATTGGCACCCGGCACCACACTCAGCTTGCTCCGAACTTCTTCAAAAAAGGCTTCCTTGCTTTTGTCAGTCAAAGTAAATGGCACATCAATCTCCGCAGCATTTACGCCTTGAGCATGTTCATCCAGTTCAGCTCGACCTGTTCTTCTGGTCACCACTTCTACCTCTGGCATTTCAAGTAGCAGCTCTTCTACCAGTGTGCCGGTTTTGTTGCTTTCTTCCAAGGACATGCCAGGCAGACCAACGACGCTAATGACTAACGAGCCTTCATTGAACTCAGGAATGAAGCTTCGACCTAATTGCGTAAGTACAATTACGCTAATTAGAAATGCTCCGATCGTCAGCCCAATGATGGTTTTAGGTATTCGTAACGCTTTTACCAAAGTTCCAAAATACACCTTTTGAAGCCATCTTTCTACTTTAGTTCCATCCGCTTGCCTGGATAACACCTTGTCACTCTTAAGCAGATACGAACACAAGACAGGAGTAACTGTAACAGCTACCACCAGTGAAGTAAGTACCGAAGTGATAAAGGCAATCCCTAAGGGTTGAAGCAGGCGGCCTTCCATACCGCTGAGGAAAAAGAGAGGGATGAAGGAAACAATGATAATCAGCGTGGCGATAATAATGGAACTTCTGATTTCCACAGACGCATCTTTTACCACGGTAAGGATCGGCACTCTTTCTTCTTTCGGTTTGCGAATATTTTCACGCAAGCGCTTAAATACATTCTCTACATCAATAATCGCATCATCCACCAATGCCCCAATGGCTATGGCCATACCGCCTAAACTCATAGTATTGATGGTATAACCCAATAAATTCAAAACTATAATGGAGACTAAAAGGGAAATTGGAATAGCAACCAAAGAGATGACTGTCGTTCGCCAATTCATCAAGAATATGAACAGAACGATGACCACAAAAAAGGCGCCTTCCAAAAGCGTCTGATTTAGGTTTGCGATGGATGCCTCAATAAAATTGGCCTGTCGAAAAATGTGACTTTTGATTTCCACACCTTCTGGAAGTGTCTTTTGCATCTCTGCAATTGCTTCATCCAGACTTCCTGTTAATTCTAGTGTATTGACATCAGGCTGCTTGGAAATGGTCAAGATAACTGCCGGTGAAGCATTCAAGGAACCATCCCCAATTTTATCAGCTGTTCCAATTTGAACGGTGGCCACATCCTTGATTTTGATCGTCTGTCCATTAACCTGCTTCAATACAGCCTCTTGCAAATCCTCAACCGTGTTGGCTCGGCCATTCCCTTTCACGAGGTATTGATTGCTATGCTGATTGATCACTCCTCCGGGTGCATTCGTATTGGACTCTTCTACTTTTTTAAGGAGCTCATCCAGCGAGACATTGTAATACTTCAGCTTTTCGGGATGTGCAAAAACCTGATATTGCTTGTAGTCTCCACCTATTACAATCACATTAGCAATTCCTCCAATGGATTTAATTCTAGGCCGTATCGTCCAGTCAGATAAGATTCTGAGTTCCATGAGGGACAAATTATCTGAGGTGACCGCCAGCAGCATGATCTCACCCATAATGGATGATATAGGTGCCATGGTTGGTGTCCCAACTCCATCAGGTAGATTCTCACGAACCATTGGAATACGTTCACTTACAATCTGACGGGCCCGATAGATATCCGTACCCCATTCAAACTCAATCCAGACTATGGAAATTCCTGCTGCAGATGACGAACGAATCCGCCTCACATTGGGAGAGCCATTCATGGCCGTTTCCAATTGATAGGTCACCAGCTTTTCAACCTCTTCCGATTCCATTCCGTGCGCTTCCGTCAGTATAGTAACTGTGGGAGCTGTGAGGTCAGGAAATACATCCACATTCATGTTACGGGCAATATAAATTCCCGTTACACTCAGTAGCACGGCTGCCAAAAGCACCATCAGGCGATTTTGGAGCGATATTGATAATATTTTATTTAGCATTTTTATTCAGTTATGAATGTTGAGTGATGAATTAGAATTCATTTGAGATTACTTTGGGTTGTTTTCACTATTGATGTGAGTATTCGAATCAATTCCTCAGATCGGGTTAACAGGCCATCAACATCAACCGATACAATTTTACTATGTTGAATTAGTCTCAACCAATACCGGGTTTCCCTGGCTTCCTTGGATGATATGGACATCTTATGAGCAAAATCACGTTTGCTTATTGCAGCAGTAGCTTCTTCTACATTAGCTCCAATGCTGGTTCCACTTCTTAGCAACTGCTTGGAAAGGACATACTCATGTTGCTCCTTCATTGATTTGTATAACTCAATGATTTGCAATGCAAAATCAAATGACTTTACCAAAATCACATTGTCTTTCTCAGTTCCCATAATTCAAATTTTCTAATTCACAATTCAACATTCAACATTCGTTAGTGGTCATGTCCATGTGCCGGAACAGCGCCAGACATAGCCGCCATTTTTACCTGATAGGCGCCTGTGTTCACTACGATTTCTCCAACTTCAAGACCTGATGTTATTTCTACCAAATTGCCGTTTTTACGCCCTATGGTTACTGGTCTTCTTTCAAAGCTTTCTCCCGATAGCTCCACAATGACAGAGTAACTTCCATAATCTTCCAGTAAGGAGGATGTAGGAATCACCGTTGATTTTCTAGGTTTTCCAACCGAGAGTTGCACCTCTGTGAAACTCCCTTCTGGCATTTCTACTACATCGTTGATCTCGGAATAGATGGATAACAAGGGGCTGTCTCTTTCTACTTCTTTTCCAATCGAAAGAATTTTTCCTCCGGTTGCATTTAAGCTGGACCATTTTCCTTCTTTAGGTTGATACCAAACATCGAAAATGCTATTCAGTTTGGAAGCATTTGCCGAACTGACTTGCGCTTCCAACAAACTAGACTTGTGACTTGTAATGGTCAATAGCGATGCACCTTCTTCCACAAATGCACCATTGTTCACAACGAGGCTTTTGATATAGCCATCAAACGGAACAATCACCTGCTTGCCATTGGTACCATACCCTGCACTCAAGGTCTCATACTTTGATTTGGCGACCAGATATTTTTGCTCTTCTTGCTCGAATTCTGCCTTGGAAACAATCTTTGATTCGTATAGCTTTTGCTTACGTTCATAAGAAGACTTGGCCTGATCGAAATTGGCTTTAGCCATTTTTATCTGTGCATCCATATTGTTGGATGTAAGATTGGCACTGCTTACCGTCATCAATACTTGTCCTTTCCTCACCTTGGCCCCTTCATTGAGGCTGTTGCCACGAAAAGTTACCCTTCCGCTCACAGGAGCAGGAAGCGTCTGATAATCCGAAGGTGAAACTTTCCAGATGCCTGAAGTTGGAATCATTTCATAGACCTCTCCCACTTCAGCGGGAGCAGTCTGAAAATCAATCTTCCAGGCTTGCTCTTTCAAGAAAGTAATGGAACCGTCATCGGACTCCTCTCCGCCTAACACCTCAATGGCTTCCTCAACGGACGCGAACACCCGAACGTCATCAATGACAATTCTGTCGGAAAGTGTTGGCGTTTTTATATCAAATATCAATTGGGAAATTCCTGCCTCTTTTGGTTGGAGTATAGGTCTGAAAATCCCAGGAGATGACGGTGAATCCACCGTGTGACGAATCCCTTTGTCTCCTTTGATTAAACTTACCGTTACACTTCCTTCACGGACGGGCTTATGTTTTTCCATAAACGTGAAGTGCGCCGCAAACCGACTCGAACTTCCGACAACAAGAACAGGAAACTCTACGAATAATTCCGTTTTATCTGTCCAGATAGTGGCGTCAAGTTTAGGGGTTTCAATGCCTTCTGTAACGTGACTGCCATCTGGTGCATGGGCGTGCCCATCTTCATTTGCTGGCTGGCAGGATACTGCAATCAGCACGATCAATACAATTAAACATCTCATTTTCTTAGTTGATTTATGATTATTGATTGTGATGTGAACTACCGTCTTCATGGGTATGAGTGGTAGAATCTGTCACTACTTCTACAGAATCTTCGTTAACCGTAAATTCTTCTTGTTGCTGGTGATCATCATGGGCATGCTCTTCTGTGTCGTGTTCATGCCCATGCTCATTTGCTGTTTTTTTGCCTGTGCAGGCTACAGCGAAAACAATGACTAATGCGACAACTATATTTGAAATTTTCATTTTTTTTCGGTTTTAAGTTTTTTACAATTGATATTTTAAGAGTGCTGTCTGAGACAGGTAGAGTTGGTATTGCATGTCAAGCATGGCATCATAAGCCTGTCGGTAAAACCGCAGTTCCATGTAGTATTCCAGAAATGATATTTCACCCAATTGGTAAGCCTGTACTAACAGTTGATCACTATTCAAGCCTGAAAGAGTGGATTGATACTCCTGAAACTTAGTGAGCATAATTTGATAATCATTGTACTGTTTTCCAAAAGAAGCACTTGCCCGCATGGACCTGGACGAAGTGAATGATACTTGATAATCCACCCGTGACTGAGCGGCCTTCACCTTATTTTTGTTAGTCCACAACGGAATACTAACTCCTGCATACACACCAGAAAACCGCTCACCAGATATTCCTTGACTATTAAAGCCAGCAGTAAGGTTAGGTAAGGTTTTATTCTTTGCCAGCTTCAATGACTGGAATGCAATGGATTCTTGTTGCTTCAGTTGCATAAGTTCAGGATCATTGACCAGCTTATCCTCCCACAAGCTGTCTTTTACAGCCAACACAAGTGGAGCTAGATATTCATTTAATGAGAATATTACTTCATTACCTCCGTTCAGGTTGGCCAACAGCAGTGATAGGTTTTTCTTGTCACTTTCTATCTGCTGAACTTTAAACTGCTCCTGCATCCAGAACACTTTGGCTTTGTTAAATTCTAAAATGCCAACTTGCTCTTTTTCGTACAGTTCATTTGCCTGTTCATAAACTTGCCTGGCTTGCGCTACACGCAAAGTTTCGGTATCAAGGCGTTTATTCAGATAAATCAGGTTCAGACAGTAACTCTTAGCTTGCGCCAATATGTCCTGCCTTTTGGATTTGTACTCCAAATCGAGCTGAATCGATTGGTTATCAATCAGGCTTCCCCTGGCGCCATATACGGTAGGAAACTCGATAGTTTGGCTTAGCTGAAATTCACTGTAATCACCCGTACTATGTTCTCCAAAAGGGAGATAGTAAGCACCAAATTGTGGGTCGGGCAAATTATTAGAGGATTTCAGCTCAAGCCGCTGGCTTTCCACATAGGAGACCATCGCCCTTAGCTCTTTATTGTTTTGTTCTATTTCTCTCAAGACGCTTTCTATTTCCGACGTTTGCGCAAGTAGCCCAACAGAAATGAAGCACCCGCAGAATGCGAACACTATATGTTTTAGCATGTAAATGATTTTTTAGGATGAATCAATAATTCAACGGATATGTCCGTATGTCCAAGATGGAGGTGTCCATCATTGGGAATTATCCTAAAGAAGGGGGGGCTCTCAGCGAGCCCGAAGATAAGTAGGGGATTTTTGTTGGGTCCGGGGGATCTTGCCAGGGTGTCTGTTCTTCCCAAACCCCAACGCTATTCGATAAACTTTCTGTTTGATCAGTTGCGACTATCGCAACTATTTTCGCACTAGATTGTTGCTTAACGATACGCTTAGCAACTAGTGTATTATCAGCCGGAGTACTGTGCGCATGGGTTCCAAGGAGAAAGCCTAAAAGATCAAACTCCTCATTGGCATCTTCATCATGGTGGTGGTGATCGTCACTATCATGCAAATGTTCTGATGAATTAGTGATGTCCTCAGCACTACCGTGCGCATGATGTACATGCGGCAATAGCTGATGCAGCAGATAAATACTGAATATGCTCAGAAACGATATGATCGCTATTTTTTTGAATCGCTGCATTTGAGGGACAAAGGAACTCATTTAATTTTTCACTTCAAAAAAAGAATTTTTGGTGGTCAATGTCTTCAGAGCCAGCTTCCAATGCAAGAAGGCCGGCATGTATAACTGAGAAAAATGCAATTTTCACGTTCAGTTGATTTTAGTATTGAGATAATATTTCTTCCTTAGCCAAAAGGCCACCCTTACCAATAAAATCAAAGCAGGGACTTCCACTAAAGGGCCAACTACTCCCGCAAGCGCCTGACCGGAATTAAGCCCGAATACAGCAATAGCTACTGCAATGGCCAATTCAAAATTGTTTCCTGCCGCGGTAAAGGCAATCGAGGCGTTCTTATCGTATTCTGCGCCCATGGCTTTGCTGAAAAAAAAACCGATCAGGAACATCAAAGCGAAGTAGATCAAAAGCGGAATGGCGATTCTTACTACATCCATCGGAATTTGTACGATCAACTCACCTTTTAGCGAGAACATAACTAAAATGGTAAACAAAAGAGCGATTAGCGTGAGCGGTGAAACCCTCGGGATGAATTTGGTTTTATACCAATCTTCACCTTTGGCTTTCACTAAAATGACCCTGCTCAACAATCCTGCGAGAAACGGAATGCCTAAATAGATGGCCACACTTTCGGCAATGGTCGCAATGGAGATGTCCACAATGGCGCCCTCAAAGCCAAAATATGGAGGCAGTACGGTAATGAAGAGCCAGGCATAAAAGCTGTAACCAAAAACCTGGAAGATGCTATTGAGAGCGACCAATCCGGCTCCATATTCACTGCTACCTTCTGCCAGATCGTTCCAAACCAATACCATGGCGATGCATCGGGCCAAACCTATCAGGATCAGCCCCACCATATATTCAGGATAATCCTGTAGAAAAGTGATGGCCAGCCCAAACATAAGAATCGGCCCAATGATCCAATTCAGGATCAGCGAAATGGAAAGGATTTTGACATTTCGGAATACCTGTGGCAACAGTTTGTAATCCACTTTCGCCAAAGGCGGGTACATCATCACGATCAATCCAATGGCAATCGGGATATTTGTTGACCCACTACTGAACGAATTGATAAACGTGGATGTGGAAGGAAATAGGTAACCAATGCCCACGCCGATAGCCATGGCCAGGAAAATCCATAGGGTCAGGTACTGGTCCGGGAAAGATAGTTTTTTAGGCATGATTGTCATTTGTTCACTTTAATGTTGGAGAATACATAAAACATTTCGGAAGCTATCTGCATCGATCGTTCATCATACTTTTCTGCTTCCAGGGGTGAGCCATCAAATTCCTTGGGATCGTTATAACGGACAGGAATCCGTTTTTCCGTTCCGGGAATGAAAGGGCAATTTTCATCTGCATGGGAGCAGGTCATAACCGCAGCGAACTGGTCGGCTTTGTTGATTGGGTCATCAAAGAGCTTTGAAAAGGCACTTACAGGTTCATCATTGTCGTCAGACGTGAAAACGATATAAACCGGATTGGTGTCCCCTTTTGATAAAACCCGAAAACCACTTCTTTTAATAGATTCAACGGCACGGTCATTAAAGGCGGTCACCTCTACGCCACCTGAATAGCAATTGGCACGAGTGCCAAAGTAATCTGCGGCTGTTTGTGCCCAAATCTGGACAAATTGGCTCCTTCTGGAATTATGGGTGCAAATAAAGATGAGATTGACATCCTTTCTCTGGTCGGTTTTAGATTGAATGTATTCGATTAATGGTTCGAGTACCTCTTTTCTAACTTCTCGAATTTCCAGTTTCCTTGCTTTCTCAATAGTGGAAGCCAGTGCTGGAAGCATGAACACTTTTTCTGTTTGCATGATTTTATAACCTAATGGTTTAACACATCCTGAACCAGACACACAACTTTCCTGATCCTGAAGTTCTGACCACCTGGTTTTCATATCTTTACTACTTTATAACAATATTACGATCATTTAAATCAAATTTTTTTAGTCACAACATTGGTTTGCAGGATCATCATATTGACTGAAGATATCCTCAAACCTGTTTTTAATTACATTCCAAACCTCTGGATTAATGCAATAGCTTACGCTTGTCCCTTCGACCGTTCCTTGAATGATTCCGATGCTCTTTAGTTCTTTCAAGTGTTGCGAAACGGTAGCTTGAGCAAGACCGAGTTCCTCTACTAAATGTCCATTAACGCAAGTTTTTGCCTCCAATAGATGGGTAATGATAGCCACACGTGCTGGATGGGAGAATGCTTTTCCGAAGATCGCAATCTCATTGTGATCGTCTGTGTAGTTCTGTACTTTAGTTGCTCCCATAATTACATCGCAATATTATGATTAAAGAAATTAATACCCAAAAGAGATAGCACTTTATTTTTTCTGGTGTTCGACATATGGGTCTATGTGGAATACTGTGGGTAATTTAGTTTTCACTCAATTTTTTTTGAGCAATAATTCCCTCCTTTAGGGCTGAGATATAGCATCAGAAACATATGAAGGCTTCAGCCCAATTTCTGTTTTTGAAAAGGGCTAAAGCCCTGATTTACAACCAAGAATCCATAATCCCCCGCCCTAAAGGGTGGGGCAATTGATTTAGAACTGGGCTGATTTGTCTTGCCCCAAATGTCCCACACCTTCGTGGACAACCCACCGCCGGTTTGCACTACACCAAATTCATACTTCCAACTACCCATTAAATTCGAGGTAGAACCATATATTTAAATTGAATCTAAGGCTTTTAAAAAACCGCTCACCCTACGGTTGGTCTAGAGACCAAGCATATTTACCTGAAAATTCTACCCAGAGCAAGTACGATCATGACAAAAATCATAACTGTTTTAGGTTAGAAAGTCAACTGTAAATTAACATTCGCCACTGTTGAAACGTTGACTTAAGTAGTAATATGTACCACTTAAATAAAATCGGTCATGTTCAATTTTTTTAAAGGCATATTGTTCTTGGATGTTCCGTCGGCAGAATTAAAAAAGACCGAAGACGGAGCGTGGATGGTCATCAAAAACGCCAAAATTCTTTACATAGGATCTAAAGAAAAATGCCGCACGTATATGGGCGAATTCGCCAAGATGAATGTTCATTGAGTCCTTTTGACCCTGTTCCAATGGTCAAATTTGCTTTATTGAATGGTTTGGCAGGATTGAGTGCTGTTGGTATCCAGCCTGTTTTCAGTACGTATTGTTTTGCCTAAAATACCCTCCATTTTCAAGCCATTCTTTATCTTCGGATTCTATGTATACAAAAAAGAAATACAGCAGCCGTGCCATGCTTCGATGGACACGTCGTGAAGTCAGATTTTTCATACTATCGGCGTTGGTAGTCACTGTGCTTTACGATGTTGCCGGCTTCTATTTTTTACAGATTCCCTGGACCGCATTGGCACTTATAGGGACGGCCGTAGCATTTCTCATAGGATTTCAGAGCAATGCCGTCTACGGTAGATTATGGGAGGCCAGACAGATCTGGGGTGGTATTGTCAATGACTCTCGCATGTTCAGCATCATGATTAAGCAAATGATCAACAATGAACACGCCAGCGAATCAGCTTCTGATAATGAACTGGATGACATCAAAAAAAGGATGGTTTTTCGTCACATTGCCTGGCTGACAGCTTTGAGACATGCCATGCGCAAAGTCAAGCCATGGGAGGCTTTTCGACTGAACAAAAGGAATCAAGAACAGATTGATGTCTTACATATTCCAGAACTAGATATCTCGTTGGAAGATGACTTAAAACAGCATCTTTCTGAGGACGAGTATGAGGATGTTCTTTCAAAAACAAACCATGCAACGGCAGTGATGACCTTGCAAGCTGCGGATTTGCGAAAATTAAAAGAGCGTGGGCTGATCTGGGAATTCTCTTACCTTGAAATGAACTCAAAACTCTCCGATTTGATTACCCATCAAGGAAAATCTGAGCGGATCAAAAACTTTCCTTATCCACGTCAGTTTGCAACACTGGGCTATAGTTTTGTCAACCTTTTTATCCTGTTGCTTCCATTTGGGATTATACCCGAATTCCACAAAATGGGTACTTCCCTACTTCAAGACTTTCCAATTATAGGACAATATTTTGTTTGGTTGGCCATCCCCTTTTCAGCGATTGTCTCGTGGGTGTTCAATACGATGCAAAGAATAGGAACGGTTGGTGAAAACCCATTTGAAGGATCTGCTAACGATGTGCCTATTTCTACCATATCAAGAGGAATCGAAATCGACATACTGGAAATGATTGGCACAGAAAAGGATCAAATACCAGGGCCTGTTCCTGCGGATCATGATGTCCAGATGTAGGCGAGAATGTGCCTTTCTGTCTTTCATTTATGCGTAAATAAGTAGGGTCTGATGAGAAACTATATTTCTCTGGAAATTAAGCTTGAACAATGCCAGAAAGGCTTTCCAAGCAAAGGCTTGTGATTTAATTGCATGGTTACATGACACATGTGTTCAATAACCGTGCACGTGAAGTGTGGAGGTGGCCTTGAATAAATTTCGATTAGAAATTCAGGTCATGAGAATCGTTCTTGGAATCCACTGTTCGAGCGCAGCGAGTTTGGATTACATATAGCTAACAGCCCGAATTTTAGAAATTTATTCACAGCCTTGATCTCCCTGCCTACCGCAGGCAGGTTTGCCTACTTTCTGTATCAAGACAGAAAGTAGGAGTCTGCCCGGCTTTAGGGCAAAAACGAACCAATAAAAGTGTGTAATCAGCGTTTTTCAGCATACCCTAAGTAGGAGCTAACTATATCAAGACCTACCGTTGCAGTGCCCTGAGCAATTACCAGATTTAGCTCGAAGCAAGTGCCACGCGTTGCTTGTACTAGGTCTACTTTTCTTAGTTATGATTTCGAAATGAAGAGATGATTCACACGCTTGGGAGATTTAACGAAGCGTCCGCTAAGCTTGCTTGAGACAGAACGATTGTTTCTATGAGGCAAAAAGAAGATCAGAAAGCTTCTCATTTCAACGCACTTGTCATTTTTAGAAAGCTCTCATTTCACAAGGAGTTAATGACCCGGCCCGCAGTAGCCGGATTTGTAGCCAAAGGAATATCATGAACATCACACACCCTCATCAACATCTGAATGTCGGGCTCATGTGGATGCTTGTCGAGCGGGTCTCTAAAAAAAAATACCGCATCCAATTTTCCCTCAGCGGCCATTGCGGCTATTTGCGCATCACCTCCTTTGGGGCCAGACAACATTTTTAGAACTTCTAATCCCGTGCGCTCGGCATGTGCACCTGTGGTACCCGTGGCTATTAAAGTGGCCTTCGATAAGACGGATTTATTTTCAAGAAGAAATTGTACCATCTCAGGTTTTTTTCCGTCATGAGCAATGATTGCGACTGTCATATCCAATGTTGATTTAATCTAAGCCAAAGAACAAACCTATCGAATACTTGTGTCAAATTTTGAGTTTTAAGTGGATCGGCAACAAAGAATGGAACATGTAGTCTTGAGGATCGGCCTTTGGACATTCGGTAGTCAATTGGCTGATGGAATCTCATTTATTTCTCGCATCACTATTTTTCCAATAACTTGTCATCAAAATATAAAACTGATTTTATGAAAAAATTTACCCCCTCGCCCCTATTCTTTCTTTTTCTGGTCATGGCTTGCGCACCTGATCAAAAGGAAAAAGAGGTGAAACAAAGTGCTTCCAAAAAGGTAACCATTCAAGATGTGGAGCGAGGCATACGAGCCAACATTGCTCGGCGGGTAAAAGAAGGTGACGGCTACTTTAACTTCAGCAAAGACACCATTGATTTAAATCTGAAACTCGTGCGCGTACACACAGAATACCTTTCTGTTCTGGGTTCGAATAGGTTCTTTGCATGCGTGGATCTGGCCACCACAACCGGGGACGTGTACGATGTGGATTTTTTCATGGAAGGTCCTGCTGAAAACATGAAAGTCGTTCAGACCGATGTGCATAAATTGAATGGCAAACCTTACTACACCTGGAAGAAAAACAAAGAAGACAAGACATGGTTCACCGTCCCTGTAAAGAATGCCTCCAATGATCTTATGGGAGTCATTGAAGAGCGGGACGAATTCTTATTCACCTATGAAGCAGAGTTTCCCCAACTATCAGATTCAGCAGAAATGTGGATGCCCATCGCCAGTACAGATAATTTTCAAGAGGTAGAAATACTATCCATACAGACATCTGCCAGACAAGTGATTCAGCAGGAAGAAAAATACGGCAATTCGATTCTGTATTTGCAACTGCTGCCTGAGCATAGCAACGAAAAGATCATCATAAAGTATCGAGTGAAACGAACGGAGAAAACAGCCTACACTGAGCCGAAAACAGACCCCAATAATTACCTGGAGTCCACGGCCCTGATTCCCGTTGGAGACCGGTTCGCAACTATCTCAAAAACGGCCATTGATCTGCGACAGGCGGATACACCACTAACAAAAGCCAGAGCCTTGTACGATTACATAATTGATAATATGCGTTATGCCAAGGAAGGCACCTACGGGACGGGAGATGCAAACTATGCCTGCGATTCAAAATCAGGAAACTGCACTGAGTTCCATTCATTTTTTATATCACTGGCAAGGTCGGCCGGCATTCCAGCTCGGTTTGCTGTGGGAGCATCGATCCCCTCCGAACGAAATGAAGGCGGTGTGAATGGCTATCACTGCTGGGCTGAGTTTTATGCTGAGGGCAAGTGGTGGCCGGTAGACATCAGCGAGGCGAATAAATATACCCCCCTGGCTACCTACTATTTCGGACATCACCCAGCCAATCGGATAGAATTTAGCAGAGGCAGAGATCTCCTACCCGATCCCGCACCCGCTTCGGGTTCGATTAATTTTCTGGCTTATCCTATTTTAGAAGTGAAAGGCAAGAAGGCGGATGTGAAAACCACCTTCACTTTCGAAAGACTGGAAAGGGAGTCATAAGAAACGAACATTGTAGAAAGAGCCTCGGTTTAACTTCTTAGTCATAAAAAAAGCGGAGATTTCTCCCCGCTCATTGTACGATTCAATTCTGAAAGCCTTGTAATTCTTAGCTATCTGAATCCTCAGTAGCTTTATCTGTACTGGTGCTGTCAGTCGGGTGCTCCTCGCCTTCAGGATGTTCACCTTCCGGGTGCTCTTCGCCATCATCGTCATCAGACGGATGCTCGCCCGCCGGGTGTTCTTCTCCTTCTGGGTGCTCCTCCCCTTCTGCTTTTTCATCATTGCCTGAGGAGATCTGCTCCTCTGGATCGTCAGTATTTGCTTCTTCTTTTTTAGGAGTACTGCAAGCACTCACAGTAGCTGCCAAGAAAAGGACGACCAGCAATACACCAACCAACGATTTAATTTGATCAAGTAAATTTTTCATATTATTGAGATTATGGTTTTTTAGGATTCAATAAATCTTGGCATAATTTACTCATTTTTTTCAACTCATCTAACATTAGGAATATACGGGTCTTACCAGGTTCGGGGTTTTTTGGCAGACATTGGTCACTGATTTTCAGCAGAAATAATCCAGTTTTCAATTATTTTAATCGATAACCTCTGGGCAAGCCCACGAGGTATGAATTAGAAGAAAGATTGCCTTTCTCGATGCAAGCGTCTGGGAATAAAACCCACTAATGGGATTCAAATGAAGTCTGGCGCCAATGTTCTTATTTCTTTCAAAATCTTATCGGCCTTTTTCGGCTCTGTACTTTTAAATTGAAGGTACTTAAAATACAATTGACCAACGGTCACAAAGTCTAATTCACTTTTCGGCAAATTCCGTAGGTAGGAATCCTTAGCTAGCTGGAGCTTTCTTAGCTCCTCAAAGAGTTTTTCCTGTTCCGCACCTATTAAGAATGATGTTTCTCCAGCGTTGGCTTGCTGAGTCCTAATTGGCGCCAGAAACTCAATGGTTCTTTGGTTGTCGTTGTTAATGGGGGCTTCATTCAAATTTTGACGAATGGCTTCAAAATTTCCCAGATAAAATAATCCAGTCATGTGAAGTTCAAGTCTACTTTGGTCATCGACCATGTGTTGATTGTTCTTTCTCAGTACTTCGTTATCCAATTTGGCATGAGCCTGCTGCCCTATCAAGGCGATGCTGGGTTTTTCATTTGAAAAGTCCGCACGCCAAAATGTAGTCGTGGGAAATACTTGGCTAAATGTAGAAACAATCGACTCGAAGCTCTCTTCTGTAAGCTGGAACAGGGGAAGCCACTGGGCAAAGATGCCGCCTGAATCGAGCTTATTTTTCACCATTTCAAAATGTTCCAAAGTGTACATTCCACCGGTACCACTATGCCAAGGAGAAAACAAATCGCCTACAATCACATCGTATTTTTGATTGCTGCCCAAAAGATAATTTCGAGCGTCATCTTCAATGATTCGCACTCTTCCATCCGTGAATAGATTGTTCGTCCTATTGTGAAAATATTTTTTGGAAGCAGGAATAACGTCCGCCACTATTTCAACGACATCTACTGTCTCCACGTCATGGTTGAGTGCGGCTCCAGCGGTGATACCCGTCCCCATGCCTAAAAAAAGTGAACGTTTGGGATCATGATGAATCAAAAACGGGATATTGGCCTGCATTTGCTCAACCAGAAAAGATTGTGCATCTCCCAAAACATAGGTATTGTTTAGTCGAATGTCCAGGTTGCCTCCATATTGAACCACAGTGACAATACCGTCTGACGACTGCCAAGAATCCAGTAACTGCTCACCTTTTTTAAGCTTAACCAAAGGTGGTGTTGAGAAAATGACGACCAAAAAAATAGCTCCCAGTGGGATCAAATACTTTCTCGAAGAGAGGAATCCCCGTGAGGAATACACCAGAAATATCCCGAGCAGTCCGTAACCTATAGCAATCGTCTTGACGCTCAGCCAGATTCCTACCATATCCATTAGAATAAAACCGATCAAAAGAGGCCCTATAGAGCTGCCAATAGAATTGAGAAACACCATTCGGCCTACAAAATTTCCCGGAAGCATCCGTAGTGACGTGTGGGATTTAAGCAGGTAAGGAAATAAGGTACCTAATATGACCGATGGAACACCAATGACCGCAAGACCCAATAAAAAAATAGAGATCAGATATGTACCCCATGAGGAAGTATGAGAGACATATGAAAGGCCATCAGTCAAAAAATCAAAAACTCTGGGTGTCCACCCAACCAACAACGTGGACATAACCAACAGAGTAAGAATCACTGGTATTGCCTTGAATTTGCGCTGCACCAGGTCGTGTGCCAATGCTCCGCCAAGTGCCAGTGATAGCAAGAAAACAGTAAGAACAATCGAAAAGGAATAGACAGAATTTTGCAGCACCTGAGTAAACATTTTTATCCATACCGTCTCTGCTGCAAGTGCCAGAACACCTGAACTAAATGCCAGCAGTGTGAATTGGAATGTATTCAGGTTTGACGTTTCAGCGGTCTTGTTTTTTGGAGCTTTCGGCTTTTCTTCACTACTACTAGTACTCGGTAAAAATCGGTCAAGGACTACCGCACCAATACCCACCAATGCAGCCAACAATATTGATCCAATATATGCACCGTTTACACCCAGGTGGATAAATAAATAAAAAACCGCGAGAAAGGTACCGGCGGCAGCCCCCAGCGTGTTGAAAGTATAAAGGAGCGTGCCTCGAGAAGCGAGACGTTGCTTACCAATGAAGTGAGAGAGTACTGGAAATGTACCCCCCATGAGGAAGGTGGGAATAAATAGTAGGATTAGGGAGAATAAAAACTTGACCAGAGTGATGAGCACCCTATTGTCGCCCAAAATAGTGACCACATCAGCATATATGTTTTGGTAAAATACAATACCGGGGAGTATGAGAAGTCCTGAAAGCGCAACACCAATTTCTAGGATGCCATACATTCGAAGGGGGCGATTCAATGCGGACGATTTCTTTCCCCAATATTTCCCGCCCATGGCCAGACCAAGGAAAAAAGATGTAAGTGTGGCTGCCGTGGCATAGGAGGCATTCCCAAAAACCAATCCCAGCTTGTACACCCAGACTACCTGAAGCACCAACCCGGCCATTCCGGAAAGCAGGAAGAGCGCAACGATAAGCCCAAAAACAGAGGAGGATGACTTTATAGTATGGCCGGTTGAAAGTTCCATGGAAGTAAATATGGTTATAATAAAAGGGCCTCACGGCCCTTTTATTAAAAAAACTAATCTAAGTACTTATTTTATGGATTCGTATCCAAACATCCAACATAGTTAGGATTGTTGGCTTCTGACTGAGGAACAAAGAAAGTAACATTGGTATCATAGGTTCCTCCCTTGAAGTACGTTCCCGAAGGGAATACATCTGCTACTGTCCTGCCATACTCACGAACAAGTCTTCTAAGATCTCCATGTCGGTGACCCGTGCTGTACAGCCAAAAGGCTCTTTCTGCAAAGTGATAGTCAAGTAATTGATCTACACTCATGCCTTCGAGATCATCAGGTGGAAGCATCATAGTAGCTCTTAGTTCATTATGAATGCCCTCAACACCAGTATCACTATCATCTCCCGCGGCTGCCAAAGCTTCAGCTTCGATCAGTCTGGCCTCAATACCTGAAGCCAATACCAATGGAGCAGAAGGGTCAGGATACTTCAGTTGATTGTAATAAGACGTGATATCATCCTGACCAAACTCAACTCTATCTTCCCATGGCGTTCGTGGGTCATTAGAACTCCTGTAATTCAGGCCGTTCCCTCCTTTGCCATCCGCAATAGAAAACTGCCTACGCGTAGAGGTCATAATAACAATGCCATTCTGCTGTCTAAGGCTATTTTCCGAATGTTCGATATTGTAGACAAAGTCATCTGGCACACCACTCACTTCGGTCGCGGCACTGGCTATTTGACCTAACCCAAGTAAGGCCCTTGCTTTACCCACTCGAGCCAGATAGTCTAGATCAGAAGAAGCAGTAGCACTTGTCTTGGCCAAATCAAACCAATCTGCCGCCGCTTGAAACATCTCTGCGGTAGTCAGGGGATCACCAAAAATCAGCTCTCCTGATGAGTCAGCCTTACTAAAAGTTACGCCTGAGCAAAAGCTCTCTGCGAAACTTAAGTATACATAGCCTACCAGGCTCTCCATCTCGCTTCTCACATCTTCAAACCCACCAAAAACATCTATCAAATCGATGGTTGCCTCAGCGAGAGCTCTCCCCCTGTGCAGGTTTCCAAATATTCTATCAATATCACCATTGGTGTTTTGCAAGATCCGGGTGTCAGCCTCTCTTCTGGTGGGGAACGTACCACTGTATTCGTATTCATCAGACATGAGTCCATTCATAACCACCAAGCCAGTTGTCGCTCCGTGTCCGGCTGCTGAGCCGCTCATTCCGATCGCAAAATCTGCGAGCGAACCTGCACGCAATGTAGCAATACCCGCTTCATTGTTTAAGTTATCCGGTGTAACAATGTCAGGATCGGTAACATCGAGCCAAGAGTCGCATGAGCTCAAGCCTACAATAGACAGTACACTCAAAGCAATAGTTCTCAGGGTGTTATTGTATAATTTTATTTTAAAATTTTCCATAATTTTCGATTTTAGAAGTATTAAAATGTGATATTAAGTCTTGCTTTCCACATCCTTACGGGAGGTTGGCTAAGAAATTCTTCTGTCGTGAAATTGTCTTGTCCAACAGAACTTATCTCAGGGTCAAGTCCCGAATAATTAGTCCAAACCCCTAAGTTTTGACCTGACAATGTCACACTCATTCTAGAAGCATTGATTCTATCAGCGATTCCATCTGGGAAATTGTACGTGACGGAAACCTCTCTTAGTCTGGTAAAAGAAGCATCTTCAATGTAACCAGCAAAGGTGTTACCAAATTTGGCAGCTACAGCCCGTGCCTGACCTTCCAGAGACGCATCTGGATCATTTAGTTCTTGGGTATTATTATTCCCGTTTCGCCACGATCCCGTATTGTTGTACAATTTCTGGCCACCCCTATAATTCACAAGTGCCCGCACTGACAACATCCCATCAAAAAAGCTAACCGTGGGTACAAACGATAAGTCCGTGGTTGCGAATGGTGAGCCCAGATACTTGGCTTCAGTGCCCACTTGCACTTCACTTTCAGCAATGAATCCATCTCCGTTGGCATCACTAAAGGTATACGTTTCATCCCAGTATCCTCCCAGCGGATATCCTTCGACATGTCTTTGTTGGCCGAAAATCACAGGTTCTACCCCATCGCCCAACTCGATCAACTCATTGTCCAGAAATGCACCTACAAGACCAATACTAAAATCAGTTTTCGCACCATCAACGATCTTCGCATCCAAGGATATTTCGACACCCGTATTCTTCACAGATCCCAAATTTTCGAACCGACCACTACCCACTCCCAATGATAAGGGCAATTGCCTTAGTACTAATGCGTCAGAGGTCTCTTTGGAGAAATACGTGAACTCCAGGCTCACTTTGTTCGAAGCAAAAATACCATCGAATCCAAACTCGAGCTCCCGAGACCTTTCGGGTTGAAGATCAACATTTCCAATGCTGCCAAAAGTTACACCTGTCACATCCTGACCACCGTCCACCGTTGCGGCTATGGGTGTAAAAAATCTAAGTGCATCGTTTGTTCCGGGTTGTACACCAGAAGCTCCCCATGCAGCCCTCACACGCAATGAACTCATAAAAGAATCACTGATTCCGCTAAAGAAACTTTCATCTGATACCAACCAGGAAGCACTCAATTTAGGATACACCACTGAATTCAATGAAGCACCGAAAGCACTTCCCCTGTCAGATCGTAAGGCCCCAGTGATGAATAGTTTGTCATTAAAACTTACTTGCTCTTCAATAAACACACCGGTAGTTACCTGTTCGAAGGTCTGTTCGGTACTAAACGTTTGAGCCGCACCAGCAATCGAGCTACTTCCGGCGACTATTTGTAACCCTGTACTCAGTGTCCCTTCAGTTAAATTATGAAGGTACTGAAACCCAACTGACGATCTAAGGTCGATGCTGCTGGAAAGTGAATTCTTATATGTGGCAACTGCGTCCAATGTGTACACAAACTCATTGAATCTGTTTGAGAAACGAGCACCCTGATCATAATCCAAAAAATCTGGAGCTAAACCTGTCGGAAAATAGTTCAAATCCCAACGGTTGGTATAGTCTAGACCTCCAGCCAACCGAACGGTAAGGTTTTCAATCCGTGTCCATTCTAAATTCAGTCCTGTCGTGTACCGATTGATTTTTTGCCGTGTCTCAATGGTAAATAGCTCATCGGGCGTGAATTCACCCCAACCACCATTTACTTCTGAGTCAGAAGTGCCGTTTAGACCCTGCCCCATTAGTGCAAGCGAATAATTATCATTCAGTGGAAGTTCCAGATTGCTATTCGTATATCCTGAAGTGAAATTGGCCATCAGGTTATCTGAAAGTTTCGCACCAAGGTTGGCTCTGAGATTCATACGTCTGATATTATTTACCGGCAATACGCCCTCATTATCAGTCAGATTACCAGATATATAATAGGTGAGTGCCTCATTTCCGCCAGAGACACTTGTTCCAAATCCAGATAGCTGACCTTTTCTAAAAGGCGAGGCAGAATCATCATTCAATGGTTGATATTGTTCAACGTTCGCATGCACAAAAGTACCTTCAGCTGCTTCGAAGTTAAAACCAGGATTTCCTCCCGCATCGAACGCTTGGTAATTTTCAGGATAGACTCCCACATCTTCTACCCATCCGGTTTCCGCATAGGCATTCCATTTTGCTTTGCCTTGCGTCCCCTTCTTGGTTGTTATTCTTATTACACCATTCGAGGCAATAGAACCATAAAGGGTGGCCGCAGAGGGGCCTTTAATCACCTCGATGGATTCAATATCTTCAGGATTTATATCATTGAACCTGGATGGAGATTGCCCGCCAGTTTGAAAAGATATGGAATTGGGTTGATTGTTAATCAAAACACCGTCCACATAAATAACCGGCTCATTAGAAAGCGATGCACTATTTGACCCTCGAATTCTAATTTTCGATCCCATGCCTACCGATCCCCCACTACTGAAGATTTGCACGCCTGATGCTTGCCCTTGAAGTAGATCTGAAACGTTGGATATTGGGCGAATTTTCACGTCCTCTTCTGTATCGAGTCGCGTAATGCTATTGCCCATTTCCACTTTACGGCGGATACCCGTAGCAGTGACCACCACCTCTTGCAGGCTGCTTATGTCTTCTTTTAGACTGACTTCAATGGAGTCACTACCTGCGACCGTAATTTCCTTAGAGGCATATCCAATAAAGCTAACCACTAGAATGGCGCCTTCATCTGCATCCATTGTGAAATTACCGTCAACGTCAGTAATAACACCGTTGGTAGTGCCTTTTATTACCACAGAAGCTCCAGGCAACCCGTTACCGTTCTCATCAGTGATACGTCCTTTTATTGGTATTTCATTGATCACAAACACCCCGACTTCCTCTCTCTTTTTGGCTTTATTTACGTGGATGTTGTTGTCAATCCGCCTAAAATTGAGCCCTTCGGCAGTAGAAATTTCGGTGAGCACTTCCAGTAAGGATCCATCGTCTATGTGAATGCTAAGATTGGCCTTCAAATCAACTTTGGAGTCATTATAGGAAAATGTAAATCCGGTTTTCTCCGACAGCATTCCGAAAACCTTTTTTAGCTTCATATTGTTTTCGGAAATGCTTACCGGCACCTCGTTCAAACTAACCTGTCCGTTTGCTTTTTCTGCGTAAACTGTCATGCTCAGTAGACAGTTTATCATCAAAGCATAAAACATTGTTCTCGACATTTCGATTATTTGTTTAAGTATCGACTTATTCATATTACTTTGTAGTTGGTAAAACATGTTTTTTATCAAATGAGCACGGAACATCACGTACTGGAAGCCATAGATTCGCAAAAGTCAGTGGGCTTAGTAGATGTCTCGAGCGGGTTGGCCATCCTGGATGGCCAGCCTTTTTTTTTAGTTAGTAGTCACTTCATGGGCATTAAGGTTTGTTTATTTTAATTGTATTGTCAGTTGATATGGTGTAGCTAAAGCCTGATGAATAGCTCCAGCCATCCATTACTTTCTTTAAAGTCGTATTATCATATTTCGCTGTATATCTTCCTGATAGGCGGAAATTTTCTTCCGAAACTATCCGCACGTTGTACCACTTTTCTATCTTTTCTACCACTTGATCGTACTTGTCGTCATCGAACACCAAAATACCTTCCTTCCACCCGAGATAAGGGCTTAAGTCTTTTTGATTCGTGATTTTTATGTTGCGACTGGCTTGATCGTATTCCAAAAGGTCATTCACATTTAAGTAGACTGAATTACCACTTAAGTCTGAAACAGAAACTTCTCCGCTCACCACAAGTATTTCAATATTGGTTTCATCTTCGAATGAGCGAACGTTGAAGGATGTTCCAAGCACCTTGGTTTCCACCTTTCCTGTGGTTATAATGAACGGTCTCGACTGATCCGGGACAACATCAAAAAATGCTTCTCCCTTCAAGAAAACTTTTCTCTCATTTACCCCAAATAGGGAATCAACGATTAATGTGCTTTCAGCATTTAAATTGATTTTTGTACCATCTGGGAGTATCGAAATAGATTTTTGTCCTCTTGGATTTTGTTTGATACTATTGAATGATGCCTGCTCTTGAATAGGCTTTTTGTCTGACTCAGATGCCTTATAAAGAAAGGCGATGGTAAACAGAACAGTTACTGCTGCAGCAACCTTCAAAGCGCTTCTGACAAATTTTCTGCCCAAAGGATTTTCGTTTCGATTAACGGGCTTCAGAATATTTTCGAATAGTTCAATGTATTCATTACTTGATAAAGGCTCGTAATCGTCATATTCGATTGAATTGATGAATCCCTTTGCTTCTTGGATTTGCCTGATTTGCTCAGGGTTCGAATTTGTATATTCTTGCCAGAAATTATTGGACTGAGCGTTGGGGTTTTTCACCCATTCAACGAAGAAATCGTCTTTGATAAAATCGACCACCCGATAATCTTTGTATTTCATTTAGTTATCCTTTTATGTAGTAGTAGTATGAGTTCGTCCATGAATGTGTCCCTTTGGTCAAGAAAATATTTAAAAAGAAAAGGAACGTGATCTGTGGAATGGAGGATTTTACTCCTTAAAAGCTCCTCGAAGTGTCTCTAGTGCTCTGTAAATCAGCTTTCTTGCAGAGCTTCGATGGCTCAATTGCATAATGTCTTTAACCTCTTCGTAGGTGAACCCTTCATAGAAATATAAGAGAATTGCTTGCTTCTGTTTTAAGGACAATTCATTTAATCTGACTTTGAGCAACTTCGCTTGTTGGCTCTTATCACCTTTTTCAATTACATCTATTTCAGTTGAAACATTTATTTGCCAGCTCTTGCCGTGCTCAAAATCCAATGATTTTAGCAGTTGCCCCTTCTTGATTTTCTCTTGAAGAATTCTATACAATGACTTGTATAAATAGGGAGCAATTCGATTGACCTGCTCTCCTTTCCATTTCCGATCCTTCAAATAGACAAACAAGTCCTGAATGGCATCCTTCACCAGTTCCCTTGGTGCAAACTGAATCCCGAACTTTAAGAGTTGATTGGCATAGTTGTTATACAAATACACAAATGCCGATTGGTCACCGCAAATAAAGGCATTCCAAATCTCGTGATCTGTTTTGAATTTATCCCGATCAATTCTCGCATCACGGCTGATCTTTGCCTCAACCATAAGGGAATTGTCAAGTATGTATTCTTTTTGTGCCATATCGGCTGCTCGAGTGTCGGGTTGGGTTGGGTTACATCATTTCGATGAGCCTCAATTGGCAAGTAACAAAAAATTTATAGAATTCTTATTCGTAATTCGAGTTTAATCCTTTCCAGAAAGGGATAATCTGGGCATTTTCGTTCAATGGGTAAGTTAGATTTGAGTCCTTTCATAATCATTTCAATTGTTTTTTCAACTGCCTACTTTTGCTCCCCCGACTTGATAAAACAGCCGCAAGAAAAGATATATCTCCTCCAATAGCGTCAAAAAAAATAGTTCAGGATTGGATTGAGTTTTGTCAAAAAAAAATTGGTTCTACTGTTAATTTAATGGAAATACGGTTTTACATTTAGGGTTGCTAGAACACTAAGTATCCCAATTCCCTACTCAGGCAATTGACATGTACTTTTTTCATTTTCTTTTTTGCTCAAAAAGAAAACGAAACAAAAGAAAAGGAGCCCACGAAAAAGGCCATTCTCCCCGCTAAACGCACATCCCACCCTGCGAATCCAGCTAGCACTCTTGCCCCCAATGTCCCACACTTTCGTGGACAACCCACCCGCCGTTTCGCACTACACCAAATCCATAATTACAACTACCCATTAAATTCGTGGTAGAACCTATTTTATTTCCTCCCTTTAGTCCCATCGGGACTAAATCTTTGTAACCTTCGTGCTCCTTTGAGCCCCAGCCCCAGAGGGGCGACACTCTTTTTTTCAATCACAACTTGTCCCGAGTATTCGGAAGAGATACGGAGAGAAAGTGGAGAATTGAATGCACAAAAAACCTCCCGTAGATCTCGCAGATGTTCGCAGAACCCATCAACTCATTCTGCGATAATCAGCGAAATCTGCGGGAAACAATTTTGTTGAAGCTGCCATTTGTCACACCTTGGACATTGATTCTCATAAAAAGCACAATTCAAAACCCTCCTTGTCGTGAAGCCCGTATCTTAGACCTTCAAAACTTCACATCAGCTATCGGATGGAACACATTGTTATCATTGGAAATGGCGTAGCAGGCATCACCGCGGCTCGGCATATCCGCAAAAATTCTGATCATAAAATCACGGTTATTTCTGGCGAGACGGATCACTTCTTCTCGCGAACGGCCCTCATGTACATCTACATGGGTCACATGAAATACCAACATACCAAACCCTATGAGGATTGGTTTTGGAAAAAGAACAGAATCGGGCTGAAACACGCGTGGGTGAAGGAGGTAGATTTTGGGTCTAAGAAATTGACTTTTGATTCTGGGGATTCGCTATCCTACGACAAGCTCATCTTGGCAACCGGCTCTAAATCGAACAAGTTCGGCTGGCCTGGCCAAGACCTGAAGGGTGTACAGGGACTTTACAGTTTTCAGGATTTGGAATCGATGGAGGCCCAAACTAAAAACATAAAGAGAGCGGTGGTTGTTGGTGGTGGCCTGATCGGAATCGAGATGGCGGAGATGTTTCACTCACGTCATATCCCAGTAACAATGTTGGTGCGAGAGAAGAATTTCTGGGATCCGGTCCTTCCATTTGAAGAAGCGAAAATGATTGATCGACACATTCTGGAACATGGAATTGATCTTCGACTGAAGACCGAACTCAAAGAAATAGTGGACGATGGAAATGGAGAAGTGAAAGGGATTATCACTGGATCTGGAGAAGAGATCAGTTGTCAATTCGTTGGATTGACTGTTGGTGTTTCTCCGAATGTGGATTTTCTAAAATCCACTGCCTTGGAAATCGAGCGCGGAATTGTCGTCGACGAATTTCTACAAACAAACCAACAGAACGTCTTTGCGGTTGGTGATTGCGCTCAGTTAAAAAATCCTCCAGTAGGAAGGCGACCCATTGAAGCGGTCTGGTATGTTGGGCGAATGATGGGTGAGGCTGTAGGACGGACAGTCATAGGAAATAAAACTAAATATGAGCCAGGCATTTGGTTCAACTCAGCGAAATTTTTTGACATTGAATATCAGACGTATGGACAGGTGTCGGCTCAACGTTCTGAGAATGAATCAGATTTTTATTGGGAGCATTCAGGTGGGAAAATGTGCTTGCGGTTGGTTTTCAATAAAGACAATCGGCAGTTGATCGGTTGCAACAATTTTGGCATAAGGATGCGTCATGAAGTTTTTGATCGGTGGATCGGAGCAGGCAAGACAATAGAATATGCCCTCGAACACTTGAAGGATGCCAACTTTGATCCCGAGTTTTATCGGCAGCACGAAGGAGCGATTGTGGGAAAATTTAATCATGAGTATGGTACAGCGATTCAGGTAAAAAAGAAGAGCTGGAAGCGGATTTTAGAATACAACTAATGCTGAAGATGTTTGACCACAGAGCGCACGGAGATAGCAGAGAAAAATAAATATTGCAGCACAGAAGACTCTGTTATCTCTGTTCCTCTGTGGTTAGAAAAAATGCTACGAAGGAGCGCTTGTGGGAAAATTTAATCATGAGCATGGTACAGCGATTCAGGTAAAAAAGAAGAGCTGGAAGCGGATTTTAGAATACAACTAATGCTGAAGATGTTTGACCACAGAGCGCACGGAGATAGCAGAGAAAAATAAATATTGCAGCACAAAAGACTCTGTTATCTCTGTTCCTCTGTGGTTAGAAAAAATGCTACGAATGCTAGAGACAAACGAAATAACAGAAACGATAATTGGTGCGGCGATTAGGGTGCACAAAGAACTTGGGCCTGGCCTTTTGGAATCCGCTTATCAAGAATGTCTGTTCTTTGAACTCCAGCAAGCAGACGTTCAAGTAGAAAAAGAAAAGCCGCTTCCACTAATTTATAGAAATGTCAAAATGGACTGTGGGTATCGAATTGATCTCTTAGTTGAAGAAGAGGTGGTTGTTGAAATCAAGGCGGTGAAAGCAATAGAGGATATACACATTGCACAGACTTTGGCCTACATGAAACTGACAAATACAGAAATTGGATTGATAATAAATTTCAATGTGACCCAACTCACGAAAGGTGTCAAAAGGCTGATAAATAAATATTATGAAGAATAAAATCACCACAGAGCGGAGCGGAGATCACAGAGAAGTATGAAAAAAGATTACCACCAGAAAAATTCTGCTATCTCTGTTTCTCTTCCGAATACTCAGGACAAATTGTGGTTGAAATAAAAAACCCAAACATGAACGACTCAATATCAATAGCTAACCCTGATCCGAAGACCGACATTCTACAGAAAGTAGGGCTTCTCCTTGCAAGTGCAAGTGTACTTATCCTCCTCATTACGTGGGCCGGCGTGACGTTAGATGGTTCCATCTTTCTCTTGCTCTCGCTCTTGGGAATGTTTGCTGGAACGAGTATTTATGCTGTTCGTACCTACCGAAATATTCCTGCCGGAATCAAAAACAATGGCATCTATCTCAACTCACTAACCAATCGGGGCGCATTGGGCTGGTTCGTTGGAATTATCCTCACTGCGTTCTACGTTTTTCTTTATTGGTTTCCCGAAATGCTCGGTCAATCCAAAGAAGGGAACACGGGAATAGTTGCACTCTTCGACCCTTTGAGCATGTTTTTCAAAGGACAGACCGCTACACAGTGGTTCGTTTATGGCACACTCTATACGACCATAATTATTTCCCTGGGAATAAAATTCATGATCAAATACCGTCACAATCGGTATCAACTCATTCGCACCAGCGTGGTGATCATATCGCAGCTTTTCCTTGCGTATTTGATTCCTGAAATCATGGAAGGAATGAATTCTGATGCGCCCTATTTTGCCAAAGATCTAAAAAACATGTGGCCGCTGAATTACTATTTTTTCGAACCATGGCATCTGAAAAATATGCAAGCCAGTTCGTCAGGAATGATTTTCCTTGTTTGGGGGATTCTGCTCTTTGCGGTAGTCACGCCAATTATCACCTATTACGCCGGAAAACGCTGGTACTGCTCATGGGTATGCGGATGTGGGGGACTTGCCGAAACTGCCGGTGACCCTTTCCGCCAGCTTTCTTCAAAGAAGCTTTCCACATGGAAATTTGAGCGATGGATACTCCATTTGGTGATGGTGTTTATTTTCATCGTGACGGCCATCACCCTTTATGGCTACTTTGCCAATACGGGTCAAATAGCAGGGGTCAATATCGGCAGTACGTTTCGAAAACCATATGCCTTCTTTATTGGAGCCATGTTTTCCGGGGTTATCGGTGTGGGATTTTATCCGATTTTGGGCAATCGCGTGTGGTGTCGATTTGGCTGTCCGTTGGCAGGCTATATGGGGCTGATCCAGCGATTCAAATCCAGATTCAGAATCACCACCAATGGTGGACAATGTATTTCTTGTGGCAATTGTTCTACCTACTGCGAGCAAGGAATTGACGTACGAGCCTATGCCCAAAAAGGAGAAAATATCGTTCGGGCTTCTTGTGTGGGCTGTGGAATCTGCTCAGCCGTTTGCCCCAGAGGTGTCCTCAAGTTGGAGAATGGACCAGAGAAAGGAAGAATCAGCACCTGAGTAATCAGGGCATTGGTATATTAACGGACATTAGTCGTGACACATTTGAGATAAATATCTTCTTCCTTTGCTTCAAGAAGAGAACTTCTCATGAAAAAAATTCTTATCATACTTCTGACCCTATCCGGATGCATCGGCGAGGACATTGTCTTTGATGAAGTGTCTTCAGAAATTAGGTTGACCAATCCACTCGTCTCACTAGAAATTTCAACTAGCTATCAATTCGAATATATGCTTCTGAATAATGTAGGAGAAGAAGTAATACCAGATGAATTGATCTGGCAAAGTTCTGATGAATCAATCCTAACAATTGATGCTGACGGATTGGCGCTTGCGGTAGATTATGGATCGGTCATCATCACTTTCACTGCGATGCTGGGAGAATCCATAACCGCCTCTACATTCGAATTTGAGATTACGGACGAAACGGTCATCACACGTACTGAGAGATTTGGAGTACTCAAGTCCACGAGTAGCTATACCCTTGAAGGAGATTTTGATCTTTCGGAGGAGGGGGACAACCTTCTGCTGACGTTTGAATCCAATTATGTAGCTGACACGGGTTTACCTGGATTGTATGTCTACCTAAGCAACAATCCAAATTCTATAACAAACGCATACGAAATTGGTGTCGTGACAAAGTTTAGCGGAGCACACAGCTACACCATCTCTGGAGTGGATTTGTATGATTATTCATACGTACTCTACTTCTGCAAGCCGTTCAATGTACGAGTTGGTGATGGAGAAATTAAAGACAATTGATGAGAAAACTAATCGGTTTCATTCTTTTGACAAGCATTTCCTTGGCTTCAAATGCGGATGGCGGGTGGCCAAAACCTAAGGGAAAAGGCTATTACAAATTATCGCAATGGTGGCTGGTATCGGATCGTCACTTTACCTCGTCTGGAAATATCGATCCCAACTCCACCCGAGGCACGTTTACAACCAGCTTCTATGCCGAGCACGGTCTGACCAATCGTCTGACAGGAATCGTGTATTTACCCTTTCTGACACGGACCTACGAAAACACCCAAATCTCAGGAACAACCGGACAAGTTACTGAAAAGGGAGAGGCCTTGAACAGTTTTGGAGATACAGACATTGGAATCAAATATGGGCTTTCCAAACCCGGTGGGAAATTTGTCGCCTCAGCCACATTGATGCTCGGATTGCCTACAGGAAATGCCCGTGGTGGTAGTGATGGCTCCTTCCAAACAGGTGACGGTGAATTCAATCAACTCATTCAATTTGATCTGAGCAAATCTTTTTCCATTGGCTCGATTCCTGCATTTGGGACTATCTATTCTGGTTTTAACAACCGAACGAATAACTATTCTGATGAGGTACGATTCGGTGGTGAATTGGGTGGTGCTTTTGCCAATGAAAAAATATGGTTTATTACAAAACTCAACATCGTAGAGTCACTTAAAAATGGAGCAACCGCTGCAGAGGGAGGTGGGAGTATTTTTGCTAATAACACCGAATTTGCCAGCTACACGTTTGAGGCTGCTTATTATTTCAATAAAACTTTTGGCTTGTCCGCAAGCTATTCGAGTGCGTTTAGCGGAGAGATTATATTTGCTGATCCTGCGTACTCCGTTGGACTATTTTTGGACATCAAATGATGAGAAAATTACTAGTTCTATTTCTCTTCTCACTTCCATACTTTGCGCCAGCTGGTGGCTGGCCAAAGAAGAAAGGATCGGGTTACTACAAATTGGGATACTCCATAATTAATGGCACCCATTTCTATGATGAATCGGGCATCAAAACACCGCTTGAGAGAGTACTCAACTTTAATACGCTAAGTGTGTATGTCGAATATGGAATTACGGATCGTCTAACAGCGATCAGCTATATTCCTTTTGCCACAACAGCTAAACTAGAAATGCAAACGGGTGCGACAAGCGCTTCAATAACTACACTCGGAGATGTTAATGTAGGTTTTCAGTACGGACTTATAGTTGACAAGCCAACAGTGCTTAGCATTAGTGCTACCCTTGGATTGCCTACTGGAAGAACCTCAACTGACACATCGGGAAGCGAGGAATCATTGCAAACCGGTGATGGGGAATTTAACCAGCTGATAAAAATAGAAACTGGACATTCTTTCAAAAATGGTTTCTATGCATCGACCTATCTTGGCTTAAATATTCGATCCCAAGGATTTTCAGAAGAGATCCAATTTGGCGGTGAAATTGGACACGTCAACAATGCGCTCGTCTCCATTCTAAAATTGCAATCCATTAACTCTTTGAACAATGGAGACAATACTGCATCTGCCAATTCGGACATTTTCAACAACAACATGGAACTGCTAACGATAGCTCCTGAACTCGCACTCAAACTGTCGGACAAATTTGGGATATCGGTGAATCATACCATTTATCTTTCGGGCAAGAAAACACTCGCCAGCCCGAATACTACGATTGGGATTTTTTGGGATTTGTGAATTTGTCCATTTTTGAATCCTCCGTTCGTTTTCTCTAAAATCTAAAACATGGGACTAAAAGGAAACAAACATTCAAACGAAGCACAGCTGTCAGCAGAACTTTTTGTAGAAAGACTTGCCACAATTGGCGATATCACATCGAAGAAAATGTTCGGAGCTTATGGTATTTTCCATGGCGGTAAAATGTTCGGAATCATCAATTCAGAAGGTCAGGTATTTTTGAAAATTGATGAAATATTGGAAAACACTTTCAAAGAGGCCGGTGCGAAAAAACACGATAAGATGCCCTACTATTCTATACCCGAGGATGTTTTGGACGGTGATGAATTTCTGGATTGGGCGAAAAAGTCCATTACAATTTCTAAAGCCTAATCGTTAGTCTTTGAATAATCAAAATGATCCTTGACCGATCCATTGGTAGGCATGATAAACTTTGGCTTTTGGTAATAACCTGAGTTTGGGATAGAAAAAAAACAAGTCGCGATCAACGCCAATTGGGAAGTGAAAAACTAACCGCCACTCATAGCCATCAAGTACATAAAGGGCACAAGGAATCCTGGAATGATACCGCTGGTAAGACGAAAATCAGAATACTCCTTGTGCCTGACCACAATCCCGGAGAAAATCAGAACGATTAGAGAAAACACATTTCCAAATCCATGAAGCGTTCCTATCACCTCATAAAGATTGCCGCTTCCCTTTAGCCTTACGTTCATGGGTATTTCAAAAATCGATGAAAAGGTAATCGTCACAAGCTGACTATTTTGTCTCCTGTACTCTTGAAAGAGTCCTTCTTCTGCTTTGAAACTCCCAACTGAAGTTGTGATTTCTGTTTTCCGAAAAGCTTTCTTAATCGTCTCTATTTCATGATCTGACGAGTAGGAAGAAAAATAGTAATCAACAGTAAATAAGATTCCTGAAGCAAAAAACAAGTAGCAAACTATACGCTGAAAGCGGTAAAATTTGATTTTTAACTTCAATAGGCTTTCCATATTTACTCGATCCTGGTGGGCCTTCTTTCTCAAATATTCTCGTCGGTATTTTTCAGCTTCAGTTTCTTCAGGTGGTTTGTAGGTGGGCGTTTGAAATGCACCCGACAACTGCCTGTCGTAGGCAGCTCGTGAATAGTGCTCTGACAACACTTCGTAGGCTTCATTGATGTATCGAATCCGTGCTACAGCGTCAGGCTCATGGCTCACATCCGGATGGTATTTTTTTACGAGTCTTCGGTACGCATTCTTAAGCTCAGCATTGGTGGCGGCTTGTGTTACGCCCAAAATTCCGTAATGCGTTTGTTCCTTCATTGAGGTGCAAATAAATAAAGTGTCTTGCACATGGCGATACTTTCTCTTCGCTAAATCTTACATTTGCTCTCCCATAAAATCCCAGCATTGAACAAGCCTGACATTCGAGTAATTATCCCGGCATACAACGAAGAAAACGCCGTGGGTTTGGTCATTGATGAAATCCCAACGGGATTGGTTTCCGAGATCATCGTGGTGGACAATGGGTCTACAGACAACACGGCTGCAAAAGCCCAACAAAGAGGGGCTACAGTTATTTTCCAGACAGAAAAGGGTTACGGAAATGCCTGCCTCAAAGGAATAGAGCATATTGCCAATAGTCCAAGCAAACCGGATATTGTTGTCTTTTTAGATGGAGATCATTCGGATTATCCAGAGAAAATGAGAGACCTAACCCAGCCAATAGTCGAGAATCAGGCAGAAATGGTCATTGGAAGCCGATCACTGGGTGAAAAACAGCAAGGCTCGATGACCTTTCCCCAAATATTCGGTAACTGGCTATCAACTAATCTTTTGAAATTAATTTACGGAGTGAAATATACGGATTTAGGTCCATTCAGAGCCATTAAATACGCTTCCTTACTGCAATTGGACATGCAAGACAAGACGTTTGGATGGACCGTGGAGATGCAGTTAAAAATAGCTAAGCTATCTTTGCGCTTCGTTGAAATTCCAGTCGACTACCGAGTTCGTGTTGGCACGTCCAAAATATCGGGTACGCTGAAGGGATCTTTGATGGCGGGATACAAGATTTTGTATACCATTTTTAAATACAGCTAGACCTAAAGAGACAGTATGGAGTGGATGGTAATTGCCGGATACGGCCTTGCACTTTTGATCATTTGCATATTTAGTCTGGGGCAGTTCAATCTGGCCTGGCACTATATGAAAGCCAAGAAGGAGGAAGCGCATACTATCGAACCATTGGAGGAATATCCGCTGGTGGTTGTTCAGCTTCCGATCTACAACGAACTCTATGTGGTAGACAGATTATTAGAATCCGTTTCTAAGCTCAACTACCCTAAAGACAAACTACAAATACAGGTACTGGACGATTCCGATGACGAAACGTTGGAAATTGTAGCCAAAAAAATCAACGAGCTGAAAGGTAGTAATGTGCCAATTGAGCATGTTCGCAGACCAGATCGTGTAGGATTCAAAGCTGGAGCACTCCAATATGGAATGCAAAAGACCAATGCCGACTACATCGCTATTTTCGATGCGGATTTTTTGCCAGAGAAAGATTTCCTTTTGAAAACAATCCCCCATTTCAAAAATGACAACATCGGTATGGTGCAAACCCGATGGGGTCACCTAAACCAAAATTATAGTTTGCTCACACAAATGCAAGCTTTCGGTCTGAATGCTCACTTCACGGTGGAACAAAAGGGGCGGCAAGCTGCTGGTAGTTTTATCAATTTTAACGGAACAGCAGGCGTATGGCGAAAGTCCTGTATTGAAGATGCAGGAGGATGGCAGCATGATACGCTGACTGAAGATCTTGATTTGAGCTACCGTGCACAGTTAAAAGGATGGAAATTTCAATTCTTAGAAGATGTCGTTTCACCAGCTGAGCTACCCGTCCTAATTCCAGCCATCAGGTCTCAACAGTATCGATGGACCAAGGGAGCCGCTGAAACGGCCCGAAAAACCCTCATGTCAGTCTTGAAAGCTCCATTGGATCTTTCGCATAAGCTTAGAGCAGTCTTGCATTTACTGAATAGCACGGTGTTCTTGTTTCTGCTGGTAGCGGCCGTGCTGTCGATTCCAATGCTCTACATAAAGGAGTTCAATCCTAATCTTGCAATAATTTTCGACTTGGGAAGTATTTTCTTGATCGGATTTTTCGCGATGGGAATATTCTATTGGGTCTCTACAAAGACCGTGCACCCCGAATATACCTTCAAGTTCTTTGCCAGTCAGTTTCCGCTCTTCCTCACCTTCTCAATGGGGCTGGCGTTGCACAATTCCATCGCAGTAATTGAAGGCTTTTTCGGAGTAAAGACACCTTTTATTCGAACACCAAAATACAACATCCAATCAAAGGACGATTCGTGGAAAAACAACATCTATCTAGAAAAGGTCTTGACTCCCGTAACGCTACTGGAAGGGATTCTTGCCCTGTATTTCATTTTTGGAATAATCTCAGGAATCAGATTGGAGGATTACGGATTGATGTTCTTTCATGGTATGTTGGCCTTTGGATTTGGCTTTATCTTTTTGAAGCAACTCATGCCCATAAAGAATGGCTGATAATAAGCGCATAGTTTTCTATGCGTTGAGTTTCCTATTTCTTACCGGAATTGCGCTGATTGGCAACACCCTTGCCCGAACGGATTCGTTCTGGCTATTCGTTTCCTTCATTTTCATTTTTGGAATCTATCTCGCCATTTGGAAGATCGCAGAAATCAAATTTCTTTTTTGGCTCGGAATCCTGGCTAGAGTCAGCTTGTTCCTTGCCCTCCCCGCTTTATCAGACGATTTGTATCGATTTCTTTGGGATGGATTGCTTCTTAAAAATGGAAACAATCCATTTGCAGAACTTCCTGCTTTCTACTTGAATCAGCGGACATCAGGCCTCTCTTCTGAGCTCTTCGACCTGTTAAATTCGCCAAATTATTTCACCATCTACCCGCCTCTCAATCAAGCGATATTCTGGCTGGCAGTAACGATCAGTGAGAAGTGGTTGGTTGCAGCAGGCGTGATTCGACTGTTTTTGTTTGCCGCTGATCTGGGCACTTTTCATTACTTGAAAAAGCTGCTCATCAAAAAGGGCATGAACGAAAACCTAGCCTTCCTCTATTTCCTGAACCCGCTTGTCATCCTCGAAGGAGTAGGTAATCTTCACTTTGAAAGCCTGGTGATTTTCTTTTTAACATACTCACTTTACCACTTCTATTCCAGCCAAACATTCAAATCGGCGCTTGGGATGGGCTTGGCGATTGGGACAAAACTCCTTCCGCTAATATTCTTACCCTTCTTTTTTTTCAAAGACCTTAGTCAGAAAAAAATCACCTTCACACTCATTTCCATACTAATTGCGATCCTCGTCCTCAGTCCACTTTATAGTCCCGAGTTTGTTGCAGGCATGCGAACGAGTCTGTCACTCTATTTTCTAAATTTCGAGTTTAATGCCAGCCTTTTTTTTCTTGCCAAGAAGGTCGGTTTTTACCTTACTGGTGGCAATGAAATCGAAACTATTGGTCCGATACTTTCCGGGATTTCCTTTATTTCTATTCTTAGTATCTCGCTGGTCGGTTACGTGAAGAAGTGGCCACCAGAGAAAGTAATGCTCTTTGTACTCACTGGCTACTTGTTATTCGCCACCACGGTTCACCCTTGGTATATCCTTCCCCTGCTGATGCTCGGGGTACTCAGCAGATATATTTATCCAATCATGTGGTCGTTGATGATATTTGTCACGTATATGGGTTATTCACCAGGCGGATATTCACTTCCATCAATATGGATTGCAACAGAATATTTCGTTGTATTTTTGGCGTTTATTTTTAACAATCAACTAAAAAAATGGCTGATAATTTTTTGATTATTTTCGTTAAGAATTTCATTCCTGGCATGGTGAAAACTCGCCTAGCAGAAAAAATAGGTATGTTCCTCGCGCTAGATGTGTATCAAGAATTGGTGGCCTATACCAGCGACGTAGTGAAGTCGGTGGATGCCGACAAGATGGTTTTTTATTCAGAGTATGTGGAAGTTGAGGACATGTTCGATGAGGAGCATCTGGAGTACAATATCCAAACCGGCAATTCACTGGGTGACAAAATGCGAAACGCTTTTCAGCATGCGTTTGACAAAGGCTACAGCCGTGTGACCATTATTGGGAGTGATTGCCATCAGCTCACTCCGAAACATCTCGACGAGGCATTTGATCAATTGGAAATAAATGACGTGGTGGTGGGCCCAGCGAAGGATGGTGGGTACTACTTGCTTGGATTGAATGGTCCGTGTCCGGCGCTATTTGAGGGGAAAGAATACAGCCACGAAAAAGTATTTGAAGAGTTGATGACGGAAATCAATAAACTAGAACTAGAGTACCATGTTCTGGAAACGCTTAACGACATTGACACGCTAGAAGATATGAAAGGTACGCCGCTGATGCAGTTGCTAGATGAGCCAGGTGAAGGAAACAGTGCCGGTGGAGAGGAGGTCTAAACCGAAGTTCTTATTTTCTAAAATACGCGATGGCATACAAAGGAATATTTATGAAACTATCCGACTTACTGAAATTTCGAGGTGAGGTTCTGTAAATCAATTTTGGGCCATATTTGCCTTCATAGCTTCTTAGACTTTTCAGATTTCTACTCAGGCCGGACTTGACTTCTATCGGATATATTTCATTTTCAATTTCTACTAGGTAATCAACTTCTGCGTAGCTTTTTGCTGTCCAATAGTATAATTTTTCTTGATCGTAAGCCACCAATTCTTGAGCTACAAAGCTCTCTATGAAGGCACCCTTATATTCTGTGAATAATCTTGTTGGATCGGCAATGATGCTCGAAGAAATATTGAGCATAGCTCCTAACAAACCCGTATCGACAAGATATAATTTAAACTTAGTAGTATCGGCATAGCCTGACAAGGGGACTTTTGGTGTACTAATGTTGTGAGCCACATTTATCAATCCACTATTTTTGAGCCATTCGACAGTATGCTCATAATTGGATGCTCTTGCTTTCTTTCTGACGCTATTGTACTTGAATTTTTTGTTCTCTCTTGACAATTGGCTGGGTAACGAATTCCATAATTCAGCGGTCTTAAGTGCTTGATTCTTTACATTATACTTCGAGAAATCTCTTTCATACGCCTTCAATATCTCTTTTTGAATTTTTCGTACATTTTCAATATCCTTATTTTCAATATAATCATGAACCACCTCCGGCATTCCTCCCAAAAACAAATACATCTTAATGTGCGCCATGAGTTTTTGATGTAGTACTTCATTGATAGGCTCAGCATCTGATTTTGTTGCTATTTTTTTTGCTAGCAGCTCATCTCCCATGGCCATCAAATACTCCAAAAACGAGAGTGGGTGCATGCTCAGGAAATTCACCTTGCCAACAGGGAAACTTGTATGTGAGGCTATACTCACTCCCAGCAGTGAACCTGCCGCAATGATGTGATACTCAGCAGCCTGCTCATTGAAGTATTTCAGACTCGTTAATACTTCGGGGAGTACCTGAATTTCATCAAAAAAAATCAAGGTATTTTTGGCTATAATTTTTCTACCCAGATACAAACTCAGATCATCTATTATTATATTCGGTAGTAGTTGTCCTTTGAAAAAGGAATGCAAGTTGATGTCCTGCTCAAAATTTAAATAAATAAAATTGGAGTACTCATTTTCGCCAAATTGGTTTACAACATAGGTCTTCCCAATTTGTCTGGCTCCTTGTAACAATAAAGGTTTTTTATTGGAATTTTCTTTCCAACTCAGTAAGGATTTGTAAATGGTTCGCTGCATGTATCTTCATAAAATGTGATAAGTGAATATCTTTATCCTGCAAAAAGTGTAGCAAACGTATATATTTATCCTACAAAAAGTGTAGTAAATGTACATATTTATCATCCAAAAAGTGTACAAAATGCACCTATCTATCTCCAAATAAGTGTAATTACAGGTTGGATACCTCTCTAATCCAGCATCAATATGGTCACACTGTTCTTTTGAAAACATAGGATACTTCCATGCCCCATATCCCTGATATTAGTTGATTACTGAATCCGCCTAATGCTCAGACGCAATAGAATAGTTTGCTAGTGGATGGATCAATCGTATATGATGTACAGATTATTGCAACAAGAAAACTAACAGCCTAAAATCACATTCACTGGCTGTTCAAAAATGCTTCCATCCTTTAGCCTCTAGCTCTATCACCTGATTACCGCTTGTAACCAAGACACGGCCTTTGTCCTTACTATGCATGTAGCCGATTGAACTAACATCCTCAACCTTTTCTATTTTGTCATAGTCTTCTTGCTTCACAGTAAAGGCCAATTCGTAATCTTCGCCACCATTCAGTGCACATGCATTTGGATCCATGGTGAATTCGGCAGCCGTCTCAAAGGTCTGCTTGTCAATTGGAAGTTTGTCTTCGTAAATAGAAAAACCAACATCAGACTGCTTGCAGATATGAAATAGGTCAGAGGCCAGTCCATCGGAAACGTCAATCATGGAAGTAGGTACCACGCCTGCTTCTGCCAATTGCTGCACAATATCCAGTCTTGCATTTGGTTTTAGCTGGCGGCCAACGATGAAATCGTACGCATCCAATTTTGGCTGCATCTCCGGATTTGCCAAAAACTCTTGCTTCTCTCGTTCCAGTACCTGAAGGCCAAGCAAGGCGCCTCCCAAATCGCCAGTGACACACAGAATATCATTTTCTTTGGCACCCGAACGATAGACGATTTTATCTTTGTCGCACTCGCCCATGGCAGTCACTGAAATCATCAAACCAGAGGGAGAAGCTGTGGTGTCTCCACCTACTAAATCCACATTATATTCGTCGCATGCCGCTCGTACGCCTTCATAGAGCATACCGACGGCCTCTGTAGAAAATCGATTGCTAAGTGCCAGGCTCACGGTCATTTGCTTGGGCGTACCATTCATGGCAGCAATGTCTGACACATTCACTGCGATCGCCTTGTAACCCAAATGCTGCAGCGGCATATAGGCCAAATCAAAGTGTACGCCTTCGATGAGCAGGTCGGTGGACATCAGGATATATTTTTCCCCTATGTCGTGTACGCTTGCATCATCGCCGATTCCCTTGATGGTCGTGGGCAGCACTACTCGTGCAGATTCATTGATTTTTTCAATCAACCCAAATTCGCCTAAGTCACTTATTTCTGTTCTGTTTTCTTCAGTCATATTCTTTGTCTTAATCGAAAGGAAAAATGTTTTTATAATGACACTCCCTTCGCCCCTTTCAAAAGGGAAATTATTTGTGTTTTCCTTTCTGCGGTCTCCTCTGGTTAACTAGTCACTAATTTCCTGACAAAGCTCCACCAATATCCCGTTCGCTGACTTTGGATGCAGAAAGCAAATCAGCTTATTATCCGCTCCCTTTTTTGGTTCTTTATTCAGCAATTGGAATCCTTCCCCTTCCAACCTCTTCATTTCTGCATAAATATCCTCCACATCAAACGCAATGTGATGAATCCCCTCTCCTCTCTTCTCGATGAACTTCGCAATCGCACTATCTTCATTTCCTTCCAAGAGCTCAATTTTCGTCTCGCCTAGTCGGAAAAATGAAGTGGTCACTCCCTCAGATTCCACCGCTTCTTCCTTGTAAAATGGTTTGTTGAACAGCTTACTAAACAATTCATTTGCCTTCTCAATGTCCTTTACGGCAATGCCTATATGTTCTACTTTTCGCATTTCACTAGTTTTAAAATTTGCGTCTTGGCCATGAAGGCACAACCGAAGCAATCTTGTTCTAAAAATTCCTTCGCCACACAAACTCCGCTCCACCAAAGCTCGGAATGACGATATTCTTTACTTTTACAAAAATGATGAAACTTTTCTACCTCTCGAAGGGTTTTGAATTTTACCTAAATTTAATCCTGGGATTAACACTTAACACGGAAGAGAATGATAGCAGTAACTGACAAGGCACTAGACAGAATTTCAGAATTGAAAATCGAAGAAGGTCATTCTGAAGAGCAGAATATTCGGGTCTCTGTGAAAGGCGGTGGATGCTCTGGCCTGATGTATGACTTGGATTTTGATGCGAATATCGATCCTGCCGATGAGGTGTTTGAAGATAAGGGCGTGAAAATATTGGTGGACAAAAAAAGTCTACTCTACTTACTAGGGACCACATTGGATTTCTCTGATGGCCTAAACGGAAAAGGATTTCAATTCGTCAATCCTAATGCAAGTCGAACTTGCGGGTGTGGAGAAAGTTTTTCTGTATAAACGGACATGAGTTCACCAGAACTCTTTGCGATAGCAGGCTGCAACGGAGCAGGCAAAACCACAGCATCTTATAATATCCTTCCTGATATTCTGGACTGCAAGGAATTCATTAACGCCGACGAAATAGCACATGGACTTTCTCCATTCAATCCAGAAAGTGTAGCTATTGAGGCTGGTCGATTGATGTTGAAAAGATGGGACGAATTGCTTGAACAACAAATCACATTTGCCTTCGAAACTACACTGGCTACTCGTATTTATGTCAGTAGATTAAAACGAGCGAAACAGAAAGGGTATCAAGTGAAACTGATTTACTTGTGGCTTGATTCCCCAGAACTAGCCATAGAAAGGGTGAAGGGGAGAGTTCTAGAGGGGGGGGCATCACATTCCTGAAAACATTATTCGACGAAGGTACTTTGGTGGCATTCAGAATTTCATGCATCTTTATAGGCACATTGTGGATGAGTGGATTTTGGTAGATAATTCGCAATCAGATTTCGAGACCATTGCAAAAGGAACACTGCGCGAAGAAAAAATTGGAAGTAGTTCAAAGTGGCAAACTATTAAAGGCCAAATATCATGACATTAAAAGAAAGTACATTTCAAAAGAAGGTTGAAAAAGGCCTCCATGTTAGCTCAAAAAAATTAGTTGAGAAGAAGCGGAAAATGGGACAGACCCTCATTGTTAGCAAGGGTGACAAGATTCTCCACATCAAGGCTTCTGACATTGAGCTCGATTAATTGATCAAAAACCGCTCGTCCTCCATCTTGACTTTCCCATCTTCAATAAGCACTCTAACTGCCTGAAGAATCTGCTCTTTTCGGTGATTTTTGATGCGCCCTTTGAGCCCTGTTAAAGAATCCTGACCTGACTTGATTTCTTTCAAAACTTCAGCGATTGGTAAATCCACTCGATTCTTTTTCTGATTAAGACAAAAATCACAAACTCCACAATTTTCCTCAGTCACTTCATCGAAGTACGCTTGCAACATTCTAGTTCTGCACAGAGTGGCCGATTCCAAATAACCAATCATTGCCTTGGCCTTCTTGACGGCATTGTCCTTTCTGGATTTGATAAATACCGCATCGATTGGTAAGTCAGAAGGCACCATCCGAGGCACCAAAAAAGTAATAGTAGGTTGGTCGGAAAATGGTCGATAGTCAAGAATTCCTTGAGCGGTCAGATAGTTCAATTGTTCCTTCACCAGATCAAGTGACTGCTTCATCAATTGAGCTACATCCTGTTCCTTAATAGGAATATAGTTTTGATAAAGATCACCTCCGTACAATCTAAGAGCTGTCTTCAACAGCAACTCAAATTTGACATTGGCCACTTCATACGTGTAGAGTTCAGTATTGGAAATAGGAATGTGGAGTTTAGCTTGCTCAAAAACTCCCTCTGAAAGTTGGACTATGCCAATTTCTTTCAAATGTTTCAAGGCCTTCAATACCTCCAGTGGCTTCAAATCGTAGGTCTTGGCGAACTCCGTAATCTCAAATGGTAGACTTGTCATCCCATGGCTCCCCACGGCCAGTTTATAGTAATTAGCCAGTGATTGATAGGTGCGGCGAATAAGCTCTGGACTTACCCCATGCTGCTCCGCCCGATCCAAGAGATCAAGCGTGTCTTTCTTGTGAAAAAGTATCACGGCGAAAGCCATGCGCTCGTCACGCCCTGCTCGGCCCGCTTCCTGATAATACGCCTCCAGCGAATCGGGGACATCCAGATGAATCACCGTTCGCACATCGGGTTTGTCTATCCCCATCCCAAACGCATTGGTGGACACGATGACCCTAATCCGGTTGTTAATCCATTGATCCTGGCGTGTCATCCGCTCTTTGGTCTGCAAGCCAGCATGATAGAATTCCGCTGAAATACCTTTTGATTTGAGGAAGCTGGCCATTTCCTGTGTACGCCTTCTTGTTCGGACGTACACAATACTTGTGCCTCCTACCTTGTTCAAAATTTCTAAAAGCTTCTGCTCCTTTGCCTCCAACCCAAAAACTGAATACGACAGATTGGCTCTAGCGAAACTCTTTTGAAAGATGGCCGCTTCGGTCATCTCCAATTTCTCAACAATGTCCATTTTCACTTCCTTGGTTGCGGTGGCTGTCAGTGCAACCATCGCGACATCCGGCAGGAGTTGCTTAAGTGCAGAAATCTCTAAGTAAGTAGGCCGAAAATCATAGCCCCATTGTGAAATACAATGCGCTTCGTCAATGGCGAGCAGGCATACATTCATTTTGAGCAATCGTTCGAGAAAAATTTTAGTTTTCAAACGTTCGGGAGAAACGTACAGGAATTTGGTGTCTCCATAAATGCAATTGTCAAGTGTGATATCAATTTCCTTCTGATTCATACCTGAGAAAATAGCCTTGGCAGAAATCCCCTTCTTCTGCAATTGCGAAACCTGATCCTTCATCAGGGCAATCAGGGGAGTGACCACAATACACAACCCCTCCATGCAGAGTGCTGGCACTTGAAAACAAACCGATTTTCCTCCACCAGTCGGAAGCAAAGCCAGCGTGTCCTTCCCATCCATTACAGACTCAATAATCTCCTCCTGCAATTCCCGAAAGGAATCAAATCCCCAATATTGTTTGAGTATGGAAATGGGCGTGGGCATACGTGCAAGATATATAGCTAGAAGAGATCATAAAAAAACCCTGACAACAATTGAAGTTATCAGGGCTACTGTACACCCGGAGGGAGTCGAACCCCCAACCCCCAGAGCCGAAATCTGGTATTCTATCCAGTTGAACTACGGGTGTATGTTTTCAAAAATTCCTTACCAATTCCAGACTTCAAATATATCTCTCTTTTCCTTGCATCCAATCTATTTTCAATTTCCTCCGAATAAACTAGAGTCCATGGACGATACCCTTTTGTGGATCTTGTCTTTCCACTCTTGTGCTCTTTTATCCGTCGAGTCAAATTGCTAGAAAAACCAACATAAATACGACCGTCAATCTCGCTCTTCATTGCGTAAACTGTGAACATAATCTTGGTATTCCCTGCCGTTAGGTAGGTACGGGTGTCTTAGAATCGGGCTGCAAATATATAACAGCCTTCTGTTCTAAAGTTCTAATTCTGTGCAAGTAATTTCTCTCTTTCTTCAATAGAAACTCCAAGCCAATCCAGTGTGGACTTGTGCATGATATTGTCCAGGTCGCCCTGTGGCAAGTCCATCTCTTCAATAAATTTCCCAATCTCCAAATCGCCTAGCGGAAAAGGATAATCCGAGCCAAGACAAATCTTATCTGAGCCGATCAAGTCGATGGCATACTGTAAAAATTGAGCATCATGGGTAATACTGTCTATCCAAAACTTTCCGAGATATTCACGAGGGTTCACCTCATTGTCCACCGCCACCAGATCTGGTCTGCAATTATACCCATGCTCGATCCGCCCAATGGTAGAAAGAAAGGAGCCGCCGGCATGAGAAAAAAGCACTCGAAGATTCTTGAACTTTTCAAACACACCACCAAAGATCATCGAAGCAATTGCCCGTGAAGTCTCAGCTGGCATCCCCACCAGCCAAGGCAACCAGTACTTACCCATGTGATCACTTCCCATCATTTCCCAAGGATGCACCATCACGGCCATTCCTAATTCCTCGCACGCTGACCATAGTTCGAAAAATCGTGGCTCATTTAAGTTCTCGTTGTTGATATTTGAACCAATCTGAATCCCCGGAATACCCAATTCTTTAAGCCGCTCTAGCTCCTTGACTGCCAAGGCCGTATCCTGCATGGGTACAGTCCCAAGACCAATGTAATGAGCGGGATCGTTTGCTACCAATCCAGCTATATCATCATTCAGAAACATCGAAAGGTCAAGGCAATCGCTGGCCTTCGCCCAATAGCTGAACATGACCGGAATAGTGCAAACCACCTGTACGTCAGTATTGAATTTCTTATATTCCTCTACTCGGAGATTTGCGTTCCAGCAGTTTTCGTTGATCTCCCGAAAGAATTTATCTCCTTTCATCATTCGGGCATATCCCGGGCGGCTTTCCATCAGGTGAATGAAGTCTCCATAACCAAACTTGTTGGCAAAATTGGGGAGCTTCTCAGGCAGGATATGCGTATGCATATCTATTTTCAATGGGGTAGAGTTGTTCATTCCGTCAAAGATACGGAACTACTCCTTGGTGCAATATTCTGAAAGAAAAGTTGCACTCCGCTTCATCCCCAAATCACTAGATCTGGTCAAACATTTGCAGGCACTTTCTGTTTCCTTAAGCTCCAGATATGCCATCGCACTATTGAACCAAATTTGAGCGTTTGTAGGATCCGTCTTCAGGTATTGCTCATAATAATTAAGCGCATTTTTATATTCCTTTTGTCCGAAATACGAATTACCAAGAAGATACAATGCTTCTGACTTTGCTGGTGAAAGGTGTATCACGCGGATAAACTTGGCTTGTGCCCTTTCAAAATTCTGATTGCGCTGATCTACTCTGCCAGCATTCAGTAGCAAGACCGGGTCATTTGGCGTCAGGCGAAACGCTTGCGCAAATAGTTTTTCAGCAGCATCCATGTCACCTCCTTCGAAAGCTTCTATCCCTTTTAAGGAGAGCATGGGAGCAAATTCCAAGCTCGATTCCAATGAACCCGGAACAGTAGTAGCTGGATCAAGAATCAACAAATTATACCATGCTAATGAAGAATTTGGATTCAAATTGATGGCACTTTTTAAATCTTCTTTCGCTTTTTTTCTTTGACCAAGATCTTCAAATAATAGTGCTCGATTTACAAATTGATCTACAGTCTCGGTAATCTCAATCGCACTATCAAAATCGGACATGGCTTCATCAAGTCTCCCCATTCTTCTCAAAGCCAAACCCCTCTTCATAAGAATTTCGGCCTCCATCCCCACCAATGTAGTGATCTGCGTACGCTCAATACCATGCACATCGTATTTTATAAAGATGCCCTTGGTCTCCCCTCTCGAAATTCGATTTAATAAGAAATTGAGACTAGCTATGGCGCGTTCGTACTCAAAAGTCTCAGACAAGAATTCGGAAAATTGAAAATACGCTTCGTAATATTCTCTATCCAGGGTAATTGCTTTTACAAAATCATCGTGCGCATTGCTGTTGTTTGTGAGCGACTGGTGAATCATAGCTCTGAGCAAATAATGTGAAGGGTCGTTTCCTTTCTCAAGCGATGTATTGATATGGACTAAGGCTTGAATGTAATCGCCACGGGTGTAACTGGCTGAAGCCAAATCGTAGGACTCCTGTGCAAATGCCATCTGGCCAACAAGGAGAATAAGGGTAAGTGATTTTCGAAACATAATCTTAGTGCAACGAAAATTTCGTCCATACGGTTAGAATACTTGCTTGATTTGCATGGAACCCTCCTTTCCGAGATGCACAAATCGGCCATGATCATACACAAAAAAACTGACCGAGGTGATCAAGAACAGTGAAGTATTTGATGGAAAAAATCCCTGATTCAAACACAGCTGTGAAGTCATCGGATCCAAAGGCATTTTTAGAATCGGAAGCATCGCACTATCCTGAGAAGAGAATTTCCCATGGAGATCGGCATTCAACGGTTCATATTTTTCCTCTACCTGATTGTATCTAAAATCCGAGAGCGCAACGAGTCGCGCACTTATTTTGAAATTAGTAGCTTCCTTCGACCGCTTGAACGCTCTGTCCGGCACAAATGCAGGGAAATGAATAATCACCTGATCCTTTCGAGACCCCTGCTTGATATGATATTTTGCTTTGAAAGTTTTTTTGTACGGAGCATCAGTATTGAATTCAAATCCGACCAGCTTTTTTCCGTACTTGCTCAATTGTATGGATCGTGTACCCACAAGGCCATCTGAGTATTTGGCCAGCCCCTTGAACTGGGTGGTCAATTTGGTACAGTGATAGCTTTCGCAAATTTCCATCATTTCAGGAGAGAGGCTAGAAAGGAGTGTTTTGGAAATCCCCAACGCTACTTCCCTCTCCAATACCGTTGAGGTCGTTTTTCGTCCTTTCGTGATCTCGGTCTTCCCACTTATTTTGAGGGCATCCGATACCGTGCTTTTTAAATTAAATTTTTTATACTCTTTGGGAACCTCTTGGAGGGCAACTGTAGCAATACTCATTCGTCAATTCGGTTAGCTGGTTGGTCAGGCTTTTCGCTTAGACGGGAATTTAATAAATACCAACAAAAAGACAAAATAAATGAATGCTTACTTTAAGAAAGCCAGCCTAAGAATTGTAAATGAAGGAGTTATGTGACCTATCCAAAAATCCAAACAACCAAATGTATGGATCCAACAAACCCTGCACCAAGCAAAAAGAGCATGACCACCGAGTAACATCCGCCTTTTACCATATTATTTTGTTCGGATCGTGCAGAGTATTGTTCAAAAACTGCCATAGCGAAAATCAAAGGTTGAAAATGTGATAGCCCAAGATAGGTGAGGATTTATATAAATGCAAAATAATCTTTATATAATGATATTTTAAATACAATTCATGCCAGCTTGACTTGCACTTATTATTGATTCTACCGAGCGATTTGTCGACAACTTCCAAGAAAAAACATCAACGCAACGAATAGGATGCTGGGTGGAACATATTGCAACGTCGATTCATTCGATTATCACAATTTTTTGATCGTCCTCACTACCAATGTGACACCTTCCCCTCATTATCAGAAATTTCTCAGATACAACCAATTGGTCATCAAAATATCCAAGAAATTGAAATTTTGTTCCATTCTTTTGAACATCTTGTTTTTGAGAATCAGTCAGAACAGGATAGATACCAGATGATGGATAGGAAGAGTAGTATTCCGAAATGTCGTAAACTTTACCAGAAGCAAGAGATATGGTTTCAAACCGATCCAGAATTACAGGTTCATCATTGATGTCAAAAATTTCTAACGTCACCATTTTAAATTCATCGGAACAACCTCCTCCCAAAAAGTCACACGATGCGAAAATCAACAAAATAAGAAGAACACAGTATTTCACCATTTTATAGGAGGGTTACCTTTCAAAGATAAGTAATCATTCGCTCGACTAAAATGCCCGCATCCAAAAAAGCCTCGATGAGCAGACAAGGGCGATGGATGAGGTGAACTCAAAACCAAATGTTTATTCCGATCAATGAAGACACCTTTCTTTTGCGCATACGCCCCCCAAAGAATAAAAACCAATCCTTCTTTTCCTTCCGATAATTTTCGGATCGCTGCATCAGTAAACTCCTCCCAACCCTTTTTTTGGTGAGAGCCTGCCTGATGCGCCTGAACAGTGAGGGTGGCATTCAATAGCAGCACACCTTGACGAGCCCAGGAATCCAAATTGCCAGAAGTCCCGGGAAGAATACCCAAATCATTCTTTAACTCCTTGTAAATATTCACCAAAGACGGTGGAATCATCACACCTTCAGGCACAGAAAAACACAGACCATGCGCTTGATCAGGGCCGTGGTATGGATCCTGTCCAAGGATGACAACTTTCGTCTTCTCAAAAGAACATGAATTAAACGCATTGAAAATTTGTACCCCTTTCGGATAAATCGTTTTTGTTTGATATTCGTTTTTTACAAACTCGATCAACTCAATAAAATACGTCTTATTGAACTCTTCTTTTAGTTGCTGATTCCAGCCCTCTTCAATCTTTACCTCCATTTCAAATATCCTTTCAAACTTTAACACAATTTGTTGCAAAATCATTGAATATTTCGTCACTAGCCTCCTATATTTCCACCTTGAAATAGAAAATGATAACTGCAACGACCCAAGGCGTGAAAGTGACGGTAGAAACCGAGTACATGCCCGAGTACTCCAGCCCTGCACAGTATCATTTTGTCTTTACCTATCGGATTACAATTGAGAACGTGAATGACCATACCATTCGGCTTGTGTCCAGGCATTGGGATATCAAGGATGCGACACACTCAAAACGTGAGGTCGACGGTGATGGCGTAGTGGGCAAACAACCCGTACTTGAGCCTGGCGAAGCTCATCAGTATGTTTCTGGATGCAATCTGAAATCAGGGATTGGCAGTATGTCCGGGTATTATACCATGGAAAAAGTGATAGACGGAAAAATTTTCAATGTGGATATCCCAGGATTCATGATGGTCGTTCCTTTTAAACTCAACTGATTTTTGTCTTCGCCTCTCCTCATGGCTGGCAACTACCTCACCTATTGGCTCAAGGCCAAAGGATCACACGCCCTGCACTCGCCGTTCCTTTTTGATCTTTACAGGAATGCATTCAAAGCAGCGAACAAATCGCTCATTCCGGAAATTGAAATAATCAGAAAAAATCTACTAAGGGATGATACCCCATTAGATGTAGTTGATTTTAAAACGGGTCAGACGCGTTTACAAACCCTGGGAAATGTAGCCGGAGGTGCACTTAGTACAGCCAAATTTTCAAACCTACTCAGGCTTCTTTGTGATGAATTGAAAATCAAGAGGGCTTTGGAAACGGGTACTTCCCTTGGCCTCAACGCTTTGTACTTATCAAAAGGCCGTGAGATGGAGAAAGTGATTAGTATCGAGGGATCCGACATCATCCATCGGCTGGCAAAAAAAACTGTAGCGGGAATTGAGGCTATTGACCTTCGTCTGGGTGATCTCTACGAGTTGTTTGAGTCCAATCTTGTTCAGCACGAACCCGAATTGGTTTTTCTTGATGCCGATCATCGAAAGTCCGCCATAGAATTTTGCCTAGACAAAATCGAGCTACATACACCAAATATCAAATGTATCGTGATTCACGATATTTACTGGTCCGAGGATATGGCGGACGCATGGAGAACTATTATTCAAAACAAAAAATACCCGCTCACTATAGACATCTTCCAAGCAGGAATTATTTTTCCTCAGATGCAAATGGAAAAGCAACATTTTACGTTGAGATTCTAACTCACTGCCGTCTATTCATTGAACCAAAGCATTTTAAAAATCTCATTGGAGGAAATCATCATCAAAGGAGTTTGCTCCGAGGGTATTGATTTCCTTATTTTGCACCAAAGCAACTGACAATGGACACGAACGACCAGGTAGAAAACACAAACGAAGAGCAGAATCAAGAAGCTCAGAATTCTAGCGAGTCTCAATATGAGCATCTCGAAGAATTTGCACCGAAGAAAAGCAAAAATATGATGCCCGTTTTTCTTGTGGTGGCATTTATCCTAATGGCTGTTTTGCTCTATTTCTTCGTGCAAAACAAAGGACTGAAAGAAGAAGTGGAAACTACTCAGGCAGAATTAAATTCAACCGTACTACAACTGGACTCTATTGGAAGCGAATTGGATCAGAAGATTCTGGAAATCACCAGACTAGGTGGTGATGTAGATACGCTACTCCTGGTGAAGGCTGAATTGGAAGCGGAGAAAAAGAAACTCCTAACCGGACGAAGCTCCAACCGACGTGCGATCTCCGATCTCAAAGACAAAGTAGATGGCTATCAGGAATTGCTCGTCATCAAAGACCAAGAAATAAAAGTGCTGAAGGAGCAAAATGAGGTACTGTTCACGGAAAACACCACGTTGAAGGTTGAGAAAAACCAGTTGTCTGATTCCATCAATTCAATAGCAGAAAACAGAGATCAACTTTCAGAGCAGGTGGCTATCGCCTCAACCCTGAAAGTAACTGGAATGAAAATATTTGCTGTGAACAGTAAGGGAAAAGAACGAGAAAACGAATTTAGAAATCGGCACGTGGAGAATTTGCGAATCGAGTTTATAGTGAACGAAAACAGAGTCGCTCCAATCGAAGGCAAGGGATTATTAGTACGAGTCATTGCACCAGACAACAATGTGCTGTTCGATGTGACCCGTGGGTCAGGCTCATTCAACTTCGAAGGACGTGAGATGTTCTACACAGCAAAGAAAGAAATTCTATATGATCGCTCAAGCCAGAAAGTGACGCTGCTTTACAACAAAGGAAGCGAATACGCCCTTGGCAAACACACCGTAGAAGTCTACACCGATGACTACATGATGGGCAGGGGGAGTTTTGTGGTGAAGTAAAGAGTTTACAGTTTTAATGTAGAAAGTAGAAAGTTAATCAGTCCCTCTTTCGATTGGTATTCCTAACATCCGTTTCATAAGTTGCTCTATGAAATTTACTTCTGTCATTTTGATCTTTTTAAGCACCCTTGGTTGTTCTGAAAAAACGGGGAATAATCAAAGAGCTGAAATTAATGAAGCTGATCCCCACACAATTAAGTCTTCTCAGTACGAATTGGTGAAAACGAAAGACCAGACAGGGCTATTAATTTTATTTCCTGGTTTTAGTGAGAATGTTACAGACATAAAGAATGAATTCAATATTCTAGAGGAGGCGACTGGTCAAGGTGTGTCTATCCTTTTCATGACCTTCAATCGCCATTTATACCTAGAAGATCATGAGCAAATTAGCCTGGCCTCATTAATCGATGAAATCATTGATGAAAATAAATTGAATGCTGAAAATATTTATATCGGAGGTTTTTCAAGCGGTGGAAATGTGAGTTTATCGTTGACCAATTATTTGATTAAGGCCAAGAATCCGATTAAACCGAAAGGAGTTTTCATAGTTGATTCTCCAGTTGATTTGCTGGAATTATTTTATGTCACCAAAAGAAATCTTGAGCACGATTTTTCCGAAGCTTCCATTCGTGAAGCAAAATGGCTACTAAACCTATTGAATTCAGATTTTGGTGACCCACAAAACGGAATCGAAAAGTATGAACAATATTCCCCTTATACCTCCGCAACCTCTAACATTAACAATGTTGCCTACTTAGATTCTTTGAAAATAAGGCTCTATACGGAACCAGATACAGTATGGTGGAGGAAGAATAGGCAAAATGAGTCTACAGATTTGAATGCCTTTTATATCAAAAAACTGTCGATCGAAATGACTCAAAAGCTTGGCAACCCAAGAGTTGATCTTATTGAAACTGAAAATCGAGGTTACCAAGCGAATGGTGAGAGACATCCACATTCATGGGCAATTGTAGATGAAAAAGAACTGATAAGATGGATACTCGAAGAGTAAAGCTGCAAGCGAATAATGACCTTACTGTGGTCTATTAGCTATCGACAAATTGGCTAATATTTTCCTTCTGGTATTTTCCAGCAATACGCAGCATTTTTCCACCAATTTATCTACTTTTGCACCTCATTTTTAAAAACCATTTATTGAATGATTAAAGATTACGAGACGGTATTCATTTTAACTCCCGTTTTATCTGAAGCTCAGATGAAGGATACTGCCGCAAAATTCATGAAGGTTCTGGCTGATAACAAGGCCGAAATCGTCAACGAAGAAAGTTGGGGTCTACGAAAGTTGGCCTACCCAATTGATCACAAGAACACTGGGTTTTACCATCTTGCTGAATTCCGCGCAAATCCTGAAGTTATAGCTGCTCTTGAATTAGAGTACAGACGAGACGAGAAAGTAATGCGATTCTTAACTGTTGCATTAGACAAGCACGCCTTGGCATACAATGCCAAAAGGAAGAAAGGTGCTTTCAAAAAGAAAAAGAAATCTGAAACAAAAGAGGAAGCAGCAAAATGACACTACAAAACGAACCCATCAACAGGGAACAGGAAAAAGAAAAGTATTGCCGATTCCAGAAGAGCGGCATCAAGTACATCGACTACAAGGAGCCTGACTTTTTGTTGAAATTGGTGAACGATCAGGGAAAAATTCTTCCTAGACGAATCACTGGCACCACCTTGAAATACCAGAGAAAAGTTTCTCAGGCGATCAAGCGAGCCCGGCATCTTGCCATCCTGCCTTATGTTGGAGACTCAATCAAGTAAGACATGGAAGTAATACTAAGAGAAGACATCAAGGGTATCGGCTACAAGAACGATACTGTGAACGTGAAGCCAGGCTATGGTAGAAATTACCTTATTCCTCAAGGCATTGCGATTTTGGCTAACAAGTCAAACCGCAAGATGATCGATGAAAATATTCGTCAAGCAGCTCACAAAGCTGAAAAATTGCAGGCAGATGCAGAGGCCATTGTAGCTAGCATGGGCGAATTGACTTTAGAAATCAAAACCAAAGCTGGCGAAAGCGGAAAGATCTTTGGATCGATCACGGCTATTCAGGTAGCTGATGGTTTGAAAGAAAAAGGATTTGATATCGACCGAAAGAAAATCACAGTAGATACAATCAAGGAAATAGGTGAGCACAAGGCGGTCATTGACCTGCATAAGAATGTGCATCACGAGATTACGCTGAATGTAATCGCTGATTAAAGATTCAGACTAAACATTTTGGAAAGCCCCGACCTTTTGGTTGGGGCTTTTTTTTGTGTGCCCCTTGCTACCTTTGCCTCCCCTTCTCCATCCCATCCACCCAGTCTCAAATCAACCATTCCAACGAGATAGTACTTCTCCGTTCATGCTTTGCTGACAAGATTGGGAAAGTGCTGATGTCCCAGAAATACAATAAATTTGTTTATGCGCATTGAAAAAACAGATAAAGAAATTCTAATCCGTACCCCTTCCTCTACCGACATAATTGGTGTTCAGCCACTACTGGATTATATCCAATTTCGTGAGGTAGCCTCCAAGAGCAAAGTGACAGATGAGCAAATAAACGAACTCGCCAATAAGTCTAAGTTTGATTTCTGGGAGTCAAACAAGCCGCAGTTCATTGGATAGAAATAAATTAAAGATTACACCTCTATAAAATGGATATTAACAAACATATAATTGATCAAAGAATAAGAAAAATAATCGAGGATAAACCAGAGTGGTTTGAAGAGATAGGAGATGACGAAAGAAGAAAAGTATCGAAATCCTTTCTGATTCTTAGCATTGCTTCTTCTTTAGAAATGGATATTTCAGAAGCTTATACTTGCGTAACCGAAGGAGGTGGTGATGCAGGAATAGACGGACTCTATATTGGAGACACGAATGATTTTGAATTCACAGTTATTCTATATCAAAGTAAGTACCATTTTAATCTGGAAAAAAATTATAATTTCCCAGACAATGCAGTACAAAAAGTAGTGAGTTCAGTCGGCGTTTTATTTAATCCTAACAAGGACGTTGAATTAAATCCTCTAATCAAACCAAAAATAGAGGAAATAAGATCATTGATCATGGATGGTTATATTCCAACCGTAAAATGTATCTTGACAAATAATGGGAAAGAATGGCAAAATGAAGGTAAACAACACATTGTTAACGCAGAATTTCCTGAGAATCAGGTTATCTTTTCGCACTATAACCACTTAGATATTGCCGAACAATTACAAACTACAAAAACAATTAGCGATTCTCTTTTATTGTCAGGAAAAGCTGTAATTGAGAGTTTTGATTTTAAGCGAGTACTAGTTGGGAAGGTAAGTGTTTCGGAAATAGGTGGACTGATGAAAAGGCATGGTGATTCATTGCTTGAAAAGAATATAAGAAAATTTCTCGGAGTTAATAAAAACAGAGTAAACCAAAGCATAAAAGAGACATTGTTGGATGAAGACAAAAGGAAGAATTTTTATTTTTTTAACAACGGAATAACAATGCTGTCAAGTAAATTTTCTCATAATGCTTTAATGGACGAAAATTGGCAATTGAAAATCGAAAATTTACAAATCATAAATGGAGGCCAAACATCAAAAACAATTTTTCATGTAATAGAAGAAAACCCTGATATTGATTTTTCAAAAACAACCGTGTTACTAAGACTGTATGAAGTATCATCTGATGATGCTGCCGCTACTTCGCTTACTACAGACATAACCATTGCAACAAACAGCCAGACGCCTGTAGACCTGAGAGATTTAAGAGCCAACGACAGCAAACAGCAAAGTCTTGCAATAGCTGTTGATCAACTTGGATATGACTATTTAACAAAAAAGGGAACAGGTAGTTCGAACACTGCATCCAAGACAATACCTTCCTCTGTAGCAGCAGAAGCTGTTTTTTCTACATGGAAAAAGAAGCCACATCTGGCTAAGTTTAAAAAGCGTGAGTTGTTTGGAAAATTCTATAATGAAGTCTTTACGGATATCAATGGAGCACAGTTGATTTTAGCTGTTTTAGTATTCAGGTACTGTGACGCCAACAGAAAAAAGAATGAATTGCTAGAAACTCATAAGCACTTACCATATAGCAATTATTTTATTTCAATGATTACATCCGAACATCTTTTGACGCAATGTGAAATAAGTATTAACCAACTATCCCATATCAACTTTTCAGAAGTTAATAATTATTGGAGCGACAACAAAGAGGCTATTTATACTTCCGCAATTAGCAAAGTGGATGAAGAATTGCAAGCCCTCTTCCCTGAAGGTATTAGTAATATAGATCCGAGAAGACTGGCTGCAACATTTAGAAGAGGTGACCTGTTAACAAAACTCAAGAATGAATAGCTTTCACTGTTTATAGTTATTCATAGTCCATGTTCCACCTCCCCTTCTCCATCCCACCCACCCAATCTCAAATCAACCTCAAAGAGAAAATTGTGCTGCTCGGTTCCTGCTTTGCAGATTCTATCGGAGATAAACTGATCGAGAATAAATTTCAGTCCAATTCCAATCCCTTTGGTACAATCTACCAGCCATTGGCTGTTTTTAAAATTCTATCGGGAGCAATTGATCCAAATTCCATGGTTGAAAATCAAGGGGTCTGGTACCCTTGGGATACGCACGGCCAGGTGTCTTCGCTCCAAGAACAAGAACTCAAATCCATCGTCAACGAAAAACAGCATTCGTTACAACAGAACCTAAAAACTGTCAACTGGCTAATAATCACCTTCGGAAGTGCCTTCGCTTATCGCTTAAAATCGAGCAGTCAATTGGTAGCCAATTGTCATAAAGTGCCCGCTTCCGAATTTAAAAAAGAGCTTCTTTCGGTAGAAACCATTTGCGAAGCATTCGAAAAAACCTACCAACACCTCCAAGAAATCAACCCAGAACTCAAGATCATTTTAACGGTTAGCCCTGTGAGACATATCAAAGATGGAGGGGTAGAAAACAACCGAAGCAAAGCACGATTGCTTGAGGCAACCCACTCCATTGTAGAAAAATCCGATGCGTGCGGTTATTTTCCTGCCTACGAAATCATGATGGACGAATTGAGAGATTATCGATTTTATGCAGAAGATAGGGTTCACCCAAGCCAGGAGGCGATTGATTACATCTGGGATAAATTCTCTGAAACTTATTTCGACGATTCCACCAAGACATTTTTAAAAAAATGGAAAGGCATCCAGTCGGCTATCGAACACCGACCATTCCATCCTGAGTCAAAACAACATCAGGCATTCCTGCAAAAGACAATTCGTGATTTAAGATCAATGGAGAATATTGTTGATGTCTCAGCCGAACTATCTTTGGTAGAAAGTCAGTTGATATAAATATCTCCCGCTGATATCGCTGATTTTCGCAGAAAGGAATCTGCGAGTTTCTGCGAAATCTGCGGGACAAAAACCCAACATGAAAGTATATCTCCTCCCTCTACTCCTACTCTTCTCCTGTAAATCAGACTCACAAATGACTAACCGATTAGCCAACTCCACAAGCCCGTATCTTCTGCAACACGCCAACAACCCGGTTGACTGGTATCCGTGGGGTGAAGAAGCGTTGAACAAAGCCAAGAAGGAAGACAAACCCATCCTCATCAGCATCGGGTATTCGTCTTGTCATTGGTGTCATGTGATGGCGCATGAATCTTTCGAAGATTCGACCACTGCGGCCATCATGAATGAGCATTTCATCAACATTAAAGTGGATCGGGAAGAGCGTCCGGATATAGATCAGATCTACATGGATGCCGTGAACAAAATGGGTCTGAATGGCGGATGGCCGCTCAACGTTTTCTTGACTCCAGATCAAAAACCATTCTACGGAGGCACCTATTTCCCAAACGAAGGATGGAAGAAATTACTGATCAGTATTAAGGATGCATTCAAAGACAAGCGAACAGAAATTGACAAGTCTGCCGAGCAATTCGCGCAGGCACTTGGTCAGTCACAGATCGCCCAATACGCACTTGTCGATACAGATTTCAAATTCAGCTCTGAGATGATGGACACAGTTTTCCAAAAATTGAGTGAACGTTTTGATCCGAAATACGGTGGTTTGAACAAATCACCCAAATTCCCAATGCCCTCCATTTGGGAAATGCTGGCGAACTATCACTCCCTTACAGGAAATAAAGACGCGCTGAGTCACCTCACGTTCACGTTAGAGAAAATCGCCAACGGAGGAATCTTCGATCAGATGGGCGGTGGCTTTTCTCGGTACTCGGTAGATGGTGAATGGCATGTGCCGCACTTCGAAAAAATGCTCTACGACAATGGTCAGTTACTGAGCCTCTATGCCAATGCCTTCAAACTCACAGGCAAGGAACAATTTCGTCAGGTACTTGTCGAAACTGCTGATTGGATGGAGCGGGAAATGCTGGATAAATCAGGTGCCTTCTACTCAGCATTGGATGCCGACAGTGAAGGCGAAGAGGGGAAATTCTATGTGTGGACGGACGAGGAAATAAAAGAATTGGCTGGAGACAATTACAAGCTCATCAGCACCTATTTTGACGTGAGCAAATGGGGGAATTGGGAAGAGAAAAACGTGCTGAGAAAACTAAAAACTGATGAGGAGATACTCGAAAAGTTCGAACTGTCCTCAGAGGAATTTTCTGAAATCATTTCTGAGTTTAAATTGAAAGCATTAACGGAACGCGCAAAAAGAATTCGACCCGGGCTCGACAGTAAAATCATTGCCGGATGGAATGGCCTGGCACTTACCGGACTTTGCAATGCCTACCAAGCCACTGGTGACGATACGTTCCTGGAATTAGCCTCAGCTAATGCAGCGTATCTTTCCTCGCTCGTCAATGCTGGCAGACTCCAGCGATTTTCGGCCTCTGATCTCGAAGGGTTTCTCGAAGATTATTCAGCCGTGATTCAAGCATTCATCACGTACTACGAAACCACCTTCGATCCAGAATATCTAGATATGGCGCAGGCCATGACCGATCGAGTATTGGAAGGTTTTTTCGACGATGAAGAGGGCTTCTTCTTTTTCACAGGAAACGCTTCAGAGAAATTGATAGCCAGAAAAAAAGAGATTTTCGACAATGTGATCCCTTCATCAAATTCTATCATGGCATGGAACCTCTTCCACCTGGGGACACATCTTTACAATGATGAATACACCAAGCTCGCTAAGGAAATGACGGCCAAGATGGTGAAACTGATTCCGCAAGAACCGGAGTATTTATCTAATTGGGCTTCCCTTGCTTTTCAGATGAGTAACTCTTTTGCGGAGATTGTGATCCTTGGCCCTGACTATAAAGAGTTCGCCGCTGAATTGAACAAGCAATACCTGTCAGGAAAAATCATCACGGCGGCAGCTGAGCCAAACGATCGACCGATGTTTGAATTGAAAAGCCTGAGAGATGGCAAGACGACCGTTTTTGTTTGCTACAATCGTTCGTGTAAACTTCCGGTGAATAGTGTGGAAGAAGCGTTGAAGCAGTTGAATTGAGAAATTCATAACTTTACTCTGCCTATGCCCACAGTACTACTAAAAACGGAAATAGATTCTACTTTTATGCGGGTGATCGAACCGAACCCGCACACGTTCACGTTGAAAAAGGAGATGGGGATGGAAAAATTTGGTTGGTGCCTATTCTTAAACCAAGTTACCTACATTTCAAGGTTAAAGAAAAGAAGGAGGCGATGCAGATAGCAGAGGAGAATAATGAGACTTTAAAAAATAAATGGAATGACTATTTCGGAGAATAAATACGATGAATTAGAAAAAATAATTTATGAAGAAGGTCTTCGCATTAAAGCTGTGCATATCCATCAAGATTTGAATATGATGCTCTTCGTATTATCCAACAAAAAGACGATTCAGCGATCGTTGGATTATACGGAAAAACTAAAAAATGCTTCTCCATCAGAATTAAAAAATTACAAGCTTATTGCAAAGGGAGTGGGTATTCATTGGCCTGATCTGGATGAAGATCTCAGCCTAAAGGTTTTTCTAAAAGAAGAGGTTACTCAATCAATACACGACATTCGCCAATCCATTGCTCTGTGAAAGTTCCAAATGATAGCTCTAAGTTGAATTCGCAGAAGTCTGATTTTGAAGTTTACAAAGCTGAGCTGCATAGAGAATTAGCAGACATTGAATCTGGTCGTGCAAAACTATTTTCTCTGGATCATCTGGATGCGACAATAAATGAACTGCTCTCTGAGGTTAACCAGAAAAGACTTGATTCTGCAATCAGTAAGTTCAAGTCAATGGATTCAGAATCCAACCAATAAATTAAGTTTGATTGGATTATCATTAGATTAGACTAATCAACTAGTTAACCAATCAACTAATCACCAATTCTTGACCTACGCTTCCGTCATACTCCCCGTTCCACTGCCAAAGACCTTCTCGTATCAGGTGCCAGCAGATGTGTCCATTCAGGTGGGTTCCAGAGTGATCGTCCAATTCGGACCAAAGAAAATTTATACTGGATTAGTGGCCAACCTAACGGACACTCCCCCGTCAGATGGAAAATACAAAGAAATCATCGAGGTGCTGGATGCCGATCCGATCATCGATCCCCTCCAGATTCGCTTCTTCCATTGGATGGCCAAGTACTACATGTGTACACTTGGTGAAGTGACCAATGCCGCAATTCCTGCCGGACTCAAATTGTCAAGTGAGTCATTCATTCACCTCAATCCGGACTCGGAGTGGTTGGAAACCGATTTTACCGAACGGGAAGAAAATCTACTCAACCGTTTGGCGGATGGAGAAATCTCGCTGAAAGAAGCCGGCGACATTCTCAATCTCAAACATCCGCAAGCGGTGGTAAAATCGCTCGCTGATCGGCGCGTGGTTCATTTGTTTGAAAAAGTCAAAGACAAGTACCAGCCTAAATTCATGCGGCGTGTTCGACTCGCTGAGCAATGGCGAAATGAAGAAATGTTGGAGGGACTCTTTTCTGAATTGACAAAAAAGCCAAAACAAGAAGATGTGCTTCTCTCCTACCTGCGTGAAGTGCCTGCCCTGGAAAAGCCAAAAGCCAACAAGCGAGGCATGCCCAAATCGAAACTCTCGATTGAGTCCAGTGCATCTTCTATCACCACGTTGGTGAAAAAAGGCGTCCTTGAGGAATGGAGTCAGGCGATATCTCGTTTACCAGAAACGGATGACGCGCCACCTCAGATTCCAACTCTGTCGGCTATCCAGCAGCTCGTTCTAAAGGAAATCAACACCACTTTCGAATCGTTACAGACCGTCCTCCTCCGAGGAATTACCGGAAGTGGTAAAACGGAAATCTACTTGTCGCTCATTCAAACTGAGCTTGAAAAAAGCAAACAGGTACTTTACCTGCTCCCAGAAATTGCGCTTACCACGCAGATTATTCGGCGATTACAGAAAGTCTTTGGCAACAACTTCGGGGTGTTTCACTCGCACTATTCTGACAATGAACGAGTAGAGGTTTGGAACAAAGTCCTGAAAAAAGAATACCAACTGGTTGTCGGTGTACGAAGCGCCATCTTCCTTCCGTTCAGTGATCTCGGTCTGGTCATCGTGGACGAAGAGCACGAACCTTCCTACAAGCAGTTCGATCCGGCTCCACGCTACCATGCACGTGATGCAGCTATCTATTTAGCCTCTTTGCACCAATCGAAAACCCTGCTTGGCACAGCCACCCCAGCCGTGGATACGTTTCACAAAGCCCTTAGCGGAAAATTCGGATTGGTAGAGCTCGATGAGCGGTACGCCGATGTAGCGATTCCTAAAGTAGAATTGATAGATATGCGCCAAGTGCGTAAACGAAAAGAGCTGAAAGCCAACATTTTCTCTGCACAATTGCTACAAGAAATTGGGCTGGCGCTGGAGAGAAAGGAGCAAGTGATCTTGTTTCAAAATCGTCGGGGCTATGCGCCCTATGTTTCTTGCGATGATTGCGGCCATGTGATGGGTTGTCCCAATTGTGACGTCAGTCTCACGTATCATCAGCTGCAGAATAAAATAATCTGCCACTACTGTGGACACAATATCTACATGCCACAGGAGTGCCCGGAGTGCGGTTTGAACCACATGAAGAGTTCAGGATTTGGTACGGAGCAGTTGGAAGACGAATTGCAGCCCTTCTTCCCCGAAGCGGCTATGCAGCGTATGGATCTCGACACGACCCGAAACAAAAACAGTTACCAACGTATCCTTACAGATTTTGAAAAGGGAGAAACAGACATTCTCATTGGTACACAGATGGTGAGCAAGGGACTGGACTTTGACAAGGTGAATCTGGTGGGCATCTTTGACATTGATCGGATCATTCACTTTCCGGACTTTCGTTCGCATGAGCGAGCGTACCAGCTGATCACGCAAGTGAGCGGACGGTCAGGCCGAAAGTCAGGCGAAGGGAAAGTGTTTATTCAAACCCACGACCCGGATCATGTGGTGCTTCAGAAAGTCTTGAAAGAAGACTATCGTCAGTTCTATGTAGGAGAAATTTCAGAACGAGAGAGTTTTCACTATCCTCCATTCTACCGTCTCATCAAAATTACGCTCAAGCACAAAGAGCTTAACGTTCTCAATGATGCTGCCATTTTTATGGCCAACAACCTACGACAGCACCTGAGTATGGATCGTCTGAATGGCCCAACTGATCCGGTGATCAATCGCGTGCGAAATATGTACCTGAAGGAAATCAACATCAAAATAGAAACAGGCGGAATCAACATTCAAGGATTGAAAGATTACCTGATCACCGCTCGTGAAGAAGTCACGGCCGTAAAATCCTTCAGGAGCATTCGGGTGATTTTTGATGTGGATCCTGTTTGATTAACTGTTCCGTAAATTTGTTTCTACCAAAAACTAAAGACATGGCCTGGATTGAAACAATAAAATACGCATCTGCTGATCCCCATTTAAAAAAACTCTACGATCGAGTAAAAGGACCAGGGAATAATATCGACAATATCCTAATGGTCCATGGCCTCAGGCCACACTCGTTGACCGGTCACATGGCGTTGTACAAAAACGTGCTTCATAATAGCAACAACACGCTACCCAAATGGTACTTGGAATCCATTGGTGTGTACGTTAGTCATTTGAATAATTGCTCGTATTGTATAGAGCATCATTTCTCCGGATTGAAAAAGTTATTCAATGATGACACCAAGTCGAACGATTTTTGGGATGGAGTGAAAAATGATTCGCTAGAAGCCTATTTCGATGCGACGTATTTTGCAGGAATAAATTATGCAAAGAAGCTCACTCTCCAACCAAGTAGCATTCAGGAATCGGATATTGATAATCTCAAAACCCTTGGATTTACGGATGGTGAGATTCTTGAAATCAATCAAGTGACTAGCTATTTTAATTATGCCAATCGAACAGTTGTTGGACTTGGGGTGAATACTGGGGGAGACATTCTTGGCCTTTCACCAAATGAAAGCGCTGATCCTGATAACTGGAAGCACAAGTAGTATTGAATGCAGAAAGCTTAACCACAGAGGCCACAGAGATTTCACACAGAGAAACAAGGAGAAAAGAGAAATGGAAGACAATGAAATAACTAGCAAAATCATCGGATGCGCAATTAAGGTTCATAAAGCACTGGGTCCTGGATTATTGGAGTCTGCATATTCTGCATGCCTGTATCACGAGATGGCCAAAAGTGGACTCATGGTTGAAAAAGAAAAACCATTGCCGCTGGTGTATGAGGATGTTAAACTAGAATGTGGATACCGAGCAGATTTCTATGTTGAAAAAAGCATTATCGTCGAAATAAAATCAGTAGAAACACTGAACGATATCCATCTGGCGCAAACATTAACCTACCTGAAATTGGCAAAAAGCAGACTGGGATTGTTAATCAACTTTAACGTGTTGCAATTGAAGAGTGGAATCAGACGTGTTATAAATGGATATTAACTCCGTGCCTCTCTGTGTATTCTTTACTCTGTTGACTCTGTGGTTAAAATTTCCACTCTTATTAAAAACACATTCATGAACATCTTCCAAGAAATCCTCCAGGCTGAAAAAAGAATACGACCACATATTCTCAAGACGCCATTGATAGAATCCAGAAACCTCAGTAAGCAGATCGAGGGAAAGGTGTTTTTGAAATTGGAAAACGAGCAGCACACGGGTTCCTTCAAAGCCAGAGGAAGTCTGAATAAAATCTTGTCCCTCACTGACGATGAGAAGAAAAGAGGTGTCACAACCGCTTCCACCGGCAACCATGCACTTGGGTTTGCTCGAGCACTCCAAATAGCCAACGTTCAAGGAACGGTCTATCTCCCCGAGAACGCTTCAAAAGCCAAAATCGCAGCACTTGGTGAGTATCCGGTTCAGCTAGCATTCTACGGAACAGACGCCCTCAGCACCGAACTTCACGCCAAAGAACAAGCCAGAATTCAGGGCAAAGTTTGGGTGTCTCCTTATAACGATGCTCAGATCATCGGAGGTCAGGGTACAATTGGGATTGAATTAGAAGAACAGCTTGACCACTTTGATCATGTGCTGGTAACCATTGGCGGGGGCGGGCTCATCTCTGGGATTGGGACGTATCTGAAGGAAAAGCGACCAAACACAAAAGTGATAGGCTGTGAACCTGAACATTCCTGTGAGATGACCCTGAGTCTTGCGGCGGGAAGTATCATGGAAATGGATGAAGAGAAAGATACGCTATCAGATGGCTCGGCAGGAGGAATAGAGGAGGGTGCCATCACTTTCCCACTTTCCCAAGAAGTGATCGACGAAACTATTTTGGTGTCCGAGGAGGAAATCGCATCAGCCATTAAGCTCATCGCAAACGAGCACCACCAAATCATCGAGGGAGCTGCTGGAGTGGCTGTTGCCAGTTTAATCAAAGGCTCAAAGAAATTCAAAGGAAGCGCAGTGATTGTTGTCATTTGCGGTGGGAATATTGATTTGGAGAAATTCAACAAGCTACTCCGATGAACTGATCGTAATCAAGTGGCCAGAATAGTTCTATCACCCAAAACAGCTATCTCCTTTTCTTTAGCTTAATAATAACCACACCCTTTTTACCTTCCTCGCCATACAATTTTATCGCACTTGCTCCTTTAAAAACTTCTATCGCCTCAATATCATTTGGATTAATACTGCTCATCTCTTCAGAACTAACCTTCCGCTTACCCTTCTTATCAATCACATATAAAATTGGATTCCCCTTAATTTCAGGCCCATCGACCTTTAGCACAACCCTGGGATTTTCACTAATTGGCGTAATGAAATTGAAAGGTTTCTCCGGTGAGTATTCTTTGAGTTTTACCTGCTGCGATTCGGTAAGCTGTTTCTTTATCCCCAGAAGAATACTCAGCCTCTCCAGCTTCAGTGCTGACTCCAATGCCAATATTTTGTGTAATTGGTCAATACTTGCGGCACTATCTACCTCTTTTTTTGTTAGTAACGTGTTCATGTTTACCATCTCAGCGTCCAGATCCCATTTTAGTGCATTGTAATCTGCTATGTTGGCGTTGTAAATCTTTCGAATGATCTTGGTCTGTTGATCGCTAAGTCCGATCTTATTTCGGTACTTCAGTACAAGATCGGCTGAATACAATTCGGTTTGAAACACGTCCTGTGCCCCTGACAAGTAACCTGCTGAAAGTAAAATTATAAGTACTATATTTTTCATGATTCGTTTGTTTAAATTTTTAAAAATCTTCTATTAATGACTGTGTGGGCGATTCCCACGTATCGAATGTCGCCTCCTCGTCAGCCAATGATTCTGTGCTGATATCGGGCGGATGGGTCAACATGATCTCAACGACGTAATCTTCTGCCTGTTCATCCCCTCGGTACAAGAGATAAGCAAACAAAAGCAGCAGAACGGAAGCAGCCACAGCCAGTGGCCTCCAGCGATTTTTCCCTCTGATCGCAATAGTTTCTGGTGGAGAAGGAATCGTCAGCTGAGCATCTTTTTCTTGCATCTGGCGGAAGAAGCCCTCGATCATTTTGTCATCATCATTCATACGGCTCTTTCTTTAGTTAACATTTCTCTCAATTTCTTTTTGCCCCGATCGTAATGTGTTCGTACCGAACCAACACTCACCGACAGGATATCGGCCACCTCATGCAACTTCATCCCGTGATAAAAAACCAGCAACAGGACCTGATGTTGCCTGGTCGGCAGTTGTTTCAATATCGGTCGATAATCAACTTTCTCATCAATCGGCTCATTTTCCTCCAACTCCACCACACTTTCCAGACTGAGGTGACTGGTCAGTTTGTTCAGATAGTCGATGGCTGTGAATCGAATCACCGAAAAAAACCAGGTCTTGACATCCGCCTTTTCATGGTACTTTGCCCTCCCTTCCAGCAACTTCAAATAGACCAATTGCATTACCTCCTTGGCATGCTCGTCATCATAAGAACAACACTGCCTCGCCCACAAATAAGACTCTCGATGCAAATGCGTGAAAATGTACTCCTGCCAATTGTCGTTCATATGTTACTTGTTAGTCGGAGTATTGGTGCGTTTATATGACAACACATGCATTATTTTAGGGAATTTCAGAAAATAATTTGGGTCTATATGATTTGGTGTGGATTACAAATGGAGGTTGTCGAAAAACGAAGATCGTGATAGACCGCATCCCGAAAATTTGTACAACTGAAATCAGCCCAATCCTAAAATCAATTGCCCCACCC